>Ga0206824_10205_pt1 | contig 19377 bp, 24 predicted proteins | sample Alteio_BWOrgCont_82_FD_152874 | JGI IMG/M metagenome (GOLD analysis project Ga0206824, IMG submission 152874) | Enriched cells from forest soil in Barre Woods Harvard Forest LTER site, Petersham, Massachusetts, United States -... | ecosystem: Environmental > Terrestrial > Soil > Temperate forest >...
TTGTGTGACGGGTAATATTTCGATGACGTAAGCGCGTGGTTTTTGCCACTCGTGTAACGCGCGACGATTTTTATTGTACTTCGTGGATAGCCCACCCAATGAAATCGTCAATCAATCGTTCGCAGTGGCATGCCCGTTTTCAATGACCACTCTCGAATGACGCCGTCGCAACCTCCCGAATAAAGTCGATCAGAATCTGCGGAAAACTCCAGCGAATGAACAATGCCAGTATGGCCACAAAGCCTCAATATGGGCCTGGTTGCGTCGACCGTCCAAACTTGGATCACCGGCGACGCGTCCGTGGAAACCGCCACGCGCCGACCGTCTGGAGAGATTTTGAGCTTAGTGACAGAAGTATGTCGCGGTGCGGCATCCAAAGTACCTCGACTGATGATGCAGCCACTGGCCAGGTCAAACAATCGGACTTCGCATGAATCGGAAACCACCGCGAACAGGCGTTCGTCCTGACTCCATGCAAATCCCAATCCGCCCGTTCCAGCGTCCAGAATGATCCTGTCGTTGTCATACGGTCCGAGTGCATGGAAAGTGACAGTACCATCGCGTCTGGCAACGAACATTCGACTTCCCCTGGGATTCACACCGACGGAAATGATCTGTGAACTTGCTACGACATCAAATGCAATTCTTTCCGAACTCATCCCCTTGAACTTCCACCCGGTCACATGTCCGTTCTCAGTAGCGTTCACAATGACGGCATCATCTCCGTCGACCGCCAAAGCGAAACGCGACGGGAACAGTAACTTATGGACCGCCGCGATTTCGGCGCCGCGGTACAGGACCACCAATCCATCAGCGCCATACACCAACGTGACCGCGCCATCGGTGCCATATGCGACGGAGGCAAGTTGTACATTCATCGTTGGCAGGGATTTGACAATATCGCGCGTACCCAGATCTACGCGAACAAGGTCTTCTCGAAGTCGATGAACCCAAAGGTGTGTTTGATCCAATGACAGGTCATACACGGGGCGAATCGCGGCCCGAGACGCAGCTAGAGACGCATTGCCATCACAATTGTCAGCAATCGTCAGAGCATGACACAGTACGGAAGCCGTTCCAATGAGAATCACGAGAATCAACACGATCTCGTTCATGGCCACGATACCGCGGCGACGCCCAGTCTGTTGCATTTCTTCCCTTTGAAGTTGGACAGACTGCATGTCATCCTTTCTGATAGTTGCCAGCGGCAGATTGGAAGCCTCGTCGTTCATCCCAGCATTGACGCCATTCAGATCCTTCTCCTTGAACAAGAAAAAATGCGGACTGTTACACGGTGGGAAGTAATTCTGGATCGAAAATCAGCGGGTTTCGCCCCAATCCGCAGCTTGTGAGGCGGGTAATATTTCGATGATGTAAGCGTGCAGTTTTTGCCACTCGTGTAACGCGCGACGATTTTTATTGTTCTTATTGCTAACCATGCCACCCACTCCGACGACCAGAGCCAGCTTGCTGCTGAGGCTAAGAAATCCACAGGATCATCAGACCTGGATGGATTTTGTGTCGTTGTACGAACCGGTCGTTTATCGGTCACTGAGACGAAGCGGCCTGCAAGATGCGGATAGCCGAGAGCTAATGCAGGAGGTATTCCTGATGGTCAGCCGCAACATTGAGAGATGGGAGTCGACCGGCAGACAGGGTTCTTTCCGCGCGTGGTTGAAGTGCGTGACGCGCAATCTGTTGATCAACTGGCTGAAACAACCTCAACGTCGTCACAGTGCTGTCGGTGGGTCGGACTTGTATCAACTGCTGAATCAGTTGCCTGCTGAAGAATCGCAGAGTTCTGACTTCGACTTCGAATTGCGCAGAGCCCTGTTTCGCCGAGCCTCGGAGGTGGTGCGGATGGAAATTGCACCGAAAACGTGGATGGCCTTCTGGGAAACGGGAGTTCTGGGCGCCTCACCGGCAGAAGCAGCCCAAAAACTCGGAATGACGGCCGGGGCCGTTCGAGTCGCGAAATGCCGTGTCGTGGCGCGGCTACAGGCGGTCATCGCCGAACTGGAGACGGACTCATGAGCGATTGCTGTTCGATTGAAACGCTGAAATCGGCCTTGGCTGGAAGCCTCTCTCGCTGCGACGAAGATGCGCTCCATCAGCATTTGGACGATTGTGAGGCGTGCAGCGCCGAAATCGAACGAATGGCCGGGTGCGATACATTCTGTCCTGAAGCGGCCTCGTTGTTGACCGAAGACGCTATGGACGAAGCCGTAACGAGTGAGGTCTGGTCTGCAGTCGATTTCGGAGTCGAGTTTCTTGATTCTGTTGATGATCCCGACTTTCTGGGGAGTCTCGGTGGGTATCAAATTGTCGAGGTGATTGGTCGTGGTGGAATGGGGTTTGTCCTCAAGGGTTTTGATCCAGAATTAAAGCGATATGTCGCCATCAAAGCGTTGGCTCCACATTTGGCACAAAGCCCGTTGGCGCGAAAACGGTTCGCCCGCGAAGCCCAGGCGGCAGCAGCGGTCGTCCACCCCAACGTTGTGGCCATTCACCAGGTCCAGTCGACCGGACGTCTGCCGTTCCTGGTGATGCCACTTCTCGTTGGCGAATCTCTGGCGGAGCGGTTGAAACGTAGTGGCACACTCGATCTGAAAGAAATCCTGCGAATTGGCATGCAGGCCGCTACCGGTTTGGCGGCGGCTCACGATCAGGGGTTGGTGCATCGCGATATCAAGCCAGCGAATATCATGCTTGAAAGAGGCGTGGAGCGAGCGGTGCTTATGGATTTTGGTTTGGCACAGGCTGCGGATGACATTGCCCTGACCCGGTGGGGAATCATCGCGGGAACGCCGCAATATATGTCGCCCGAGCAAGCGCAGGGGAAACCGCTAGATGGCCGGTCCGATCTTTTCAGCCTCGGCTGCGTTCTGTACGAACTGGCGACGGGGGTTTCGCCATTCGCTGCCGATTCAACGATGGCAACGATGCGGCGGCTCGTTGACGACCCACCGCAGGCACTTGCATCGTTGAACCCCGAATTACCGCCCTGGTTCAATCAGATCGTCGAACGACTTCTTGAAAAGGAACCCACCGCGCGCTTTAACTCGGCGAAAGAAATCAGCGGGTTGCTCGAAAAGTGCCTGGCGCATTTACAGCAACCTGGATCCGTACCGCTGCCGAAGGCGTTGGCGAAATCAATTCGACCCCGGTCTTCATTTCATCGCAGGGTTCTGCTTTCGATCGCTGGCATCCTGGTCGCTGGGATCGGCGTGCTGCAACTGTGGATGATTTATTCCGTACCGCGAATTGAGAATTCCACGACATCATCTCAAGATGAGTGGGCAGAGCCTTATCCCACACAAGAACTTAGTCAATTTTCGGCTCCCGCACCTCTAGTGAATGAACCTAAAAGAGGCGAATCACAACAGCGACGAATCTCCGAATCAATTCTTTCCGTCCTCGATCTGCCGTACGCTGCCACGGACAACGAACGACAACGACTGGATCTGTATTTGCCTCGGGAGCCAGCCACCAATGAACCGCTTCCGGTTGTCGTTGTGATTCACGGCACATATCAGTCGGCGAATAAACAATCTGGAATTGGGATTGCCACCAGCCTGGTACAGGGCGGTGATTTTGCAGTGGCTTCCATCGGCTATCGCTTGAGCAATGAAGCAATTTGGCCGGCACAAATTCATGACTGCAAAGCGGCAATCCGGTGGATTCGGGCAAACGCGGACGCCTACAATCTGGACCCGGACAACATCGGCGTCATTGGCCCGTCAGCGGGCGGTCACCTGGCCGCAATGCTTGGAACGACCGGAGACGTTTTCGAATTGGAAGGAACCTTGGGCCAATATCTGGATGTCAGCAGCCGCGTGAAATGCGTCGTTGATCTGTTCGGGCCGACTGATTTACTTTCCCTGGGTGGACCACATGACTTCGCCCATTCGTCAGAATCACGCTTGATCGGTGGACCTCTTCAGAAAATGAGCGAAGTAGCTCGGCAAGCTTCGGCCACGACTTATGCCACTCGCGATGATCCGCCGTTTCTGATCGTCCATGGAACCAATGACCCCGTCGTTCCGTTTCAGCAGTCGGAACTGCTCGCAACGGAGTTGAGTGGAACAGGGGTGAGCGCGATTCTGGTTGCCGTCGAAGGGGGAGGACATGGCAATTTTAGAAACTCCGAGATCGCACAGCGGTATCGCAACTTTTTTGAAAAGCACTTATGCGGCAAGAACGTTACGATTTCGACGCAACCAATCAGTCTGAAACGTCAATGAGGCAAGCCTGACGGCGCAATCACTCTGGATCAAGTGATGTTCTGACTGTCCTCGTCCGTCGCGGCCAGGGAACCCCAACTTAGAGCCCTAACCGCGACGGACGAAGACGGCAGAATAAAACCAGGAGACACGATTGCCCGTCCATCGCAACAAGGACGGCTGCGCCGTCGATTTATCTTGCGAAGAGGCCCTTCCGCTCGGGGCCAAATCCGGCAACAGAACACAGGGAGAATTCATGTGCGCCGTACCGCGATTTGCCGGGTCCAATCCCAGGCACAAACCTCCCTGCGCAGCGGATGACGGAACTTCTCGGCATTCTTCCCGTCGCAGACGCGATTTCGGTGTGAGATTTGATCCGCTGGTGTTTGCCGTCATCAGCGGCACACTGAATCTCCTGCCGACTTGGGCGATTGCTGTGGACGATGCTCCCAAAGATTCGAAGGCGACTGCCAGGCCGTCGGCTGCGATTATTGAAACAACGATTGCGACGGACGCCGATGAGAATACAGTTCGCAGAACTCGCGAATTGATTTTCTTTTTCAGACATCACCATGCTTTTACTCACGAGGAAGAATGGGCGAAAACAATTCGTGAATTGATTCAGATTGGCAAGCCGGCTGTTCCCGAGTTAGTCGCGGAACTCGACGGGACCGAACGTCGGAATACAATTTCGTCGTTGGCTTTCACACTTCGCGCGATCGGCGACAATCGGGCCGTGCCGGCTCTCATTCGGGCAATTCCCAAAACATTGCTGTCTGGAAAATATTCCGACTGTGGGATCAGGATTCGCGACCCGGAATTGCGCGCCTTCCTGTGGCCGCACCAGCATTGGATTTCACGGGTTGAAACCGAGTTCTTTTCTTACGGGCGACCTGGCACTGAGATTCTGGCATCGCTTGAGCGTCTGACGAAGCACCGTGAGCCGCCTCCCAATGTCACAGGACCCAACCTATTAGAGGTGTTCCTCGAAGGAACGGATGCCGAGCAAGCTCGACAGCGTGCTTTGTACGAAGAACGTCGACGAATGTGGGACGCGTGGTGGTCGGAGCATTGGCAAGACTATCTCGCGGCCGAAGAATTGAAGTCTGTCGAATTGCCGAAGCGGGATGTAGATGTTGTGGAAGCGGCCACAGTGCGCCGATTTGAAAGGCTCTTTCCGACCGGTCCCCACGTTCAACTGGGGTTGATCCAGGAGCTTTCGCTCGATACGGACGAAGTGAAACGAGGGAGATCATGCCTCGATTTTGAAACGGGTCAAGTCGTCGTCTATAAGAAGGGAATGGTGACGGGGAAGGATGCTGCTCGTTATGAGGATCAGAGAATCAACGACTGGATGGCCGCCAACGGACTCGACTTGCATGCCACTGGAGGATTTGTCGAAGGCAGCGCCTTGTATTCGTGGCGGATCGACGACCAGCGTTGGGACACATTGGCCACCCAGATTCTGAAAAACGAGCCGTTATTGCTGGGAACTGAAGGCATGGCTTATCTGAGGCAGAACGGCGATTTTGAACACTTTTGGACTGCGGAGAAAATGGAGACGCGTTTTTTCTTGACGCGGGAAGGAGGACGAGGGATCGTCCAAATCTCACCAATGAATCTCGAGAGCCGTCAACATCGGATTCGCTATCGCATGTGGACAAATCCCACACCAAAGCCGTGAACCGTGGCGCTTCCTGGAATCGTCCGTGAACCGAGGCCAGCGATGGGTGAATACTTCAAACCGTCGCGACGAAAGGCGGGATGCGTCCTGCTGGTGATGGCGTTCATGCTGTTCGGAGCGTGGATGCGAAGCAGATATACATTGGATGTTTTTACGTTTACTCTCGGTCCTCGACAGAACCAAGTGATCTCATGGCAGGAAAGCGTTTGTTGGGTCAGTGTGATTCCAGACGATCACGTCTACCGGCATAGCGGTTGGATGTCAGAAAGTTTCAAGCCACAAGACATGCAACTTGTACTGTATTTCTATCAATCGCATTTGCGAGCATGGGACATCAGGATGTTGGACGAGACCTATCAGTGGGACATGCCGTATTGGTCTCTCGTCACCCCATTGACCGCCATCTCCGCCTTTTTGCTTCTCTCGAAGCCCTGCAAATCGACTCAAAAGAAACTCACCGATCCCATTCCTGCCGAGGGAGCGTGAATCATGGGTGAGTTCTTGAGGGGATGGAAGAGAAAGATTGGCTGCGTAACGCTATTGATGGCACTGGTGATGATGCTCTGTTGGTTGAGGAGCCTGAGTTGCAGCGATACGGTTCGGCTCTTGGATCTTGGCCATGAGTATCATGTCGTGTCATCATGGCACGGCGGTCTCTGGTGGGAGCGTCACATCGAAACTTCATATGAAGAGCTTAGATCCAATTACCCGAACTTTCCTTCGTACTTTTCCGTGCATGAAGAAAACGGCATGATGGTTGTAGAGAATTTCGTTCATATTCGCTGGAACTTTGCTGGATTCGAATTCAGCGACATCGCTTCGAGCGGGAATTCAGATGGTAGGCCGGATAATTCGTCGTGGGAACATATTCATCTGATTGGAATGCCGCACTGGTCCATCACGATCCCCCTGACACTGCTCTCCAGCTACCTGATTCTCTGGCCGGGAAAGCGACCGGAACGGAAGTCGAAAGCGCCTGTAGAGGACAAATGATGTCCGACTTCTTCAAATGCTGGCGACGAAAGGCGGGGTGTGTCCTGCTGGTGATGGCTGCGGTATTGGCGGCGGGATGGGTCAGAAGTCTTTCAGTATGGGACCAGGTGCTATTCTCACATGGGGACCGATCTTATTCCGTCATGTCTTATCGTGGCGGTGTTGCTTGGTGGTCATTGCGTAATCCCCGTCAGCAGAGGCTATCGTTCACAAGTCAAGCGTATGGAGCCATCAGCAGATACAAAATGTCATTTGTAGAATTGACGCAAAAGGCATCGTCGGATGGCAGGCGATGCTGGAGCGTCTTCTACTGGCAACCGGTCATTCCTCTCACGCTTCTCTCCGCCTACCTAATTCTCTTGCCGGGTAAGCGGGCTGCAAAACGTCCCCAGACCAACGAGGTGACGTGATGCGGGTTGTTCGCGTGAACGCTGTACTGATCGTGATCGGGACGGTTGCGCTGGTGGCTGTTGTTTACGGTGCCTTTAGCGCATTCGCCGCATACCAGTCCACTCAAGTCAGGTACTTGAAGGAGTACGTAATCGCGCAGCAGATCAGTGGCGGTTTTGGCAGGGGACTCCTTCAATACTGCGGGCCAGAATGGGTTCCGGAATCGCTCCGACGCAGTCTGCCCTATCTTCATCGCATTAGACGACTTGGTTTTTCGCATCGAAACGGCGATGCGGATCTCCGAATTCTGACGGGCCTGTCGAGTCTCGAATCCCTCGAACTTGGTTGTTCGCCTGTCACCGACGCTGGAGCAGGATGCCTTGCGTCCATCCCCACTCTCAAATTGCTCGATTGTCGTGGTACGAACATCAGCCGTGAAATGCGATCAATGCTTCGGAAGGCCCTGCCGAACTGCAAGATTACACCGGACCCGTGATAACCGGCGAATCGTCTGTTCGCTGATCCGTCCGCCGTGGTAGCATCCTGCCAGGAGGCGGAATCCATGGGCGACTTCTTCCACGGTTGGCGACGGAAGGCGGGATGCGTCACGCTGGTGATGGCGATGATCTTCGCAAGCGGATGGACGAGGAGCTTGAGCGCGATCGATACATTTCGCATTTCGACCATCCGTTACGATACATTCATTTGCTTCTCAACAAGCGGTGAGATTTGGTGCAAACGAATGCCCAGTAATTATGGACCACCGGCGATCCGTTGGTATTCCGAGGAACGGTTGGACTATAGAATCGAGTCTCTGAAATCGTATTACGGCATCAAACCAAATGACTCTGGCATTCCCTACTGGTCGATCGTCGTCCCGTTCATCCTTCTCTCCGCCTACTTGCTTCTCTGGCCGGACAAGCGACGGGAACGGAAGGCGAAAGCGCCTGTAGAGGACAAATGATGGGCGACTTCTTCCACGGCTGGCGACACAAGGTTGGGTGTGTCACGCTGATGATGGCGGCGGTATTTTTTGGAGCATGGATGCGAAGTTCACTCGTGTACGACCAGATCGCATTTACAGTCGGCGAACGACAGCACGAGATATTCTCGGTTGATGGTTGGCTTTTATGGCACTCGACCGGGCTGGACATCAATGAAGAAGGATACAAAGGATGGATGGCAGGGACCGCCGAATCAGACCCTTCGTATGTTCATACATTATTTCTCGTTCAGCGATTTGGCCATTTTGCGAAGTGGATCGCCCCCTACTGGTGCCTCGTCTGTCCTCTGGCGGTGCTCTCAGCAATTCTGATTCTCTGGCCGGGAAAGCGTAAGGCCAAGCGTCCCCAATCCAGCGAGGCGGCTCCGACGAGAATCATCGAACCCATTTCCGACGAGCGAGCCTGAATCATGGGCGAGGTTTTTGTGGGATGGAGACGAAAGATTGGCTGCGTGACGCTGATGATGGCGTTGGTGTTCATGGGTGGGTGGTTGAGGAGTTTGACGGGTATCGATTCAGTCACGTTTTATAGCCAAAACCCAACAATAGTCTCTGTTTCATCGGTACAGGGTCGATTCGAATTTGAAATGATGCAAGACACGGAACCTCACGGGACTATGATGTTTCCGGTATGGTGGACTACCGAAGAAGACGTTGGGCACCTTCCATTTCTTGTTGCATTGAATGACGGCGATCCTGACATCAACTGGGAATGGCAGCGGTATGGATTCGGCGGCGGTAGTATTGCTGCTCCACCGGGCGAAACCCCGTTGGCTTTTTTAGTCGTCCCGTATTGGTCCATCACCATCCCCCTTACCGCCCTCTCAGCATTCTTGCTCATCTCAAAGCCGAAAACCTCGAACCAAAAGAAAACTGCGCCACCCGCCCCAAACGACGGAGGAGCGGCAAGATGAAAGAGTTCTTCAATGGATGGAGACGAAAGTTGGGGTGCGTCACGCTGGTGATGGCGTTCGTGTTCGTGGGAGGGTGGTTGAGAAGTTTGCGAATATTTGACAGGATCAATTGCCCCCTCGGACGAGAATGCGCAATTGCAGTCACATCATGGGAAGGTGTGTTTGCCAGCAGGATCGGCTGGGACAACGACGACCCTTGGGACGTGTTCGATTGGAGAGTGCGGGACCAAGACTATTACGGGTACACCGATCCTAATGACGAGAATGGTTGTTATCGGCTAACGCAGCCGATTCCAGACGGAAGTGGGTGTTTTGTTTCTTGGTACTTGCTCGGTGAAAACAGCGGTATCGGAGTCACGCCTCTCGACCAACGATCTTATCGCAGAATGTTGTTCATGATCGTTCCCTACTCGTTCATCGTCGTCCCCCTCACGTTGCTCTCAGCCTTCCTGCTCCTTTCCAAGCCCCGCAAATCGACTCAGAAGAGAATCACTGAACCCAATGCAAACGAGGGAGCGTGAATCATGCGTGAGTTCTTCAAGGGATGGAGACGAAAGGTCGGTGTGACAACGCTGATGATGGCGTTGGTTGGAATGGGCGGTTGGTTGAGAAGTCTACGAGGCGTGGACAAAACTTCTTTCTCCATCGGCAATCGTTCCCTCGTTCAACTGATATCACTTGACGGAAAAATGGCGTTACGCAGGATCAAATCCGAATTGCCGGTGAAGGAGTTTTCCGTGGATCGAGTCTTACTCTTGGGATTCCAAGCACCTCAAGGTAATTCAACTGGCAATTTGGCAATCAGCGTGGACGCAAAGAGCCGGGCCGATGAGGGTTCACCGTACCGGTGGATTTTGAAACGTAATGGATTCGAAATCGGCGGGGTTGTCGATCAACAATTCCCCCTTCAAGTCTTCGTTGTCTGTTTCCCATACTGGTCCATCGTCACCCCGCTGACACTGCTCTCTGCTTACCTTCTCCTGACAAAGCCCCGGTCATCGAACCACGAGAAAATCGTTGAACCCATTTCTGACGAGGGAGCGTGAATCATGGGTGAATTCTTCCACGGATGGCGACGAAAGATTGGCTGCGTGACGCTGGTGATGGCGTCTGTGTTCCTAGCTGCTTGGGGACGGAGCCATGTTTCGGCGGACAAACTGACAGTGGCGCTCGGTGGCGGGATTCAGTATTTGGTGAAATTGTCCCCGTCAAGTATTTCATTGAGGAGAATCGGGGAGGTCACACATGGTCCATACCAAAGTGTCAGGGTCAGCAAAAGTGGTTGGAGCGTCATCGACAATCCGGTGACAGTTGTTGATCATCAAGAAGATTCGAGCAATACAACTGAAGCGAAAGAAGATGCAACTGGGGAGTGGGTGATCCCAATTGTCAGTCCCGTCTCCATCACGACCGAATACGATCCGTTTGAAGTGCCGTACTGGTACTTGATCACTCCGCTCACGCTGCTTTCTGCGTTCTTACTTCTCACCAAGTCCCGTCATTTAACCCAAGCGAAAATCCCTGAACCCCTTGCAAGCGATGGAGGTGAGGCATCATGAGGGCGTTTTTCAGTGGATGGCGACGAAAGATCGGCTGTGTGACGCTGCTGATGGCGTTGGCGTTCATGGGCGGGTGGGTCAGAAGCCTGAGCGACACGGATGTGTTCGAAGCGCCCATCGGGGAGTCTCGGCTTGGAATACTGATATCAACAGATGGATCACTCACTTGAACGTGGGCAGATTCTTCCGAAGAGTATGCCAACCCATGCTGGGACACGATTCCTCGACGAAGAACCATCGTTCCACTTTCCGATGGTTTACCAATCTCTCAAAATCAACGCCGATGGCGAGGCGGACGCTCTCCGTCATTTGGCAGGTATAACCCAAATCTCAACATCGATTCAAACGCAGCCTTGCAGATGGGAAAGACGGTAAGTGTGACTTCAATTGCCAAAAGCAATAGTTCACTTTCGCTGCCGTCCATTCCCTATTGGTCCTTTGTCATCCCCCTGACCCTGCTTTCGGCGTACTTGCTTCTCTGGCCGGGCAAGCGGCCGGAAGAGAAGTCGAAAGCACCTGTAGAAGACAAATAATGGGCGACTTCTTTCACGGCTGGCGACGAAAGGCGGGGTGCGTCACGCTGGTGGTGGCGTTGGTGCTCACGATGCCGTGGATCAGGAGCGGTCACAAATATGATTTTGTCTCGTGGGCATCCACTAAGGAAAAGTATTTGATTTCGTCGATCGGCTACTCCGTTGCATTCGTCCACAAAAAGGAACATCAAGACGCACTCGGCTGGCGATGGCGCTCCGGTCCAATTGGGGAAATCATTGGGTATGGACCAAATAGCAGTGCTGAAGTACAGGACAAGTGGTGGTATGGATATGACGTCAACTGGCGATGGGAATTGGGGCAGTTTAACTGCGGAAGCGGAACAATCAACGGAACACGGGTTGAACGCTATCGAGTTCCGTACTGGTTTCTCGTCTTGCCGCCGACGCTTCTTTCCGCCTACCTGCTTCTCTGGCCCGGCAAGCGAGCAGAACGGCAAATGAAAGCGCCTGTAGAGGACAAATGATGTCCGACTTCTTCCACGGCTGGCGACGAAAGGCGGGATGTGTCCTGTTGCTGATGGCGTCCGCCTGCATGGCCGGATGGCCATCTTCGCCGGAACGAGTGACTTGTCCGCCTCGACGATCGCCGCCACAACGGCATCTTCGAGTTGCTGATAGTAGCGGAGCGCCGCGTCAAAACGGCCCTTACCCTTTCCCTCCTCGTCGCTCAGTTCGAGGACCGGCCCGTGGTGGGTGTGCGAGCCAGCAATGAACGAATGCTCAATTCCGGACTCGGTTTTAATGCGTCGACGGATGTTTTGGAGCGACTTCTCTGAGGGCGAGCGACCGAGGTCGAGACCGACGATGGCGAGCTTTTGGTCGCCCGCCTGGAGAACCACCGCCGCCGCCTGGAGCGGGTCGAGCGTGCCGGAAGAAAGTTGGTCGTGCCTCTGGCTGTAACCCCACATCGGCACCGCCTCTTGGGGAGTGATGTCGCGTTTCGCAGCGCCCGCCTTGAAGACGGCTTCCGCCCTGGATCTTTCCGTGTCGAGAAGCAGACCGAGCCCCAGCGTCAACCAGAGCGTGCAGAGTTGTCGGGTGTTCATGGGCGTCAGTATTACATTTCGGCGAGTTTCTGGCCAAGGATGACCTGGTTTTCGGTAGTGGGTCCGCAGAGTGTGTCAAATTTCTTCGGCAGCGGGAGTTGACGGCGGGTCCGTGGAATCGCCATGTGGTTTGTGTTTTGTCAGATAATGCCGCCATGTCACGTATTCGACATAGAGAATGACCACGCCGGGGGCTGCCGTAATGACAGCAAATCTGAATCGTCTCAGAAAACGTCCACCTTCTTCTGAGAACAAGACAAAAAACGCGCCAGCAAAAAACAAACCGGCACAGCATGACATTAGAAGCGTTCGGAGAATCAGTTTCATCACTTCGCATCCTCATAAAACGGCAACGCCCCGGTTTATCGCCGGGGCGTTGCTCATTTGCAATCCAATTCTCAGAACTTGGCCGATTGTTCGATCAGTTCACGAATCGTCCAGACATCGCGGGTGCGTCGGTTCGCCAAACCCCCACGCAGTTTCTGAAGAGTTCCACAGGCGCGTTGCACGTCTTCATATGCGTCCGCCCACATCAAGCAATTAGGCGAGCATCGGGCAGACTGGCAAGTGTGTCATGCCCCTTCCGATGGTAGAATCCACGTCGGAGGCGAAGTGATGAGCGAGTTCCCGGTTTCCAATATTGAGACACGAATCCTTTGGGGCATCGCTTGCGCAATGATTGGGATGGTGTTGGCTTTCGGGTTGCCAGTGTTATTGATGAATAACGGATTCTATCCAGAATCGACCAGTGATATGTCGGGCCTTGGTGCCGCGGGACTCATCATGCTTGGGATCGTTTCTTCCGGCGTGGCCGGTTTGATTGCTGGCCTCGTGCGGCCCGGAATACAAGCCATTATCCTGACGCTGATCTGTCTCGTGCTGATTGACGTCTGTCTGATAGGTGCATCAGCGAGTCTTTATTGCACCTCCGCCGGAATCAAGATTGTAGTAGCGATTCTCGTCTTCGCCATCAGCCCAAAGCCGCGCCAAGCGCCGCCGCCGTCCGGTTCCGCGCCTGTGAATTCAAACTGACCCACTACCAGATTTTGCCCTGCACAAAGGGCATCTTCGCATACCAAATCAACGTCCAAGCCGGACGCGTGGATCTGTAGCCCCATCCTGCCATCTTCGTCCATCGTTCCCGTCATTCGACGCCTCAGTCCGCCCCACCGACGCTTCCAAGCCGCCGTTTCGACGCTTCGGTCTGATCCCACTGATGCGTCGGAGTGGTCCTGCAACTGACACGGTCCTGCGATACACGTCCCACGGCGTCTCGTATTACCATGACCGCACTATCCCTGATGCTTTTGGCCATCGCCACCGGCTTCCTTCTGCCGCTTGTCCAAGTTGTCGAGAAAATCGGGGCCACGCAGTCGTGCCGCCCTGTCAAGCTTTCGTTCGTTTCGGCTGCGTTCAACGAATGCAAACAACTCCTTCTCGGCGATTCTGTAGCGATTCTCTCCCGATGATGTGCCGCCAACGTTGACAGCGGTCAAATGGCCGTAGGCAATCAACTGGCGAACGTGGTCGTCGGTGATTCCAAGGTACTCTGCGACGTCACTGATCTTGAGCCTCCTGCGGCCATTCTCCTCCGGTTTCAGTGGGGGAAACCAATCGATAACCACTCGTGGCTTGGGCTTGCAACGTCTACGAGGAGAAGATGGAGCGACATGCACTCTCCTCCGTTCGAGGAACTGACGCAACGAATCTTCGGGGATTCGGAGCCTCCTCTTCTTTCCTCTCCTCAAGCTGACGTCGATGGCATCCAGCTCACCCGAATTCACGAAGTGCGTGACGCTTTCGATCGCGACCTGCAACATTTCAGCAACTTGCTTCACCGTGTACATCATGATTGCCACTCACGTCTGGACGCAGCATTTCCCGCGGCAGTTTCTTCCGGATTTCCCAAACCGCGCCAGTCTCGGCGCGATGCCGCAGTCGCACTGCTGCAATCATACATTTTCACTGTCTTGGTCGTGGATGCACAATTCCTTGCAACACCAATGAATGAATTCCGCCAGACCTTGTCGATCGCGACAAGCAGCAGGCAGTTGCCATCAGGTTGATCGCCGGCTGCTCACCAATGCCCGTTCCCCTGCGGGTCGCCAGGCGGGCTGCTGAACGGAACGGGAAAAGTGTCCAGATCGCCAGTGCTGTGCTGCATGGAACGACTGCTTTGTAATCGCTACTCCTCGGTCGAGGATTTCCCGAAACCGGGGGCTCCGATTTTCCATTACCATCAGAGGCCACGTGCCTCTGCCTCATGGGCGAGGAATTCTCGTTCCTGTGAGCCATGAATGGGCAACGAGCGTGCCGGCAGTGGGGGTGTCTAGCTGCGTGCCGGCTTCGTCACCGACTACGGCCTGATAGAATTGCCGGTGGCGCTCGGAGTGCCGGGAATTATGCCAGACGCACGTTTCCAGAATCCCGCGAAGACTGGCCAGCTCCATTGTGTCAATGAACTCGCCAGCGTTTTGGCTGGTTTGCTTGTCAGACATGGCCCGCGTCCACATGGACGTGAGTTCGCCCTCAATTTCGTTGAGTGTCGTCGTCAGTTTTGCCCATTGGTCGCCGTCCACGTCACCAGGCTCGACTGTCAGCAGTGTCGCAGCCTCTTCTGTCGCGTGGACAAACATCCCGCACGCCGCGCGATACTGTTCCCGGTTCATCAACTCGGTAAACAGCTCGTCATCGGACACCCCGGCCAAATGTTCGTTAGTCGACATGATGGATTCCTTTTGATGATGTCGGGTATTGAACATATCCAATGTCGGCTCAGTCTCCAAATTCCCCATATCGATTGTCGGTCTTGGTGGATGCTGGCCATGAGTTCGGCGTTGGATGGACCATCGCGAGATGCGAGCCGGCTTACGACACTTCATCGCCTCATTCTTTCGGTCGTTGGCCGGGACCGCCATCGATTCAGCCTCACGAAATGCGCTTCGATAAGCCACCTGCGCGCAAGACTCGCAAAAATGTTGGTCGACGCCATCATACACGCCGACTTCCTCGAGCTCCTCGTTGCATTTTTTGCACCTTGGTGAAGGACCGACGACTTCCTCAATGGCCTCGAGGGGAGTCAATGGCATCCAAACGTCTTCGAATTCCTCCATTGCGGTACCCTTTCAAAATGATGGACGGAAAAAGGCAAGCGAGTATTGAAATCTCGGCAACTGACGAAACTGGCCAATCTAAATTCGAACCTTCACCGCAGTCGCCGAACCGCCGCAGTCTTTTGTTCCTGGGGAGGATAACACATCGGTCACCAGTCTACGTCCACCCCGTGGTCGATCCAGACGCGCAGGACGGCCCGGAGCAGGTGCCCGCAACAACTCCACGTCAAGGTCAGAGGATTTCCATCTGGGCATAGGAAATCGGATTCCACAATGAATCACTTTGATTGACAATCCTCGTCAAATCCAATGTATTTTGCGGAGGTCGTCTTCCAACCAACTGTAAACCAGTTTTCGAATCGAAAAATCGGCGAACATGTCGTGTGAGCCTGAATTGCAAATCACCACGCCGATGGATTCCGCGCGTTCAGGGCGCATTTGAATTGCCCGCTCATGAAGGCGGGTACACGCATCCGAATCAAATGCACAAAAATTGAAATCTCCTGCTTGGAGAACTACTTCGGTCAACGAGCCGTTCGGTAGCGGTTCCCACGTGATCCGTAGTTTTGGGTCAGAAAGCATCGGATTTGGTCCCGCTTTCATATCGATTTCCACGAGAATTCGAGCTGGCAGAATTGCGAAGCGGTCAAGCCGCATCGCGATCGGCGCAAACCACTCTTCGACTATCTCCGTATATGCTCTCAACGACAATTGAAAGACAGCGCTGATTCGTTCGAAGGTCCGAGAGGTGGAGAATCTCTCCCACACGAACGAAGTATGTGGCAACACACGTTGCGTTTGATCTGGTAATGGAAGAGGGGGTAATAACTCGGTGGCTCCCAGTTTGTCGAGGCGTTGGCATTCGACGCCAAGCATCGTCAAATCAACTTTTTTCCATCCGATTTTCACGATAGTTGGCTGAAAAGCCTGGCTTAGGCTTTTGAGCTTCTGAATACTGAGAGGCAGATTGCATTCGATTGTCTTCAACGAAATCGGCTCTGCTCGATCGCCACTGCGGCTCAAAAGGCTGTTAGCCGCGTGCCAAGCTGACTCAGTTACCAATGGGGCCGCGCAGAAATCAAAAATGGATGCGGGCTGCAGCCGTTCCTTCAGCATCGTTTGAAGATGCTCAACAACCCATCGCCACGCCCATGCGGACTGACGACCGGGACGAGCTCCGCGAACGCTGAACCAATACGGCCGAACGAAACCGTATGTGAATTGCAACATCTCTTCGTGACCTGGAAGAACGTTTTCGCCAACTTTCGATGGGCCAGGAGGACGAATTTGTGGGGGCAGTGAATCAACCTCTGCATCCCCACCATTGGTGCTCCAACCTGCAATAAGCCATTCGCCATCGGTTCGAGCCGCCGTTGTGAGAAGATGGCCCGTTTGCGGATTGATTGGAGTAATGATCTCTCCCACAATTCCAATGCCAGCTTTGCACGCGATCATCGCATTGCGCAGTCGACGCGCTGCGTCCATAGCATTTGGAGGCGGAGCTCCTATGTCGAGGTTCCAATGTGAAGTTGCCTCGTCTATGAGAGTCATTAAGAATCCCGGATCATGTTTGGCAATCGGTGTAAGGACGCGTTCAACTGTCTTCTCACTGCCGGTCCCAGCCACGATTGCAATCGCAGATCGCCACCTGTCAATGCGCCCAGGATATCTCCAAAATGATTCGGCGTTTACTTCGCCCTCAACAATGGCTTGCGCCGCGAACCACTGGGTAATCACGGGAAGTGGAAAGCGAAGAAGCCCGTTCACTTCCGCTACCAACCCGGTCGGTAGAAGTTCCTCGATTATCTGGCGCGGTTCCAATTCACTTGCGGGGATTGCACCGTCGCGATCAAGGCACTCGGTTGCCAGTTTACGACATGCCCTTTTGATTCCATCCGAATTGAGAAGTCTAGTTTCAATGGCTGACTCTACAAGATGCGCAATTAGTCCTGCTCGCGAAATTCGCGAGGATTCACGTCCATCCTTCAAATTCTTTCCGAATAGGATCGCGAATAGCGGGGTACGAATTGCCTCTTTGAGGTTCGAGCTCCAATGCCAGTGAATCCGCTGAATCTCTGACTCGCTTCGCGACGACGAGGTCGCGACAAGTCGGAGCGCGCTGGATTCGTCGAGTGGTGCAATAGTTACACATTCCTCAAGCCCACCCCAGCATCGCATCGACCGACTGGTGAGGATGGCACGCGAGGATGGCCACGAATTCACGATCGCCCTCGCCTCGCTCAACAACCGCTGGGCGGAGCGAGTGGATAGATCGTCGAGGCCATCAACTACGAAACAAGCTCCGATCGCAGTTGGGTCACCGAGGCCGTTACAGGCTGAATGTATTGCACGTTCGAGACCGTCGTGAACGTTCAGGGCCTCAACGTACACGGGGATCGGTGCGACGGCTGATCGCAGGTTGGTCCGGACACAAGCTTCGAAGTAACGTTCCGCAGCAAGGGACTTGCCAGCGCCAAGCGGTGCCACAACAAGTTTCAGCGGTGAGTTTTCATTCGGTAAGGATTGCTCTGGGAGTTTGCCGACAAGTTCATCTCGCGAGAGTTCTATGGCCACTAGGCGTGTTACGCCCGCAGACTGCCAACGGGCGACCCTGCGACCATGACTTTCGGCCAGAAGTTGCTCCAACTTCTGTTGACTTGTGGCGAGTTCATCAGGAACCGCGGAGGTTTCAACGCCGAGCGGACGCCCCATGGGACGAAGCTCTTTTCTGAGCAATTGAATCAAGCGATCCAGCTTGTCGATCGTAAAATCCTGGGATTGTTTCAAAATCGAACCGAATCCGAGTCGATCGCGCTCAGCGTTAAAGTCAAATCCTTTCAAATCGTCGCTGAAGTCGGCACGGCTCGAAGGGAACGTAACTTTGGGATAGACAAAGATGAGTCGTTTATAGATCACATCGTAAGTACCGATGAATCCTTTGAGGGTGTTTCTGATTTTTTCGGCATTTGTCGTTACGGTCACTTGCACTGCCAACGAACCAGCCTTGTCTGACAAATCGAACGAATTCTGATTTGTGCCGAAACGCGTGTTCGAATTCTCAAGATTCCAATCAAACACCAGATTCAGTAGATCACGGAAAAAGGTTTCAAGCTCGATATGAGAATCTTGATGCCGAAGTGCTCTGTCAGCGGCAATTGTCAGCTCGAGGCGGCCAAGCCAGTCCTTTGCTTCTGTAAGATACTCTTGTCGCTGCCGCGTCAACGTACGATTCCTTTTCGATCTCGCCAACCCGATGGACACATCCACCGAGTTTGGCGAACCCATTCGGGAATGTGATTTGCCACGACGACCGATCGGTCGGTCTCGCGGTCGTTGATTCTGCTAAACGTGCTCGGTTGTGTCCGAAAGCTCCTGGCTGGCGGATGTAGTGATTCTCGACGACAACTCTTTGTACTGCGCGACGAAAGCCCCCATTCCATTCAGCATTGGTTCGACTGATAACTCGGGATACTTACCGCTAATGAACTTCGACTTCCCACGCACCTGCTGTTCCAAACGATCATACGCACACACTTCATCCACCAGAGTGACTCCAAATTCGCGTGCAGTCCCTCCAATGACCGCAAGCACGTGATCCAGTCGCATCGAGTACTCGATTAATCCAAGCTGAAGTTCCGCTTCCGTGATCGATCGATGAAGTTTGTCATCGCTGGCTTTTTCGCAGCCAAACATCTGCTGAAGCCAGGAGAATTCTTTTGGCTCCTCAATCCTGCTGAAATGGTGCTCCAATTCACGACGCCACGCGCACCGAAGCTCTCGAAGTTCTCCGCGCAATCGCCATAATTCCCAGGATTTCTCTTGAGTCATCGCACCCGAGACAAGCTCTTTCGCCGAACTGTAGATCCGCTCCAATTTCGCCGCCTGATCAATGCAGCGA
>Ga0206824_10206_pt1 | contig 19370 bp, 21 predicted proteins | sample Alteio_BWOrgCont_82_FD_152874 | JGI IMG/M metagenome (GOLD analysis project Ga0206824, IMG submission 152874) | Enriched cells from forest soil in Barre Woods Harvard Forest LTER site, Petersham, Massachusetts, United States -... | ecosystem: Environmental > Terrestrial > Soil > Temperate forest >...
CAATGACGGTGGGAATGACCACAACGCCTATGAAAGACCCCTTGCCGGTCCAAAGCTTTAGCCACTCGAACACCGGGAGGAAGTACCACTCTGGACGAGGCATAAACGTGGTATCTGCCGAATTTGCCTCCGGACCAAGTGTGACAGGAAATAAATATGCCAAAGTACCTAAGACCGTTATTAGGAGCAGCGCAAAGACGAAATCTCTTCCGAACTGCCTGGGATAAAAGGGCTCTGTTGCGCTGTTGGGATCGACGGGAACTTGGTTTACGATTCCAGCGGGGCCAGCCTTACGGAATAAGTATAGGTGAATAACGATAAGCCCAATGATTAATGCCGGCAAGAGGAAGACGTGGAGCACAAAAAAGCGTGACAGTGTAATCGTTCCTAATTGGTCGCCGCCGCGGAGGAGCCGCTTCAAAAGATTTCCTACTATGGGGATTTCTCCGATGACGTTGGTGCCAACGGCTGTAGCGAAATAGGCCTTTTGGTCCCAAGGAAGCAGATAACCCGTGAATCCCATGGCTAGAATCAACCCGAACAAAGCGCAACCAGCGAGCCACACGAGTTCGCGCCGTCCTTTGTAAGCCGCATAGAAAAAAGTCTGAATGACATGCAAGAGCAGGACAACGACCAGTGCGCTTGCACCGTACGAATGAAGACTGCGCAAAAAAGAGCCGCCCCTGACAACCTTAACGATATACGCCATCGTAACGTGAGCATCATTTGCGGCGGGAACATAATAAAGAGCGAGTGTCACGCCAGTAAGAATTTGTGAAACAAAAAGAAACAAAAGACCCGAACCGAAGATGTAAGCCCAACGCGCCCCACCGGGAATTGGCTCTTTCAAGAGAGATCGGAAAATTGCATCTAGGCCAGTGCGTTCGTCTAACCAACGATGGAACGAACCGATCGGTCTCGACAAACTAGACACTTGGGTTCACTCCGCGGGTTCCCTTGCCGCAATCAATTGGCGAAAACTTTGAAAACGAACATAGAGGTGGCCATCTCGGACACGAATGGCCAATTCATCCATACCGCGAGCCGGAGGACCGGAAATTCGTGCACCGTCGGGAGTGTAGGTCCCGCCGTGACAGGGACAAATGAAGCGATCCTGCTCTGGGCGCCACTGCACGGTACAGCCCAAGTGGGGGCATACGGAGGAGAGCACGCGCGGTCGGTTGCCGGGACCAGCAACCACATAGACGCTCTGTGACGCCTTTGAAAGTTGCCAGCCATCAGGGCGGGTAATATTCATAAGTTGAATCGATGGGCTCACCAAATCATTGTAGTTATCGACTGATCCGAGATCAGACCATGAAGCGTCACTGTCTTGGGATCGAAGCGGGAAAAGCGCCGCGCGCACGATTGGAATCAATAGAATGGTGCTAGCAAAAGCTGAACCGGTCGCGACAAGCATGCCAAAAAAAGAGCGTCGAGGTATTGCGTCCGGTCTTGGCGTGGGCAGTCTTGCCATCGCGACGTTTGGGGTGAAATCAGTTCAGGAACCACTTAATGCTAGCAGTGGCTGAAGTCCTGTTAAGGTTCCCGTGTGGCCAGTCGCTATGGCTTTGACATCGTTGGCCTGGGATTGTAATTCTTGACCCAGATGTTTGAGCGATGCCTCTCCTTCTGTTCTGTTGGTACTGAAGATCGCGGACGGGCCGATAATTTTATGATTCGACAAGATCTGTAGGGCATCGCCTACAAACAAGACTCCGTTTACCAAATAGGCTCCGCTTCCCTCCGTGTGCCCTGGCACAGCAAACGCCGTGACTTGTAGATTTCCGACGGTGACCTTCTCGCCGTCATCCAGCGGATGTGTCACAGTAAACGGTATCGTATTATGTCCGCCGAACAATCGAAAAACAGGACCGTTGAAAGGTTCTTGCCCAGCGGCGATAGGGACTTCGCGCTTCATTGCGTAGACGGTCGCCTTGGGAAATAGAGCGATCGCCGCATCGTGGTCTGTATGAGCGTGGGTCATGAAGATCGCGATGACGCTGTCGGGGGTCGCGTGGCGCGCTTGCAACGCTGACAAGATCGCGGCCCCTTTCTTATCACCGCCCGTGTCAATTAGGGCCAGCGTCCCATTGCCTGCGTCCAGAATGTAAACGGTCGAGACTCCTGGGACACGATCGATATCGGGACCAAGCGAAGGACCTGCTCCTGCGGCCTGTAAACCAGAAAATAGAGCGAATCCGGCGACGCCAATTGCCAGAACAAGGACAGCAATCGCAATACCCATATACTTGAGAAATTGTTTCACGACGCTCCCGTGGTCCAGCAATCCGAAATGCTACCGGACGGTCCCATCTGTTGGCTTGCACAAACTTCATAGCGGAGAACAGAATCATGACCTGCTGCATTCGCTTAACGAAGACTGTTGGTCAGTCAAGCTTACGGATATTCACAGCGATGGTCTCTGATGTTGGTGCAAATTCATGGTGACCGTACACACTTTCGAGTTAAAGATCACCTCCAAACTACCTAATTCTGTTCAATAAGGTAAGGTTTGTGCAATACGCAGAGGCGAGCCATAGAATACCTTCCTGGTATCGTTTTGAGGCTGGAATTCCCTAGAACACGCGAAAGTTTAAATCGGGAAGAGGACCTCTGCGTAATTCTATTACCAAGGAAGCGGGAGGCTAATATGCGTAGATTGCTTCTTGTCGTTTCGTGCGCGTCTTGTCTGTTGGGATTCGTTATGAAGACGGCCTCAGCGCAGGACTCGTCCACCGGTAAGGCTGCTGAGACAAAGCTGAGTCTTCCTGTCCACCACATCTCCATAAGCGTAGAAAATGTTGATGTGATGACCAAATGGTATGAGGAGAAGCTCGGCTTTAGTCTTGACAGACGCATGAGCCCGGGTGGCACTGAGATGGTCTGGTTGAACGCGCCGAATCTCAGCATCCACTTCGCGCACCAGCCGGGTTCAAGCCGAAAAGTCCCACCTGGAAATACTGTGGCCGAGACCATAGCCAATCAAGGGCTGAACGCACTCGTTTTTACAGTGACTGATTTTAATCAGGCCTATCAACGCTTGAAAGAGAATGGTGTGGTCTTTATAACCCAACCGCCAGCTCAACCAGCAGCTCAGCCAGCGGCGGCAACTGGAGCTGCGCAAGGAAACATAAAACTCGCTTACTTCCGCGACCCAGAGGGTAATCTTCTTGGGATCGCTCAAGATCTCCCACCGCAGAAGTAAGTCATCAGCAACCAAGCCAGGCGTTGCTAGCAAGCTGACACTCTGGTCAGATGGAAAGTCCAGGCGCCATGCGGGGAGAGATCTTGTTGCGATTTACGAATTGTTTAGGTGTCGAGTCAACCCCTGATCAAAGTCGTGCGGGACGTCTTGGCACCGAATGGGGGATAGGGAATGGAACAGTTGACCGAAGTGACGGAGAAAGAGATTGAAGTCCGAACTGCGGACGGAGTCAGTGACGGATACGTTTACTCCCCGAAGAGCAAGGAGGCGCTCCCTGGTGTGGTGTTGCTGACGGATATCGGCGGTTTGCGCGCCGCTTACCGCGACTCGGGCAAGCGCCTGGCTTCTAACGGATACGTGGTCCTGATGCCCAATGTGTTTTACCGGACGGGGAGGCCGCCCGTGCTTGCATATCCAATCAAAATGGGCGATGAGGCAACCATGAAGCGCATTGGCGAATTGCGCGCCGGGCTACCGCCGGCGGCCATGGAGCGGGACGGCGTGGCGTGCGTGGAATTCCTAGGCAAACAGCCTGGTGTGAAAAACGGGCCGATCGGCGTCGTGGGATATTGCTTCGCCGGACCCATGGCGTTGCGCATAGCCGCCGCCATGCGCGGTAAGGTCGCCGCAGTGGCGTCCTTTCATGGTGCCGGTCTTTACACCGAGGACCCGACTAGCCCGCACAAGGAATTGCCGCGGATCAAGTCTACGCGCCTCTATTTCGGGCACGCGGTGGAGGATCGCTCCATGCCGAAGGAGGCCATCGAAAAGTTCGAGCAGGCGCTGGCAACTTGGGCCGGGAAGTATGAGAGCGAAACCTATGAGGGCGCACATCACAGCTGGACCACGCTAGACAGCCCGGTTTACAACAAGCCGCAGGCGGAGCGGGCTTTCGAGAAGCTGGTGGAACTTTTTGGAGCGACGCTGAAGTAAACAGGTGTCTTTAATTTTTTCACAGCGCTTATCAGGGGAGCTTATCAACCCCTTTAAAAGCGCTATTCGTGCGAACCGGTTTATGAGGTGGATCGGCTTGCAGGCGTTGTGCCCCACCACCTTCTGGGCACCAATCATTCTCAAAGAGTTTTTCTGCTAACTACGGTATACCCCCGGAGACAGCACAAGGCGGCGCGGAAACGATGTATCCGGAATACCGGTCGAAGGCTCGTCTGTTGGACGCAAAGGGACCTCTTAGCGTTGTGGTGGCGAACCTTTTCGCTACTATTGACACTGCTCCGGATCGTATCCGGGAATGGCCGTAGTTCAGTAGTAGGAGGGACTGCGTGAACTCTTCTTTGGGAAATCGATGGGCTCATACCAAGTCTTGCTGCTGGGCTGTGGGTTGCATTCTGACGATCGCTCTTATTGCTGACTGGGCGTTTACAGTTCGCGCACAAAGCGCCCCACCTGGCCCCCCCAACCCGACTGCAACGAACCTTGATCTTGCTTCGCAAGCTCACCTGAACTACCCAGATGATATTACGGGATATATGGACGTAACGTACTCTGTCGTTCGCGGTTATCGGCCATTGAAGCTCGATTTGTATGTGCCGGCAAAACCTTCGAGCAGACCGGCCGTGGTGTGGATTCACGGCGGCGGCTGGGCGGGAGGCAACCCGCGACAGCCGTTAGGCCCTTATCCCGACTGGCGTATTGTGCTGGCCCGCTTGGCGGGACGCGGCTACGTGGTTGTGGGGGCGACATACCGGCTAAGTGGTGAAGCCAAGTTTCCCGCGGCAATAGAAGACATCAAAGCCACAGTGCGTTGGCTGCGTGCGAACGCCGCGACAATTGGCGTGGATCCCAATCGCATCGGAGTTTGGGGCGAATCTGCGGGTGGGCAGCTGGCATCGCTGTTGGGCACCTCTTGTGGGGTTCCGGAACTGGAAGGAGTGAAGGACCGACCGGTGTCGAGTTGTGTGCAGGCAGTAGTTGATTGGTATGGGCCCACCGACTTCAGTCAGATGGACGCGCAGTTAATTCCCGGCGGGCTGAAACATGACACGCCTCAATCAGCGGAATCCAATTACCTTGGGTGCCAACTGTCAAAGTGTGATCTAGCCAAGGTTCAAAGCGCCAATCCGATTGCTTACGTGACTGCTAGCACGCCGCCATTTTTGATTTTTCATGGAAATGCAGATACCGCAGTCCCACCTAAGCAGAGTCAGATTCTGTATGACGCTCTTCGCGCTAAAGGAGTTCCCGCGCAATTGGTTTCTGTGCCGGGCGCTAACCACATGTTTGTTGGAGCAACGGAGGCCCAGTACAAGACGATTGTGGACACTGTGTTTCAGTTCTTCGACGAGAAACTTGGAGCAACATCGCCAGCGAAGTAATGGTCACGAAATCAGCTTTGGATAACGCCGACGATTGTGGCTACGGTTCGCGGCTGCGGTTATTCATTACCAAGTTGATGTCATCCGGATTGATCAGGTCCGGGACGGTCCAGCCATCCAGGTCGTATTCGGCCATGCACTGTTCGGCGAAGCCCTTATACTTCGCAGATTGCCCCAGTAAATCGGCGACCATCAACACCTCGAAACGGATGCTCTCGTGATTGCCAAAGTAGTTGCGCTCGTAGAGCTCGTGCCGTCCGCCGAATTCTGTGCCAATCGCGTCCCACATTAATTTCATGAGCTTGACCCGGTCAACGGCGTCGTATCCGTTCGACCCACGCACAAACTGATCCAGATATTTGCGGATTTCTGGTGTCTTGAAATCGCTGGAATGTGACGGCAGGTAGATCAATGCGCTGGCCAGAACGTTCTCAATGATCTCTTTGAGACGCGGATAAAGCGTGCTGGCAGCGACGCGATATGCCAGGCCGTAGTCTAGATTGGGCAATACATAGCCAGGCGTCCACGGGGTCGTGGTTCGCGCCATAGCATCCGTCAGCCCCCAGAAAAGATTCCGCCACGCCAGCACCTCACCCACCTGCGCCTGTATACCACGAAACTCCTTCGTGCCAGTGGCGTCCACCCCCTTTAGCAACAATCCCGCAATGAAATCGAGCTTGACCGCAAGCCGCGTACACCCGTGTATAAGGGCTCGGGGGAGAAAGCCGGAGCGGGGAAAGAAGTGATTCACCTTGTCGATATCCCCATAGGCAAAGACGTTCTCCCACGGCACAAACACTTTGTCGAACACCACGATCGAATCGTTTTCATCCAACCGACTCGACAACGGATAGTCGAAAGGACTGCCCATCGCTGCCGCGGTCATCTCGTAGGATGGGCGGCAGAAGAGCTTCTGTCCCGGAGCGTTCGTGGGCACGATGCAGACGAAGGCAAAATCCTTGGTCTTGATCGGCAGGGCCCCGTTGTTGGCAATGAAGTTGTAGTGCGTCAGCGAGGAGGTCGTCGCTACGACCTTGGCACCGCTGATTACCAAGCCCCCGTCGGTCTCTTTCTCCACATGCATGTAGACGTCGCGCACTTCCGCCAGTTCTTTATTTCGGTCTACAGGAGGGTTGACGATGGCATGATTGACGAAGGTGACCTCTTCCTGCACCTTCTTATACCAGCGTCGCGCATTCTCATGAAACGGGTGGTAGAAATCGGAATTGGCTCCCAGCGTCGCAAGAAATGCGGCCTTGTAATCCGGGCTGCGGCCCATCCATCCATAGGTCACACGCGCCCATTCCGCAATTGCATCGCGAGCCTCAACCATTTCTTCCGTATTCCGCGAGGCTTTGAAAAACCTATGAGTGTATCCGCCATTGCCGGTATCGGTTTCACTGCAGAGCGTGGCTTTGCGTTGATCGTGCAGAGCATCATAGAGGCGCGCCATCATCCGAACGGTATTGCGGAACGCCGGATGTGTCGTTACATCTTTGACTCGTTCGCCGTAAATCCAAATCTCACGCCCGTCGCGCAGGCTTGCTATGTATTCCTCTGCGGTGAATGGCCGAGCCCGCGTCGCAGAATCCAACGGTGTGATGTGGATCCTCTCGTCGTCTAACATCGGTGTTCGCCCCGGGTGTGCCCACTCCTAGCGACGTAGCACACACTCTGCGCTCTCGATGACTGGGAAGCCCTGAGTTCTTTTAACCCCACCGCACTATTAAGTACAAGAGGGAATGACCGGCATCCGGCCTTCGGACCGCCAGTGTCATGTTGGCACCCGCCTTTGCCAAAGCACGTGCAGTCTCGATGCCGATACCTGAAGGAGCCACCGGTCACGATCGCGTGCTCGCCTGTGAGATCGATGCCTTGGACGATGTCTTCGGCCGTCGAGCTGAAACCAAATGGAGTTTTGACGCGCTGTATCATTAAAGCGATTGTGAATGATAATAGAGCACTGAGTGACGACACGCAAACTTATGCGCGTATGAACGACCATTAGACGCACTATTGCCCTTGCGCGACAAGCAGGTCGAAGTCGAGGCGATTTTCAGAGAGGCCCTGCTCCAGCCTAAGAAAACGGGGAACTACGGCGCAAGGCGGATGCGAAGGCGCTGGCGCGGTTTTTCACGGTTACGATTCAGGGAATGCGCGCCACGGCACGACTTCGGTCCGAACAGAAAAGCCTCGAGCAAGTGGCGCGGGTCGCCTTGGCTTCGCTCAGCTAATAGACGAACTCTCGGTTTCGGATGTCCGCGTCGTGACAAAAGCCCATTGCGATCTGCGGGCGGTGCTCCACGCCGACCTCGGCACTGTCGTACAATCCATGATTCACTGATTTCCAGTGGGGATTGACTCGATCCTGCGCAGTTACGGCAAACAGTAAACCAACAATCCGTGTAAAGTGGAAGCGCCGCCAATTTAGAGCCTGTCAGGAGGCGACTAGGGACTTGGTGCACTCGTGAAGCTCACAGACCTGCGCGGGATTCTTCAATATGTTCCGCAATTCCGCGAGAAGACATTCGTCATTGCAGTGGATGCAGCCATCGTGAGGGATGAGAATGTCGCCAACATCCTTCTCGATGTCGCATTGTTACGTTCGTTGAACATACGCGTGGTAGTTGTCCACGGCGCCGGCGAACAGATTCAAGTTCTCGCCGAAAGGCAGAATGTTCAGGTTTCAGACCTAGATGGCACAGGCGTGACCAACGCCGCGACCCTGCAGCTGTCTATTGACGCCGCGAACCATCTCACGCACGAGATCCTCAGCGGCCTTTCGGCCAATGACCTTCGCGCCGCGTGCACAAATGCCATCGTTGCGCACCCACTGGGAATCCTTCACGGAATCGATCATCAGTTTACCGGGAGGGTGGAACGTGTCGATACGGAATTTCTTCAAACGCTGCTCAGCCAGGGCATTGTTCCCGTCATTCCGCCGCTCGGCTTCAGTGGGGATGGTAAGACGTACAGGACCAATTCCGACAGCATCGCACTCGCAGTGGCGGAAGCGTTAAATGCGGCCAAGCTGATTTTCATCACGCCGCAGGATGGTCTGCGTCGTAACGACCAGCTGATCCGCCATATGGTGGGAAGCGAGTTGCAAAAACTTGTCCAGTCCGAAAGCGGGGGATTTCAATCGGAAATGGTTTCCAAGGCTCGCCATGCGGCCGCCGCTTGCGCCCTGGGTGTGCAGCGGGTCCACATCGTCGATGGCCGCGAGGACGAAGCTCTGCTCGCCGAGGTGTTCTCGCAAGAGGGTAGCGGGACGCTGATTTACGCCAACGAGTACGAGCAGATCCAGCCGGCCAGGAAGAAGGATATCCGGGCTATCCAGCAGTTGACCAAGAAGGCCGTGGAAGCCGACGAGCTCATCCGACGAACCCGTGCAGAGATCGAAAAGAGCCTGTCTGACTACTACATCTTTGAAATCGACAAGCACCCCGTGGGGTGCGTGGCACTGCACGTATATGGCGAGCGACAACAGGGCGAACTCGCCAGCCTGTATGTCGACCCGTCGCACGAAAACCAGGGCATCGGTCGCAAGCTGATGCGCTTCGTAGAAGATAAAGCCCGCCAAATGGGACTCTCCGAATTGATCGCGCTTTCAACCCAGGCGTTTACTTACTTCGAATCCAAGGGTGGATTTGTCGAGGGTACCCCGAATGACCTGCCGCCGACCCGTCGCGAGAAGTATGACCAAAGCCGGCGTAATTCCAGAGTGTTAATCAAGAAGCTGGACGCCGCGATGGCAAAGCGGGAGGCCCTCAACCTGTGACTGCAACCTCTTGGTTTTACATGTGCGCTTTGGCCGGCGGAAAGCTCTTGGAGATACGACCGCCCTTTAGAGGGAGGCTCCATCCCAGTCAATGTCACGTAGACTGGTAGAAACCGGCACGGCTCACCGGAATGAGGACCGATCTCTTTGAGGGGCCATGTTTTGCCCAAAGGAATCTAATAAGTCGTAACAGGGAACTGCATTCCCTGATCCTTCTCTGTTCGATCCCTGTTCCGATTTGATACCTGAAGGCAGTTTTACTTGCCAAGGTACTCTCGGTAGGGAACTTATCTCGCAGATTTCGCGATTGAAGCCGCGAAATTCCCTGTATTTTTCCCTGTTAGCAGGGAATTTGGGCAGGAGAATAGTTCGCGACGGACTGCGTCCACCGCCATATCTGTTTTACCCCCTACTTTAGTACTATTTTAACTCCTGCTACAGAATGCTACATTTTTAACTGCAATTGCAGACCCTTGCACGGCCTTGCAGGCCTCAATGGCGGAGAAACCCGACGTGGCGATTACCATCTATTTCCGACACAAAACAAGCCGCGGCTGGCGGTACGAAGCCCTCGGGATCGGGCGCAGACCCGAAGCAGCCAAGAGCGGCCCGTACTTCATTCGGGTCCGCGAGAAGGGCAAATAGAGGTGGCAGAAACATCTCTCCGAACTCGCGGCGAAGAAGGCCGCGGAAGCTGCTCCGGTTGAACGCAAGGCGCAAGCGCTAGGGTTGCTTCCGGACGATGTGACGAGCGAAGCGAACGTCAACCGTACGCCGATCAAGACCGCCGTTGAGAGCTACCTACACGAACGGCGCTTCGGCCGTCCTCGCAGCATCGCCGCCTATGAAAACGCCTTTAATCAACTATTGGCGAATCTGCCGAAGGGCGTTCGGTTCATCGATCAGCTGGCCACTCCTCGCACACTGAATGCATATGCCGAGTTTCTATGCGGTCGCGACTACAGCAACAAAACCATCACCAACCGCATGGGGTTTGTCTTTTCGCTGCTCAAAGCCAACGGCGTGGACCGACCCTCGAAGTTAATCAAACTGCCCAAGGTCCAACGGACCCGGACAAAGGCCTACAACGCAGAGGATCTGACCAAGCTGTTTGTTGCAATGACCGCCGAGGAATATCTGCGGTACTTGTTCTTCCTCCGCACAGGGTGCCGCGAGCAGGAGGTTCAATACGCGACGTGGCGCGACATCGATCTAAAAAATCTGCGCTACACCGTCACTGGCGAAGGAAAATCCGATGTGGGATTTGTGCCGAAGAATCACGAAGAACGCTCGGTTCCACTAACGACCGAGCTAGGCAAGCTGCTTGCCGAACACAAAAAACATGCGGATTCAGATCGCTGGATATTCACGAACGAAGACAGCAAACCTGAGAGCCACTTCCTAAGGAAGTTTAAAGCGCTTGCCAAACGCGCCGGCCTGAACTGCGGGCAATGCAAGGCGACGATTCGGGTCGGCCGATATGACAACCGGCACGAGGCCGAGGTCACGTGCAAAACGGACCCGGTCTGCGAACAGCACTATCTCCACCGGCTTCGCAAAACCGCGGCGTCGAATTGGCTGCGGTCTGGATTCGACTTAATGAAAATCAAGAGTTGGTTGGGACACAAATCGCTGGAAGTAACACAGATCTACCTCGATGCGGAAATGCACGATCCCCAAGAACAAGAAAAGCTCGACCGCGCGGGAAACTTCTCGTAGACGACAAAACCTTTCGCTGACCGTTATGTCTGAAAGATGAGTCGTCAAAGCGTGAGTCTCTCAGAACACCAAACGCAGGACGGGAAAGTTGCACATCTAATGGACACCCCGCACCGCCTTATCTTGTTTTCGCCAAGCTGATAGTCCCTGTCACCGGTTCCGATCGGGATTTTCTTGTCCAGCCTTTCGGAGGAAATGTTCGACCACCGGAATCACAACGCTGTTTGCTTCGGCCACGTAGTTGCTGCCTAGCCCGGCACCAGCTTGAATACTCGCGTGTATAACGAATACACTGATACCAGCAGCCATGGCAGATTCCGAACACGTCGAGCAGAGACGACGTTCGCGTCACAAACGGGTTACTCCATCTCGAAAAAGTCCGCATGTGCCGGCGCAAGCACTCGGGTATCTAATTCAGCCCATTCGCCTTCTGCAATTGCTACTGGACGCGCCTCCAGGCAGCGTTGTCACTCTCGAAGTCTTCGAAGACGTTGGACTTGAAACCAGCGCGGGAGGCAAGGTTGCCTCACAAGTAAAGACCGGCCTCGTCAAGAATCCGCTCACTGACAAATCTGCTGAGTTGTGGAAGACACTTGCCAACTGGTGCGACGCAATCGACCGCGCTGCGCTTGTTCCCGAGACGACAATATTTGAGATATACGTTGCTAAACCTCGCAAAGGAAAACTCGCAGGTTTATTCCACGAGGCCAGATCACCCGAACAGGCTGAAAATGCAATAAAGGCAGCACGAATGTCCGTGTCCAGCGACCCTATTCGCGACAGACAGTCCTTGAGTGAAGCAAAGACCTATGCACAGCGCGTCCTGAGGCATCCGAGCTTGGCAACCTTAATTCAGAACTTTCGCATCACCGCCGCCGCAGTCAATCCGTTGGCGGACCTCCGGCCCCTGGTTGCCACGAAATGGATTAGACCAGAAAGCGTCGATCTGGTGATCTATCACGCTCACGGTTGGGTCAAAGAGAAGATCGACGCCCTGTTGCTTGCCAAAAGACCGGCGTGCGTCGCGGCGAACGACTTTAACAAGGAAATGCTGAGTTTTCTCCCGCGATGCGACTTCAACAGTATGGTAGCAAGCATGGCCGGTTTGCCGTCAGCAGCGGAAATTGACGCCGAGAGGATTCGGACCTACGTGCGGCAGATGGAGATCATCGGCCTCGATGAAGAGAGCATACTCCACTCAATCAATGATTACCTAAGGGCGTGCGTTACTCGCACAAAGCTCGCTGAGCAGTGCATCGTCCACGACGACAGCTTTACCGAGTACGAAGAAGCGTTAACGAGTTTCTGGCGGAATAAGCGACGCCACAACGGTCTCGTCTACAAACAGCACACGCCGCAAGACCTAGGTCAGCTATTGCTCAGCGACTGTTGTCTTCATCAGCAGAACCTACAGGGGCTGGAGATGCCTGCTTACTTCACCCCTGGCAGTTACCACGCTCTCGCAGACAACCAAACAATCGGATGGCACCCGGAATATCAAACCAAGCTGGGGAGCTCTGCTGCGTAGATGGCTACGACTCTTAATCGGGAACTTCGTACGGTTCAAAACCCTGCCCTCGCTGCGATGCTGCTATGGCGCTGCGCTTCGGCATACTCGGGCTCGAGTGCCCGCGCGGAGCAGATTCCGCTACCTCTTTTATTCTTGGTGCTCCCCATTCTTTTCCATCGTGAGAACGCGGAGCTCGTCACCTCAACGCACAAAACATCGGGGTTGCGCAAATTCGTGGAGAAATTTCAGCTCGCCTCTCTCAGCAAGACGGATTTGTTGCTCTCGATCGCGCCGCGCGCTGTCGTCATGCGTGATCTTACTTCGCAAGGACTTGGAATCGCTGTGACGTGTCGTCTTCTCGCGTTTGATAACGATGCTGCGAGAGTTTATTCGCTCTCCGATACTCCAGCAGTAGCTGGCATTCCTCACTCCGTGCGTCCGTTGCTCGCTGGCGCAGAAAAGCTCGGATCGTGGTTTGCTACCTCTTCGCTATACGAAACTAGTTTACTGTTACAGGTGTCACTCTAAATGCGCTTTGAGATCGTCAGGATAGTGCTGTGGCCCAAAGACTCCTCCAAATCTATCCGTTCGGTGACTTTTCTTCCAGGTCGATTGAACATTATTAGTGGCGTCTCGAGAACCGGCAAATCCGCGATAATTCCCATAATTGACTACTGCTTAGCTTCCGACAGGTGCACGATTCCTACGGGCATCATACGGCAGAAAACCGCCTGGTTTGGTGTTGTGGTCCGCACAACAGAGGGTGAAAAGCTCTTCGCTCGCAAGGAACCTGAGACTCTGCAAGCAACGGACGACATGCATGTCGCCGAAGCCCCAAATGACATCACCGTACCAACAATCATTCACAAGAACGCAACGCGCGACTTGGTTAAACAGCGGCTCGACCACCTTGCCGGACTAACAAAGCTTAGTTTTTCGGCAGACGACCCCGAAGGCGGCTTGGGGAGGCCTAGTTTCCGAGACCTCGCGGCGTTCACATTTCAGCCGCAGAACATCGTTGCCAACCCCAACGCACTCTTCTACAAGGCGGACACGGTCGAACACCGGCAAAAGCTGCGCTCGATCTTCCCGTACGTATTGGGAGCGATCAGCGCTGAAACTCTAGCGCGGCGCCACCAGTTACAGCAGCTGCAACGCGAACTACGTCGCAAAGAACAAGAGTTGTTCAACATCTCTGCTGTCTCCGAGCGCTGGCGGGCGACTGCGGCAGCCCGGCTCGCCGAGGCCCGAGATCGCGGGCTCGGACAACAACAGAACTCCTCGCTGAGCTACGAAGCTACCCTGGACTTGCTGCGGCAGATAGCGTCATCGCCAAAGCCCGATGTTAATCTCACCTCGGAGTCAGTAGCGGAGGGTGTCGCGGAATTGAATCGGCTCAACGCGGAGGAAGAAGGCCTGTCGCAGGAGCTTGCCCGGTTTCGCAAACGGTTAACATTTTGGAATCGTCGAGATGCGATGCAAGCTTTGCCCGCTACGCCTCTCTAAGTAGTTCAGTGCGGTACTTGGGTGCGAGTGCCTTCACTTTCTCGATGAATGCGGCCTGCTCTTTTTCGCCCAGCTTCGGCGGGGGCGTCGTACGCGTGGCGACTGGCACGCCAACCTCCAAGAAGAAGTTCTCCTGTCCAGCGGGGGAGCAGATACAGAGCATGCGTACCTGCCCAGCGGAAGTATTGTGAAACTGATGCGGAGCATTGGCAGGAATGTTCAGTGTGTCGCCAGCGCGTACGATCGACTTCTTGCCACGAAAGGTTGCTTCCATTTCACCTTCGAGCAGGATAAAGGTCTCCTCGAAGTCATGCCGATGCGGTGGCGGCCCGCCACCTGGCGGAATGTGCATGTCTATCACACAGAAACGTCCGTTCGTCTCTTCTCCCGTCACGGTGATGGTGTAGGTATCCCCGACCAGACCGATGTGAGGGAGCTTGTCGGGTTGCGCTAGCGTGAGATTGCGCTTGGGGTCGTCTGGTGGGATTGCTGGTAGAGCAGTTGACATTTCGTTCTCCCGTTTCTTACTGCCTACTGCTTTTGCCAATTCAGGGCTGTTTCTCTGGCAAAGTCTTCGTATCGACGAGGCGTATGCCCCAGGAGGTCCGTCAAAGTCTCGATGTCTCTTGCCTCCGCGACGAAACCACGTTCGAGGTATCCTTGGAACATCATGCGGATGTCGAACGCCGACCACGATGCTGCCCGTTTTCTCATCTGCTCCTCGAACGCGTCCATGCCGTCTCCGAGGTAGCGAATCTCCTTGCCCAGCAACCCGGTCCAAATCGATGCCATCTTGGGCCCACTCAGAGCCCCCGGACCGTTGAGGTTGTATGTCTTGCCGTAGTGTCCATCGGAGGTAAGCGCAATTGCCTCGGCCTCGGCAATATCTCGGATGTCGACCGCCGAGATGCCAACCTGGCCGAGGGGCATGGGATAGATACCAGCCTTCGTAAGCGAGTCTCTCAATGTTGCATCGTTCTGAAAAAAGTAGTTCGGACGAATGATCGTGAACGGGACTTCGAACTCCCGCATTGCGTTTTCAATGGCGAGCTTCGAGGCAAAGTGCGGAACATCCTTGAAGTGGTCCACCCGGAAGACCGAGTGATACACGATTTGCTTCAGCTTCAGCCGCTTCGCCAGATCGTACGCGATAAGCCCTTGCGTTAGTTCATCAGGAGTGACGGCGTTCAGCAAAAACAGCTTGTCAACACCCCGCATGGCCTGATTGACCGAACCCGGATCAAGTAGTTCGCCGATGGCGACCTCTACGCCGGGGGGCAGCTTACCTTCTTCCGGCTGCTTGCGTGCCAGCACGCGGACCTTCGCTCCGCGCTTGAGCAGTTCCTTGACAACTGCGACTCCGACGGTTCCCGTTCCGCCAGTTACCAGAATCTTCATCGCGCCACATTCTCTTTCGTCTGCCTGTCGATTTGTTCCATTGCCCTTCTGGGGCCTGCGATGAACATATGCCTCGCCAAGCCACATTGGTACACTCATTGGAGCAATACAGAATTGCACCACTGCAATACTGTGGTAGGTTCCACGAAGATGAACAGGTTCGCGGCGCCTGCAAGCGAACGAAGCGGGCGCATATGAGAAAAGAAGGAACTGCTGATGAAAGACCTGGATCTCAATGATGTCCGTACGTTTGTTGCTGTCGCGCAGGCTGGCACGCTGACAGCTGCGGCAAAAGAGTTACATCTCCCCACTTCTACGCTGAGCCGGGCGTTGACACGGCTCGAACGACATCTTGGCGTCCTCCTTGCGCGACGGAGCCCCAGAGGTCTTGTCCTGACCGACTCGGGGAACAGCTATTTGCAATCCTGTAGACGCGCTTTGTGGATGCTCAGGTACGGCAGCGAGTTGCTGCAACACCGCCGCTCGAAGCCAAGCGGGCTCATCAAAGTGGCTTGTCCAATCACCATGGCCCGCGACCTCTTAGCGCCTCTCCTGAAGGAGTTCCTCGGACGCTACCCTGATCTGCGGATTGAGATCGAAGCCTACGCATCTAGTTACGATCAGGAGCCACGGGAAGACGTAGACGTATTCTTCAAATTGCGGGCACCGAAGGGACTCCTTGCGACACGTGCGGCTCTATCCCGGCACCGCCCGAGGCCTTTTTGCGAGCCCAGGCTATGTCAGAGCATCAAGTAAGCCGGCAACTCCGGATGACCTCGCAGGTCACTCCTGCATCGGTTCGGGAGTTTGGAGGTTGAGCTGCGGCCAAAAGATTGTGGCTCCAAATATCTTTTTTCGGGTGGTTTCTAGCGAGCCCGCGGTTGCTCTGAAGCTTGCTCTCAGCGGGTTTGGCATTGCCATTCTGCCGCTCTGGATGACGACTCCCGCAGACGTTCGCAAGAGGCTGATACCCATTCTGCCGCAATGGACTCCTGAACCGATTACCCTATGCGCGCTTTTCTTTGGCCCAGCACGCCTGACACCCAAAGTCCAAGTCCTGCTGGACTTTCTCGCCGAATACGTCGGAACCGATCGGGACCCAAGACTCGTAAAGGATCTTGCGAAAGGCTACTTCACGGACCGAACGCTTGCACCAACATTGGGTCCATGACTGCGCCAAGCCGCCGAATTCGTTTCTGAAACGTCAGATGTGGATTGGTACTGATAAACGCGCAAGTGACGACTGGCCTGGCCAACGTCGGAGTGGGCGGCTCGGAAACTATCCAGGAACGAGGTTGTGGGAATCCATCGCAATTCTGCTGAACTTTAGACTGCAAATGAGGGCGTCTCGCCCAAACTGAGAAATTTGTAATCCAAGCAAAACAAACGAAAATCGGTCTGTGCGAGCGGGTCAGGTAGAACTAGCAAGCCGCCGCCGCGATCTCGCGCTTCCCAAATTCAACCAACTAGTGCGGAGACAATCGAGAGGCACAGGTGAAGCGCGAGCCGAGCCTGGCGCGTGATTACTTTTGCAGTTCCAATGATCCGATGAGACGAGAAATGCGTAGGGTCCCCTAGATGTCCCCCATACTTGCCAAATAGCGCGGGCTTAACTTACCTCCGTTCAATACTTTCTGTATAGCACTCCTGCCTCCTCATGTTTTTGCACATTCGCCATGTGGCAAACCCTCGGAGACTGAACGATTTGCGACTCCAGACCTCCTGTCTGCCAGAATTTCACAAGTGGGGGTTGAGGTGAACGGCGCTTTCAATAAGTAGAAGAATACACGCGAGATATTTTTGGTCGGGGCGCCCGGATTTGAACCGGAGGCCTCCTGCGCCCAAGGCATTGGAACCTATGGAAGTGTTGGAGGGAATGGAGGGAATGGAAGGCACAGAAGCAGCGGTGCCAGCAACATAATTGATCCTGATGACTGTGTCAAATCGCCTGCCGCGTGAGCATGGGCTTTGCCCTAGGTCGTGCCGACAACTGAATCACAGCTCCGATAGGCGAATCGCTAACAGCGATGAAATCAACGGTGGATCGACGTAAGGGCCATGACCGATTGTAATGACAGGTTCAAGCTCATTTTGCGTTGACTTATTCGGAGAATGGCGCTCCTGCGACGAGGTCTGCGAAATTTGGAGGTGTGAACGCCACAACGTATCGAATGCCAAAATCCCGAAGAATGTTGTCAACCGCCGTCATCGGTTTCTGACGAACGACGTTGCAAAGGCATCCTTTAAATCCATCCTTGAATGCCAGCCGAGGAAATGCGGTTAGGATAGCCTTCTGTTTCTCCCGCGAGATGCGATCAAGACCGGCGCCAAGGACATCCGCCGCGATTCCTGAATGAGTCATCACTACTTCGGGCTCTTTATGGAGAGCGAGTGTTGGGGTCGTGTGAAGTGCAATAGCGTCCCACACAAGCTGCGTCTGTTGAGCCGAGATGCCGCGATCTTTCAAAAATTCGCGGGCCGCATTCGCGCCGTCTACCTCGAAGCGATTCTCCCCGTTGTACCGCTCGGTCAAACCGAGATCGTGCAGGATCGCAGCTACAGCTAAGAGTTCAGCGTCCGGTGCTATCACGGCGCTCTCTGCAATGACGATTCCGAACAACCACGAGCGCATCACATGATTGAAAAGGAATGGCTCTAACAAACTCCGCGATAAGTTAATCGCGTCGCGCACCAGCGCTGTGTCGGGTACCTTGATCCCTGCGAAATCCATGTTCGTCCTTTCTCGCCTTCAGACCGTTGCGGCGTGAAGTTCACTCGACCGCGGCATTGTTGAGCAGTCTTTCTACCTTCGAATCCAATTCCCGCGCGACCTTCAGGGCATCCTGGTTTTCGTATGGGGACAGAAAGCTGGTCATCCTGTCGTAGGACAGATGCACGCCATCGTCCCGCTCATCAACGAGCACGGTCACAGGCGCATAAGACCCCGCGTCCGGAACATGCTTGGCCATTTCCTTCATGACCAAGGGATTACCGATCAAGAGCCGTACTATCTTCGGGTTGTCGAGTCCCGTCTCTTTTCGGATAACGGCTCCATGATCGAATTCCAGGAACAACATCAGATGGGCTTTGCCCACGTCTCGATTAATCACTTCTTCCAACTCGGCGAACGTGCTCGCCGACTTGGATGCGCTCGCAAACGCGGCAAGATCCAGCCGGCCGACACCAGCTTTTAATGAAGCTACGACCGCCTCGAATGATCGTGACGTTGTTAGGCTGAAGCGTTGTACTTTGACTTCTTGAATTGCCATTCCATTCTTCCTTTCACGCGAATGTTTGAAGCAGCCTATACCTGTGCGAAACCGCCGTCGACGAACAGCTCGGCCCCTGTGACATAACTCGCATCATCGGAGGCGAGAAACACGACGGCTTTTGCGATCTCATCCGGGGTCCCGAGCCTGCCGAGTGGAACGACGTTGGAGATCATCTTCAAGCGTTGCTGTCCAGTTTCTGAGGAACCCAGTAGTTCGCTAAGCCCCGGAGTATCGGTAGAACCTGGGCTTACGGCGTTCACGCGAATACGGCGACTGCGCAGATCCGTCGCCCACGTGCGGGCGAATGAGCGCACGGCGGCCTTGGTAGCGCTGTACACGCTATTCGACGGCAGTCCCTTGCTGGCGACCACAGACGCACAAAGCACAACGGAAGAGCCGTCCTTAAGTAACGGCAGTGCCATTTGTACGGTGAAGAGCAGTCCTTTCACATTGACATCGAATATTGAGTCAAAGAACTGCTCGGTGATCTCCCCCAGAGGCGCATATTTTGCCGTGCCAGCGTTCGCAAACACAATATCGAGCCGACCCTTCTCCTGCTTAATCTGGGCGAAGAGTTGTTCGAGGTCAGCGATTTGAGACACATCTCCTTGCACCCCGGTGACACTTCCCCCTATGCTCTTGA
>Ga0206824_10207_pt1 | contig 19351 bp, 16 predicted proteins | sample Alteio_BWOrgCont_82_FD_152874 | JGI IMG/M metagenome (GOLD analysis project Ga0206824, IMG submission 152874) | Enriched cells from forest soil in Barre Woods Harvard Forest LTER site, Petersham, Massachusetts, United States -... | ecosystem: Environmental > Terrestrial > Soil > Temperate forest >...
ATAGAAATCAATATTCGTCCACGGATCCCTGAAATCAGCCATCCATGGGATATCTAGTTTCTTTTTAAGTCCAAGCGCAATCAAGTGCATACTATGCGGAGGACCTGTTGAAATAACTGCATCCACTGGATTTTGTTTTAAGTAATTTGCAAGATATTTTACAGAAGGTTTCACCCAAAATTTTCTAGCATCAGGAATAAAAAAGTTACCGCGAATCCATACCGCAATCTTTTCGAATTTCTTTGGTTTCTTTGATTCTGTGAGGAAAGCAGCATTTACTTTATCATGCTTTTTAAGTCCTATGAACATTTTATACCAATCATAAGGCTCCCAAATTTTTGTTTTAAGAACAGTTAAATTTTCAGGAATATCTTTTTGTAAAGAAGAATCCTCGTTAGGTGATTCAGGATTTTCCGGAGTATATATAATAGGCTCCCATCCATAATCACGCAAATATTTTGTGAATTTCAGCCACCGCTGAACTCCTGCTCCTCCGCTAGGCGGCCAGTAATATGTAATAATAAGAACCTTTTTCATTTATGCTGCTTTCTTTCGGAATTGCATAAACAGAAATCCTAAACAACCACCTAAAAGAATGAGAGAACTTGCCAAGGAAATTTTTTCCCCAATAAAATAATGCGATGGATGAAACTTAAATTCTATGGTATGGTTGCCTGCAGGAATAATCATTGCCCTAAGCACATAATCAACCCGTATATGGTCTGCAGGCTGCCCGTCAATATATGCCTGCCAACCCTCTTTATAATATATTTCAGAAAATACAGCAAGCCTTTCCGATTGCGAATGGGAGAGATAATTAAGGTCATTAGGTTCATACGATGTCATTTTAATAGCAGCAGTAGAATCATGAGGCTGATTAGCATTTACTTTTAGATAATCACCAAAATGCTTGTCAACAATGGCGGTAGTAGCAGGAGTAAAATTATCAAGGGCAACCATTTCAGAATCTGCATCGGCTACTTCTTTGTATTTATCTACAAACCAAGCATTGCCAAGTGCTCCGGGAACAGGCACTGCGACCTTTTGTCCGCCTTTAACTTCAACAATAGCATATTTTGTATTTAGCATGTTTAGTACACTCAAGTATGCTGGCTGTCCGTTAAGCGCTTGATATATTCCTCTCAATTCCCTGTCAATATGATAGGTCATTAATTCATCGTAACGCTTCATTTTAGCGCCACTATATCCGCCCAGCGATTTATGAAAATAGGACGTCATTCCATCCTGATCGGGACGGGTGGTGGTATTAATAACCCGGTAATCTAGTGTGGTGTCTTTCAGAATTTGGGCATCGGCTTCGTCAGGCTGAAATTCTTCACTGGCAGGACGTTTAGATTTAAAATTAGTGTCATTTAAATATCGTTTATCCAACTGAAACATATCCGCAAGAATAAAGAACCCAAGTACGGCGGTAAACCATTTCCAGTCAATAATTTTTTTCATATAAAGCCACGCAACCAAGGCAGCAAGTATTATAAAAATAGAACTCCGTGCAGCATCGGCAGTAAATATTTTTTTCCTTGCCTGTATTACATATGGCATAATTTGTTCAATAGCATCCCTGTATTGTTTTATTTGTCCCGCCGGTAATTGTTGCCCAGCCTCTTGTTGTATTTCTTCTAATTTTTGATTTACCTCATCTGTCTTTTGCATACTGGTGAAGGTGGTCGGAGTAATAAAAGAAAGAACAGTAAATCCACCGACAACAATGAGTGAACCGAAAAAAATATTTTTCCCTGACATTTCTTTCTTACCAAATAAAACAGGCACTTTTTCTTCTAAAAACTTTTTGCTTTTAAAAATCTTATCTATGGCAAGAACAGCCAACAGAGGTATAGCAAGCTCCGCTATTACAAGTATCATAGAAACCGACCGGAACTTATTGTAGCCCGGGAAATACTGGAAAAACAAATCGGTAAGAGCCTGGAAATTACTACCCCAGGAAAGCATAACTGATAAAAGTGTTGCGAACAATACAAACCATTTTAATAGTCCTTTGATAAGGAATAATCCCAAGAAAGCAAAGAAGCAAATTATAGCACCTACATACACAGGCCCCGATGTGCCGGGTTGGTCTCCCCAATATTGATTAAAGTTAGCAACATTCTCCCTGAATTGAGGGTCAATGTCATTCATTGCATCTTTATCCGCTCCTAGCGCTTTATCGCCTCCGCCCTGATAATTAGGTATAAGAAATGCAAAGGTTTCAGGGATGCCGTAACTCCATTGAGTGGCATAACTTACTGTTAAGCCGGCTGTTTTATTTTCTCCGTTTAATGTAAGGTCTGATTTGCCACGGGTAGAAACTTTTCCATAATCATAGGTAAGCCAAAGGCTGGTTATATCCGTACCAATAGCAAGAACGGCAGCAATTCCGAGTATACCAACTGTCTTGATGTAAGCAGGTAATAATTTTTCCTTCAATGCTTTAAAGAACTCCAGCGCCCCATAGATAACCACCATCAGTAATAGATAATAGGTTATTTGAGGATGGTCAGAATAAAGTTCCAGAGCAAGCGCTATGGCAGTAAGCACTGCACCCTTCAATCGTTTACCTTTGAATGAAAGAATCACGCCTGCAAGCACGGGAGCCATATATGCAATAGCAACAGCTTTTGAATTATGCCCTACGGCAAGTATGATGAAAAAGTACGATGAAAATCCGTAAGCCAATGAGCCAATTATAGAAATCCATGAGTCAACTTCCAAAACCTTTAAGAGAATGTAAAACCCAAGGCAGTAGAGAAAGAAAATGCTGCAAGGAAAAGGCAATAACTTGAGAAGTGCATTGAAAATATATTGAACAAGATTGGTCGGATATTCCGTAGAAATAGGATAGGTAGGCATCCCTCCAAACATAGAGTTGGTCCAAAGGGGCTCTGTATGGTACTTTGCACGGAATGTTGATATTTCATGTGCCGAACCTAAAAATTGGGTAATATCACTTTGTGAAAGCACAAGCCCTTTTAAGGCAGGGAAAAAATAAATTATGCCTACCAATGCAAAAACAACAATGGCAATAATATTGGGAAGCCATTTACTAAATAAACTTGGTGAAGACACAGGTTTCAACGGTGAAGGCTTAACGGTAGTATTCATACGATTTATAAAGAAGCAAAGATAGAATTCTTTTATTTCTGGGATTATTTACCATAACCCTCAATAGGTCATTCTATAAAACTATATTTTGATATATTTTCTTCCTAGGTTACGCTTATTTAAAAAAGTGTGCATCTCATTTCGGCTCCGCTCAATGAGCCGGGTGTTGAGCGGAGTCGAAATACTTAATACTTTAAAGTGTAAAATATGATTATGTATTAACGTAGTGTTTTTTCTTTGTTCTTCTTGACAAGAAAACACTTATATAGCTCTCGCTTCACGTAGCTTCCTCTCATCCCTTCGGCATGTACACTACCAAGTAACTTTCAGCCGCATTATCAAGTCTCACGTCATCGATATTCACGTTTATTTGGTGGATTTGCTCCAACTGCGCTTCTATTATTTTGACGTCAAGTTTCTTGAGCCTATAAGAAAAAGCCACCTCGTGACCGACATCAGTTGAATTCATCACAGCGAATCTCCATTCATGTAGCTGGACATTTCCACTCGAAACGCTTTTCAGAAACTCTGACACTATCCTTGCTACGTCCTGTTCGTTCATCTCGATGTAAAATTTACCGAATACAAGTTTACGCATAATTCTGCTATTTTCTTTAAAAGAGCAGAACCGCTAAAGTTCTTTCCGTTCTCTCTCAAAACAGTTCCTTTACGTCTATCTCCATTGCCTTAGCGATAGCGAAGACACTGTTCAAGCTTGTGCCGATGATTCCCCTCTCGATGCAGCTTATCTGGCTGTACTCAACATCGCTCAGGTCAGCCAACTCCTGCATGGACATTCCCTTCTCCTTCCTCAACTTTCTGAGGTTGTTCCCGAACTTCCTTATCTCTGCATCAGCTCTGACGTACTTCTTTTTGCGCATAACGTGCTATTTTGAGCAAAAGCTCCAATACACGTTGTGGCAAATTTGCCATATTCGGAAAATTGTTTTACATTTGTCGCACCAAACATTAATACTAAAACTGATGAAAACAAAACTTTCTATCGTAGCAGCGTTCGTCTGCGTGAACGCCTTTGCACAAGTACCTTCGTACGTCCCGACCAATGGACTGGTAGCTTGGTACTCCTTCAATGGCAACGCCAACGACCTAAGTGGAAACGGAAACAACGGAACTGTCTACGGAGCAACCTTGACAGCAGACAGGTACGGGAACGCTAACAGTGCGTACAGCTTTGACGGAACATCGAACTACGTCTCGGTTACGAGCAACTTGAACCTTCCTGACAGCTTTACAGTCAGCGTTTGGGTAGAGCCTTACCTGAAGGCAGCAGGGAACAACGCTTCAGGGTACAGCGCATCCTTGGTAGACAAAGACAGAGACCAGAGCGGCGATGCGGGATACTCTTTGTTATACAACGACTCTACAGTCAATTCAGGATTTTACGGTGCAGTAGGCTGGAGCGGCAATTCAAGCACCCAAGCGGTGTCAGGCATAGATTTGACACTTCACCAGTGGAACCACTGTGTGTTCACTGTCAGCAACGGAACTGGCAACCTGTACTTGAACGACATCTTGGTGTACACAAAGACAGGACTAAATCCAACAAGCCAAAATACCGACAACTTGTTCTTTGGAAAAGCTGTTTGGGGTGGTAACTTGTTTGAAGGTTCTCTTGACGACATTGGGATATGGACTCGTCCATTGAAACAGCAAGAAATTGCAAGTCTCTACAATGCAACTATCAACGACACAACCACAGTTCATGACACAGTCTATGCACACATTTCCGTATCTCTTGCTCGTACTTCAACACCTGCAACTGTCTTTGCAAGTGCTCTTTCTTCTTTGGGTCAGATTCTCTTTCTATCTCAATCATTTTTATCCTTATCGAACTGGGTAAGTGTTTCATGCGAACAGAAGTCGTGTATTTTTATATTTAACACGGCAGGAGATTTGGCAAGCGCTAAGCGGGTTGGCGGTGAGCTTTCATTTCCAAGGGCTCTTGGTCTGTGAACATACTCCTTGTATGCAAGTCTCAAAATAAGTTCTGAACTAACGCAAAGTTTCAGTAAGTCAGCAACTTTTCGTATGTCTTCCCGATTTCCTTCCTTCTTGCGTAAGTCTTGTCGTCCTGCAAAGAGTACGTCAGGAAATTTTCCAACTCTTCCTTGCCTTGGAGTGCCTGAACCATCTCGAACCAGTTGAGGTAGTTTTGCAAGTACTTGGTGGAAACGTTCTTGAAGCTGCCGTAGAGCCATCGCTTGAGTTCGGATGTCAGGCTGTTGACCTTGTTGACGTGGTACACCTTGTCCTTCACGTAGTGCTTGGCGGAAGACTTGAACCGAACGTGCTTCATGTTCAGCGACTTGAAGAACCTTCCGATTGCTGGGTGCATGTCCGAGCAGACTACGTTGTCAGGGTTCAGCCTGTCCACGTTGACCACTCTTTCCAAGTCTGACACGCTTATCCTACCCAACTTTGCAACTCTCATGTCCAAAGTCCTGTAACGGTCTGCGGTGACAATGACAGCCACTATCCCTTTCTTTCCCGTTGCTATCTTCCTGAAGTTCTTCCGCCTTCCCTTCTGGTTGAACCTGAGAAAGACATCGTCAGTTTCAACTATTCCCTTGAAACTTTGGGTCAAGGTGTTCTCGAACGAGGACAGAACCCTGTGCCGCCAGTTGAAGACAGTCGTCGTTGAAAGGTGCAGCTGTACCGAGATTTCCCTGATCGTCTTGTTGTCGAGCATGAGCTTGACGAAGCTGATCCAGAGGTGCTTCTTCTTGACATTGTAGACCGAAGTTCCAGTGAAGTCGCTGAAAGTTTTCTTGCAAGTTTTGCACCTGTAGCGAGCCTTGCTGCCGTTGGAGTACGTACCGAACTTGATAACGCTGCTGGAATGGCAGTGGAAGCAGTTGGGCTTCTCTGGTATTGCTCGGCATGAGAGAATCTTGGCTTCGTTCCCGATGTTCGATTCGAGTTCTCTGATGAGTTCCACCTGTTCCCTTGGTGACAATTTTTTGAACTCCTCCAGTATGTTATGTTCCATAGACCTTGTGATAGTTAAATTTAAAACTTGTTTCTCAAATGAGCAAGCTGAAACAGCCTGCTTTCAAGAGTTGTTAACAGTTTAACACGGGTAGGAACATAAAGAAAGAGAAAATGAAGAAACTTTGCAATAAGAGGAACTTATTACAGCAATTTCTACTAACGTTACCAGTTTTGAAAAATTGGTTGGTCTGCTCAGCAAGAATCGAACCTGCATCTCGTGTATTGCGAATACACAGCTCTATCCGTTTGAGCTATGAGCAGCAAAGCGACCGATTATTTTGGTCGTTTGCTGCTTATGCAGGAAGCTCAGAAAGTTTTCAAGCTGAAATCAAAGCAGAATTGCTTGGCTTGGGGACTATATAAGATTTTTTTAGAAAATGGGCTTTTTAGCAAGTTTTGGAAAAACACTACGTTAATACATAACCTAAAATATGTTTAAAAAATAGAAGCCTTATTTTGCGATGCTGAAACAAGTTCAGCATGAAAACTCATAACTTATAATTCATAATTCTTACTCCCCACTTGGCATCCCATATCCATTCTCCAAGTCGTCCGAAGGATGGTCAAGCTGCTCTTGTAATTTTTGGTAATGAATCTTCAGGGAATCTTCCTGTCTTTTAGTAGGCATATATTTATCGCAGTTCACGCATCTGCCTCTATGGTAAATCAATGTATCTTTGGGTGTTCCGTCTTTATAGTAAATCCAACTGCCTTCCTTCATATCATGGAGATACTTACCTTTGATGGCCATATTGCCATCTAAATCATAGATATAGAGGGTGTCTTCCATCCATCCATGAGCATAATTTCCTTCTTCTCTAAGCAATCCTTCATCATAATATTGTTGAAAAGGACCATTTTCCGAATCATTTTGCCAAGTCTTAACCTCCAACGTATTTCCATCCGGATAAAAAGAGACTGACTTGCCCTCCCTCTTATTATTAGCATATTGACTCTTTAAAATTAAACGCTGCACCGCGCTATAAAACTTCCAAATACTGTCTTTCTTTTCATTTACATATTTGCCCTCTGCCTCTAAGGCTCCGGTAATATAAAACATATGAACATAGGCCACCAGTCCGCTGTCATAAAAAGCCCGTATAGCCTGAAGGCTGTCCGTTTCATCGTAATAGTTTTTAAAAACTCCGTAAGGCCTGTCATCTATAAAATGCCCCCGATATCTTAAATTCCCGTCGGAATACCTTTTCTCCCAAAGTCCTTGCTTCCTACCTTCCTTATCTATTCGGTTCAATGCAGTGCCTGTATCAGCGTATATATAAACCGCATTAATACTGTCAGCTAAAAAGGCAGGTATAGTATCATGAGGCTGCACCTGAGCATAAGCATCCCCAATGGTCATTAGTAATGATGCTAAAATAATAAACCCTCTTACCCTCATTTTACACAGTGAATATTTGCAAAACTATTAATTTTCATTGGTATTGTTTACCTAAGTATTCATAAAATGCCTAACTTTGTAAAGTTCAAAAATCACCTTCCTCCGAAATGAATTCAGCAACCACTAAATATATCTTTGTTACCGGTGGGGTTACCTCTTCCTTAGGCAAGGGTATTGTTTCTGCTTCATTAGCCAAACTACTGCAGGCAAGGGGGTATTCCGTTACCATTCAAAAGTTTGATCCTTATATAAATATTGACCCCGGAACACTAAATCCCTATGAGCACGGGGAATGCTATGTTACAGACGACGGAGCAGAAACTGATTTGGACTTAGGCCACTATGAGCGTTTTTTGAACACCCCTACCTCTCAAGCTAATAACGTTACCACAGGCCGCATATACCAAAGCGTAATTGATAAGGAAAGAAAAGGAGACTACTTAGGAAAAACCGTACAGGTTATACCTCATATTACCGATGAAATAAAAAACCGTTTTCAGCTACTTGGCAAAACCGGCAGATACCAGTTTGTAATTACTGAAATTGGGGGTACGGTTGGAGACATAGAATCGCTGCCATATATTGAAGCCGTAAGACAAATGAAATGGGAGCATGGTAAAGATTGCCTTGTTGTACATCTTACATTATTACCATACCTTCATACTACAGGAGAACTAAAAACAAAACCCACCCAGCACTCTGTTAAAGCCTTGTTGGAAAGCGGTGTTCAGCCTGATATTTTAGTTTGCAGAAGCATTCAATCTATTGATGAAGATATACGTGAAAAAATTGCCCGTTTCTGTAACGTAGCCCACGATGGAGTAATTGAAGCGCTGGATGCAAGAAGCATTTACGATGTGCCTATTCTGATGGCAAAAGAAAAATTAGATATAGTAGTTCTTCAAAAACTTGGATTACCGACCGATACCACTACACTTGATTTAAAAAGCTGGGAAGAGTTTCTAGACCGCCTTCATCACCCCAAGCAAAAAGTAAGGGTAGCATTGGTAGGTAAATATATTGAACTGAAAGATTCTTATAAATCCATTGCTGAATCATTTGTACATGCAGGCGCAGTCAACGATGTACAAGTGGAAGTAGAATGGATACATTCCGAAGATATAAATGACGAAACTGTCAAACATCTTTTTGAAGGAATACGGGGTATTTTGGTAGCTCCCGGTTTTGGCAAAAGAGGTATTGAAGGTAAGATAACAGCCATTCGCCATGCCCGCGAGAACAACATACCGTTTTTAGGAATATGCCTCGGTATGCAATGCGCCGTAATAGAATTTGCCCGTAACGTATTGGGCTTTAAAGATGCCCACACTACAGAAGTGAATCCTGCCACATCTCACCCGGTTATAGACCTACAGGAAGTACAAAAGAAAGTTACCCGCATGGGAGGGACTATGAGGCTTGGAGCTTATCCCTGCCTTATAAAAGAAGGGACTAAGGCATATGAAGTTTACGGTAAAAAAGAAGTAAGCGAACGTCACCGTCATCGTTACGAGTTCAATAATGAATACCTGAAAGATTTTGAAAAGGCAGGGCTGCGTGCATCCGGAACACACCCTGAAGCAGGCTTGGTAGAAATTATGGAATTAAAAAATCACCCTTGGTTTATTGGGGTGCAGTTTCATCCTGAATATAAAAGTACGGTTGACAATCCTCATCCTTTTTTCATTGGCTTTGTAAAGGCCGCTCTACAATACCAACCTCAGCACGAAGCCTTAAAGGCACAAAAGGTATAAATATCTACTTATCCTAAAATTTTTATTCTCTGATTTCCAGTAGGTTTGACGAGTATCACGTTTTTGGAAACAAAAAAAAATTACATTCGTGCAGAATTTATTTAACTCCTAAACCAAATTCGATGAAAAAAGCAATACTCCTCCTTAGTATTCTTATGTGCGGAATAGGCTTCTCTAATGCACAAGAACAATCCACAATCGAATCAAAATTAACCGATCAAATAACAGAATTGTGTGATCTTAGTCCTGAACAGGTTGCAAAAGTAAAGCCACTTGTAACTGATTTTGAAAAAAAGCGTGATGATACTTACAAAAAATATCACCATAATCCTACTGCGTTAAATAAAGAGGTTAAAAAAAATAAGTGGGACTATGAAGTTTCTTTAATAGGGATACTAACCCCTGAACAAATGGGATTGCTCAAAGCTTTTGACCAACAGAACCCGCCCGTTATGATAGGCGGTATGCGAAAGAACTATAAGCCTGTTTACTACGTCAGCGCTAAATAAATTCCTATTTCTCCCAAACTGGTATCTCGGTTAAAGCAAGGTATGTTTGGTTTGCTTTATCAAGCTGAAAACAAAAGTGATTTAACCCGTTACTAAGCACCACTATTTTTACATCCATTTTAAGGTTATAGCGCATAACCTGGTCAAAAACATTTTGGTTTATTTCCACCTCATGACTTTTACATTCTGCCATTAATATAGGCGCTCCGGTACGATCGCACACCACAATATCGGCCCGTTTACTTAGCTTGTTATATTTGAATTCCTTTTCAATCATCATAAGCCCCAGCGGATAGCCCTTGTCCTTACTCAAATAGTGGATAAGGTGCTGCCGAATCCATTCTTCGGGGGTTAATGCTACATATTTTTTTCTTGCAGGGTCAAAAATTTTCAAAGCGCCTTTATCTTGCTGAATACGGAATTCGTATGCAGGAAAATTAAGCGTTGGCAAGCGAGATTTATGCTCTTTAGACATATTGTTAATAAATACAAAGGTATGTATCTGGCAGAAAACTATATTTGAGGACAGAATTCGCCAATGACTTACAAGGAAATCATATCAGATTTAGATAAAAAGCTTTTTCATCCCGTCTATTTTTTTTGCGGGGAAGAGCCTTATTACATTGATATGCTAACCCATGCCATTGAAAAAAGTGTGCTCGATGAAACCGAAAGGGAGTTCAATCAGTTTGTATTTTATGGGCGCGAAAACAACCTCGCTACCATATTAGATGCTGCCTATCGCTTTCCTATGATGGCAAACTACCAGGTTATTATAGTGAAGGAAGCTCAGGATTTGAAAGACCTTATACCCCGCGCAAAAGAAAAAAACAAGAGCAAAGCGGATGAGAAAGAAAGCCTGCTTGTCTCTTATCTCAATAACCCTCAGAAAACAACCGTTTTAGTTTTTTGCTACAAGTATAAAACTCTGGATATGCGCACCTCGCTTGCTAAAAAAATGGCTAAGAGCGCTATTTTAGTTGAATCTAAAAGATTGTACGATAATCAGATTCCGGCATGGATTGAGAATTATTTAAAAGATAAAGGATTAATAATAGGGCACAAAGCCCTTGCCCTGCTTACGGAATACCTGGGAAATGATTTGAGCAAAATATCCAATGAGTTGAATAAGCTGATGATAAACATTACTCCTCCGGCAGAAATTACCGTGAACGATATTGAACAAAACATTGGCATCAGCAAGGACTATAACGTATTTGAACTTCATAATGCTTTGGGTAGTAAAGATGCAGGCAAAGCCATGCGCATCATCAATTACTTTGCTTCCAATACCAAAGACAATCCTTTTGTAGTAAGTATGGGCGCACTGTACAGCTACTTTAGCAAACTGCTTATTTACCATACGCTTAAAGATAAAACGCCTAACGGCGTAGCTGCCAGCTTGGGAGTATCTCCATTTTTTGTTAAGGATTATATAAGTGCTGGCAAGGTTTATAGTATGGAATCGCTGCAAAGAGTAATGCATATTTTAAAGGAATACGACCTTAAATCGAAAGGCGTGGGCAACATCTCTATGGATGAAGGGGAGCTTTACAAGGAGTTAATTCTGAAACTTGTTTATTTAGATAAAGTGGTTCTCGAGGAGGCAACTTTTTAACATATTTTAGGTTCTGTATTAACTTAGTGTTTTTTCAAGAAAGCCTCAAAAGTCCTTTTTCTAAAAAAATCTTATATAGCTTTCAGCTTCTCCAATTCTTTCTTTATCCGCTCTACTGTGGTAAGCTGTGCTTCTGTGTTTTGCACCATCGAACTGTAGAACCATGCGATGTCGTCCAAGCCTAACTTTTTCAAGTTTCTAACTTCAGTTTCCATTTCAGAACGCAAGCGCTTTAGTTTGCTTTCTACGTCAGAAGCTTCCGAGATTCTCGAAGCGATGCTCATTGCGTCCATGATTCCCAATTTTTGGAACAAATCTACAAAAAACTTTCGCATTTTCTTCATTTTCTCTTTCTTTACGTTCCGACCGATGTTAAACTGTTAACAACTCTTGAAAGCAGACTGTTTCAGCTTGCTCATTAGAGAAACAAGTTTTAAATTTAACTATCACAAGGTCTATATTATAGTTACAGAATAACTTATGGAACATAACATACTGGATGAGTTCAAAAAATTGTCACCAAGGGAACAGGTGGAACTCATCAGCGAACTCGAATCGAACATCGGGAACGAAGCCAAAATCCTTTCTTGCAGGGCAAGACCAGAGAAGCCCAACTGCTTTTACTGCCATTCCAGCAGCGTTATCAAGTTCGGTACACTCTAACGGCAGCAAGACTCGCTACCGTTGCAAGTCTTGCAAGAGGACTTTCAGCGACTTCACTGGAACGTCGGTCTACAACGTCAAGAAGAAGCACCTCTGGATAAGCTTCCTCAAGCTCATGCTAGACAACAAGACAATCAGGGAAATCTCTGCACAGCTGCATCTTTCAACGACAACTGTCTTCAACTGGCGGCACAGGGTTCTTTCCTCGTTCGAGAACACTCTGACCGTAAGGACACTACCATTGCTGACGACCCTAATACACCTCACATATTACATACAAATTATGTGTTTTTTACAAATGGGTTACCTGCTGGCTCAACATTGGTTGCTAATACTGCACAATTTCCGGTGCAATGTTCCAATTTTACTGACTATCTCCAAGAGGTAGATGTAAAGGACTCAGGTGTTGTGAATACCAATTCAAAATCCCTTGAATTTGGTGGTGCAATACCATTATCTAATGGAGAGTGGGTTAAACAAGAGAGCGGCATAACTCAATATTTTTCTACATTATCAGAGTTTTACGATTATTTAAGGGAAAATTATGGAGTTAAAATTGAAAGTAAATAGAGCACATTAAATTTTTACTACTTTTGGCACCCGATGAAGGTGTATAAATACCCTTCACCATAAAACCAACATACTATGAAAAAAAGCAAACTTATAGCTATCGCCATTTTTGCAGTTACCTTTTTACTGCCTTTCCGTTATGCAGCTCTTGATGTAGATTCTGCTGCTCATGGGCTAAGTACATTTGGCGTATTTTTTACAGGAGTAGGTTTTTTAGCCGGCTTTTATTTTCTTGTTAAAGACGACAAAGAACCGGAACACGGAGAAGAAGGACATTCTCACAGTTCACACTAGAAATAGTTTACTATTCCAAAAGTTATTTTACCTGTGCTAAAGTTAAGTGGGTTTCCTATTCCATTGCCCAATGCATAAGCAAAGGAAAAAATACCTGCTTTAGTCTGAAAGTCCATTCCTGCGCCAAAACCCGAAGGGGTATCATAAAAATACTGAATGTTAGAAGCAAGTGTTTCACGAACCCAACCCTGGTCATAAAATAAAAAAAGAAAAGAATTTTGTTCCAATAAGTAATGAAACTCTATTGTTCCGACTGCATATTGTGAAACATACAGAGATTGTTCATTAAAGCCCCTTAATATTTCTAAGCCCCCAATGCGGAAAAGGTTATTCAGCAATAGAGAAGGGTCTTGTATATATCCTCCATTTGCCCCAATTTTAAAGGCAGCACGATACCCAACAGGCAAGTAACAATCTCCCGTAAGGATACCCCGGTATTCTACTGAATTAAGTTGCAATCCATCATAGGCCGCAGGATTAACGGCAGCATTTTCACGAATGGTATTATTACCCACCGCCACAGAGCCAAGCAGTTCATAACCCCTGCGAGGATTATATATATAATCTAAATGCCGCACCTTATATTCTATTCCATAAAAGTCAGTAGTGCCATCGGTATAGGGAGGCAGGGTAGTAATATCCTGTAATCCGGCAGTTGACAAAAGGCTTGTAACAATACTTTCGTAATACACTTCCAGATAGTCGCCACCAATGAAAAGATATTTAAGTCCGATTTTATTATCCAGCTGAAGATAGGTAGTATCTTGTTTAAACAGTTTAAAGTTTTCGTCGAACCCAATAGGGGTATGAAAAAGATATGGATAGCTGAAATTTATGGTCAAATTTTCGGTAAGAGGTTGCAAATGCTGCCAATGAAATCCTAACTCATCGCCCTGGCGGAATGCATTTTGTAATTGCAGATTAACATCGCCACTTATAGTTATGCTTCCATTAGTATTAGGTAATATTCCAATAATACCATTAAATTGATTGGCATTCTTTCTTGAAAGATAGAGTAATATTTTTGCCTTGTCGTGTATAAATGCTACCTGCATGGGCTTGGTCTCGGCTATAAATGGCAATGCTTTTATCCGGGCGCTTATAGCAGCCACTTTAGATTCGTCATATAAGTCACCGGGTTTAATGCCCAAGTATCCATAGAGGTATTTCGGCGAAAGTTTAAGAGTTCCCTTAATAACAATGCTGTCAATAGTTTCCTGGCTTTTCTTGTCTACATTCAATGCCGCCGAAATAGTGTTCCCGTGTATTGCTATACTATCTAATTTTATTTTGGCGAAAGGATATCCGTTATTCTCATAATAAGCGAGAAGGCTGTTCATCAGTTTAGCTGCCGCTTTAAAATAAAAGGATTTGTTACGAAATACCTTTTCGCGGTATTTCGATAAATTCAGCGCTACTTCTTCCACATTACCCTTGCGTAGATATGCCCATTTATAAGATTTGCCAGGCAGTAAAAACGCGGTAAGTTTATTACTGTCCTGTATCATACTATCAATGGTTGCAGTAAGATAAGACTCATCATGAAGGGTTGACATTAACTTTTTTATTTCTTGCAATCGCTCTGTAGGAGAAACAAACACCTTGATATAATCGGGCATTTTAAAATCTTTAGTAATAGATGAATCTATATTCATCACTCGCAGAAATAGTTTTTTCTGTGCCTGTAATTGCCATAAACAGGATAGGAATAAAATAATGGTAAGACACTTATGTTTCAATGTAAGCACTTGAGAATATATAGTAGTAACATAGAAAGGTTAAAATTATTAAAATATGGGGAACAACCCAATTAAAATAACGATTGATCAGTATCTACCTTTAGGTATTTCCAGCCTGTGAATTTGTATACCATGTTATTAATGTCCGGAGAAAACCTGAAGAAGAGAATTAGCCCTATGTATATTATGCCAATCACAGCAGAGTTCATACAAATGCTTACATACTTATTAATAACAAAAGGGATAAAATGCACCACGCCAAGAGTGAATATGGTAATTAATAAAATCCACAAGCAGTTAAGTGTAAAAGGTTGCATTTTGAAGTTAAACCATACAAAAGCCAACCGGAGTATATTAAAAATTACAAGGCTTACCATAGCAGCTAAAGCGGCCCCGGTAATACCATAAAGAGGTATAAGCATAAGATTTAGAATAACTGTCAAGATTACAAGAGCTAACATAAAATATAAATCGTACTTGTACTTTTTGGAACTTACTGTTATTATTCCGTTTAAACCGGTTATCATATCCGTATATTTGGCAAAGCAGAGCAAGTAGAAAGAAGTTTTTGCTATAGAATATTCTTTGGGTATAAACATGAAAATGGAATGTATATTTCCCCATAAAAGCAAAATAATCCCTCCTCCCACTATCATCATTACAAGGGTTGTTTTATCGTATAAATCTGAAACAGCCTTCATCTCCCGGTTTTTCCAAAACCTTCCAACCAAGGGATAGGTTATTTTTTGAATGGAGCGATAAGGCAGAGTCAAACCGGTAGCAATTAAAAAAATGGTAGTGTAAATACCTGCCTGTGCAAGGCCCAGTTTTGAGGCTATCATCAGGTTGTCTATATTAACCAATATTCCGCTGCCTACTACAGAAAAAACAGTAAAAGTTCCATATAAAAGAATAGGTTTAAGTAGACGCTTGTATAAACGACTTTTCCCCGGTAATAGAAAAAACTGCTTGAGATAAACTATATAGGCTAATAGAATGGTTATAATTAAAAAATTACATCCTATATAAATGACAATAAAATGATAGAAGTCGATAAACTTTAGTGCATATAGCGCTATAGAAATGGTGACTAATATTCTTAAAAATACTTCATTAAGGAACGTAGGCACAACTGTTTTAAGCAAGGAACGTAAATAGGTTTCGAAAAATTGGAAGTAAACGGACGAAAATGCGAAAGGTATAAGGTAGTAATAATACTCAATAAACAATGGAGAGTTTGCACCAAACTTCCGGACGACTAGAGGTTTAAATACAAGTGCCGCCATTGTTGTTATGACAAAACCGACAAAGACAAGAACATTTCCCCAAAAAAAGAAGCCATGATGACGCTTCTCCTTATTATTGAAAAAAGGGAAAAAGCGGTTGCTTATGGTGGGTATTCCCAAAACAGCAAACTGCGCATATAATACTGCAACATTGGTTAAAATACTTGTCAAACCTACCTGTGTAGGTGTAAAGAAGTTAGTGAGAAGAACAACTCGGTTAAAATAGCCCAAAGCAGCGCCCATGTAGTAAACCACGGTAAGTCTTATGCTTGCTTTTTGAACAATTCCCATTATGTACGCCTAATAGTCTGCAAATATGACAATAACTTGCTTGTTCAATCTCATTTTATCATATATTTTCCTCTTAATTATTGTTAATACTGTTGTTTTCTCCTCTCAATATTTTCTTTTTACCTTTGCCAATCTTATACAATACCTAATTTAATGGAGAATCTTCATAATCTGGATGAAAAAGACTTCCAGGAAATATTGACCTATAAAAACCTTTTGCTATCCAATGGCAAAAAGCTTGCGATACTTGACCCCAATGATGATTACTGGCGCAATCTGTCTGACGAATCTATTTTATCAAGGAATGGGATATTTTTAGAAAGCAATATGGTTGAATCATGGATTGGAGCTACCCGGAAACCCAAACGTATTCTTGAGATAGGAACCCGCACAGGTGGCTCTCTTATAGCGTTGCTGTGTATCTATTCTAAAAGTGACTTTGAAAATATTGAGGAGGTATTGAGTTTCGATATGTGGAGGGAATATGTAAGCACAACTCCGTTATCTACCTTATTATCTAAAATACTGGGTAAGAAAAGAAATATTAATATCTCAGAAAGATTTACAAAATGGATAGGCAATTACGTTGAGAAAGCCTCCACCGATAAAGTCCGTAAAAACATGGCTGCATTTAATATACCGACTGAAAAAATAAAATTTATTTCGGGAGATTCTACCATTAAGGTTCCGAAATACTTTGCCAAAAATCCTGATAAAAAATTCGATTATATATTAGTTGACGGAGGACATGATGAAAAAACAGCAACAACTGACCTCAACAACGTAGTAGCCCATGTTGCTCAAGGTGGAGTTATTTTGTTTGATGACATTATGCCCGAAAGCTACAATTTAATAGGTGTTTGGAATAGATTTAAAGAAAAAAATAAAAACGATTTCAACTTCTTTGAAATACGCCACCGTAAAGGAATTGCATTTGCAATTAAAAAGTAAAGGTCTTTTTACCTGATTAATTGTATGAAGCCGGTATATTTTTTTCCGTCAGAAATGATTAGAACATAATAATATACTCCGTCAGTTAATGCCGTTCCGGCTGATGAAGAGCCGTTCCAATTATTTTGGTAATTATTTGATTCATAAACCTGCCTACCCCATCTATCATATATTAATAGTTGGGAATTGGGATACTCCTGCAACCCCTTAATATAGAAATACTCATTCGTAGCATCTCCATTAGGAGTAATTACATTTGGGATTATAATGTCACAATCTGTAATAATAACCACCGCATTTTTTGAAGCGGTATCTCCACACTGGTCTGTAATTTTTACATGATACACTGCAGAAGAATTTCCAATCAGATAAGCATGAGCAGAATCTACATTATAAAGTGTATCTGTAAAAAGACCCACAGGTGACCAAAGGTATTTATAAACTCCATTACCCCCAGTTGCACTTGCATATAAATTTACTTTATCTTCTCTACACACAGTAATTGTATCGGGATTAATGGAAGGGCTTATTGATTGAAAAATAGGAACAGTTACAGTAAGAGTATCCTTACTTATCCTACCGCAGCTATCTGTTATTATTACACTATATTGTTTTGTGGATGACTGGCTTACTCTTATCGAAGAAGTTGTTCCCCCCGTGTTCCATAGATAAGTATATGAAGGGCTGCCACCATGAGCAATAACGCTTATACGCAAATTCGTAGTATCATGACAAAAAACAGTGGTATCTTTAACAAAACCCGTTACAGGAATCAGGCTCACCGGATTTACATGAATAGTATCAATGGCTTCATCGGCACAAGCATCAAAAATATGGACTGTAAATATTGTATCGGATGTGATGTTACTTACAGAAATACTGCTTGTAGTGCCTCCTATGTTCCAACTATAGGTATAGGCTCCTAATCCACCACTGACAGTAGGGCTTATTACCACACTTCCCCCATAGCATATCTGGACCGGAACAGGAGTTAAGGTTAGGTTAATACCCTCGATATAAAGTATTATTTTTTGAGTATCTACACCACTGCAACTACTCTGCAATAGAGTTAGTTTTATTGTCTTAATTCCCGGTTCCGAACTGGGGAGTGCATTAATATTCAGCGTATCTCCATTTACACCCGCCGCCATAATAACACTACTCGGGATGGGGCTATAATCAATTCCCGGTGAGGCCGTACCGGAAGTGTCAATAAAAATAGTATCTGCGTTTTGCGATGAACTTCTTTCAAAATAAAGCCTTGCAGCATCGCAGCTTCCACGATATAATATAGTATCTCCGGGGGAATTATTGGAATTAAAGTGTATTGCAGGATTAACAGTTACGGCCCCGCTGTTTACAAAGCTGCCTGATTTAAATAGAACAGCTGAACTTAATTCACAATCACCTGCATCACAAATGGCAAGTTTAATGTGATATTGTTGCCCGCATTCTACTTTTGCAGCAGCTGTTAATGGCACGGTAAATCCATCTAACTGCGTTGTTGTAGAAGACATCTGTGCGGAGTCTGGACAACCTCCGGTACACTCAGGACTGGGCCACCAATTGCATACGTAATATGCATCGTTACTTGTACAATTTACCGTATTAACAGATACAGGCGTAGTTGTACCCGGAACAAGCGCAATATTTTCCGAATTATTTGAATAAGGTCCTGATATTCCAGGACCACTTATGAAAAAACCAAAAGCATCATCATATGCACCGACAAATTCAGGATACTCTTCAGAACCAAAAACATATTGGAACTTAATAGAATCCGAGCTAGCTACGAAATCAAATTGCAAAACGGCCGCTGAAGTTATTTGAGATACAGGAAGTCCTGCAAGCAGCGCAAGGTCAGAGTCTTGATATGTGTAACAACCTGGCCAGGAATAAGTCCAATCTGAACTAGTATTTGGACCGACGGCAACATTGATAGAACCATTAGTAAGTATTAATCCGCTATCCAACCCTATATTAGAACTTGTCCCATTAAAAAAACCAATAGCAGTATCGTCCCCGCTGTAAGTAATATCACTTGCTAGAACTCCATTACCTAAAAGAATGTGTTGCACTAAATAGTTTACTGAATTATAGGGAGCTGCCCTGCTGGCAGTAAGCTGTCCATAACTTTCAGCTGCT
>Ga0206824_10208_pt1 | contig 19325 bp, 20 predicted proteins | sample Alteio_BWOrgCont_82_FD_152874 | JGI IMG/M metagenome (GOLD analysis project Ga0206824, IMG submission 152874) | Enriched cells from forest soil in Barre Woods Harvard Forest LTER site, Petersham, Massachusetts, United States -... | ecosystem: Environmental > Terrestrial > Soil > Temperate forest >...
CGACGCTGGCGCTGATGACCCTGGAAGTCTACTACCGCCATCTGCCGTTGCATCAGCAGGATCGTATCAATCATCCGCTCAGAGCCAAGCCAAATAACCGCGCGGTCCAGTGAGACGGATGAAACAAGCATATCCCATGTCGGACGTTTGTCAGCCCGTAAGTCAGGAACCGCGCGCCCGCGACAACCAAAATGGCGATGTGGCAGCGACGTCCTGGCAGAGCGTGTGGATGGCGATTCATCTGGGGTTCATCTTACCCGTCGCGCTCCTTAAGGTTTCCTTCGCGCATTCAGCGGATCGCTCCCAAGTTCTGGCAGAGCAGCTTCTGGAGGCCGATGCCGGGCGATTCGTAGACCTGTTTCCAAAACTTCACGAACATGCCAAAAGCATTGTGCCATTTCTGTCGCAGGAAATTGACCGAAATCCCCTGGCGGACTCCGACGACGAAGATCGGGAACGACAGGCAAAGCGGCAAGCGAATGCCGCCGTTGTCCTGTTGAAATTACATCAGCCTGGCGATGCCTGGCCGTTGTTCAAAAATCGTGTTGATCCCAGAATGCTGATTCGTCATCTGGATGAGGAAGGAGATATCAGTGTTCGCCGGGCGTTACTGTTGAGTTTGGGTGAATTCGACGAGACACATTTGCCAAGGGAGATTCGCCAATCGTTTCTACCAAAGCTGCGCGAAATCTATTGCTCCGACGCCGATTCTGGTCTTCATGCCGCGGCAGAATGGTTGTTGCGCCAATTGCAGCAGGAGAAAAGCATCAAGGGATTGAACAGTCAATGGGCGACCACTCGACCGCACCTTTCTCAAAAGTGGTATGTGAACAGTCAGGGACAGCCGATGGTCGTAATCAACGGGGCTGTTGAATTCATGATGGGTTCGCCTACGACGGAAGCATGCCATCAGGACGACGAGCGGCAGCACTCCCGACGAATCAACCGCAGTTTTGCCCTGGCGGCCAAGTCGGTCACCAGGGAGCAATACCAGCGGTATAGCCCGAAGCATCTGGTCCACGACAAAAACAACCATATCCCCGATTCACCGGTCGAAAACATCACCTGGGACATGGCGGTCACATATTGCAACTGGCTGAGCAAACAAGAAGGGCTTCCGGAACAGGATTGGTATTACGAGATCCGAGGGAAAAAGATTTCACTGAAGGAGAACTGCCTGAATCGGACAGGCTACCGTCTGCCGACAGTGGCAGAGATGGAATATGCGACGGTTGTAAAGAACTCAAGAAATCTCTGCCGAAGGTACTAATTATTTCACAAGAGGGTTACGTAATCCAAAAGTGAATACATTGTCCACTTAAATGGAATGCCATTGTGATAGGTAAAAATGAATCTCAAAACAGAGGATTGATGATGATTCACTATCGCATATTGCCAGTTCTCGTCGTGCTGTTTGGCGATGTCGTTTTTGCTGAAGACGACAACCTCTGTGTCCAAGAGTCCGATAGGGCGAACCGAAGGAATCCATCGTTACTTGCCAGGCGAATACTGGTTATGCGCACCGTCGCACTCTTATCCAAGCGCGTAGGGTTCAACTTACAACCGTGTTACACGAATTCCTCAAAGACTTGTAACTTTGAACAATTCTGAGATTCTTTTTCAAATGCGCGTAATTCTCGCGGATCGGGAACGACTGGCGTTGTGACGCGTCGCTTGAAATCAAGGTATTCCCGAAAGCAATAATATGGAACAGGATTGGGAGAGAATCCTCTCCACGCATGGCCCGGCTGTGTGGCGGATTGTCCGTTGCCTGGTTGGCCACGAAACAGACGCCAGAGACTGTTACCAATCGGTTTTTCTAGACGCCTTGCAATTATCGAAGCGGCAGTCGGTCGACGACTGGGAAAGGCTGCTTCACCGACTGGCACGCTGCCGAGCCCTCGATCTTCTCAGAAAGAAGTATCGGTTGGCCGCAAAAATCGATGGCGATACCGACCCGCATGGTGCCTTCAGTCCATTGCCAGGCCCCGAAGAAGAAGTCGAAGCGGCGGAATTGGCGGAACATCTGCGAGTCTGCCTTGGACTGTTGCCGCCGCAACAAGCTGAAGTGTTTGTGATGAGATTCGTGGAGCAGCTGGGTTACGACGAAATCGCATCGCGAATCGGGTCCAATCGAAACGCCGTCGGTGCGGTACTCAATCGTGCCCGCAATCAATTACGACAATATCTAGAAGAAAAAGACCGCGCCACGGTCAATAATAAAAGGAAGCCACATGAATAATGAACAGGAAGAAAGCCTGGACGTTTTGCTGGCTCAAGCGGTCCAGCAGATGCTTGATACGTCTCAATCGGATGATCCCCCTGCCGACTTGGACGCCATTGTCCTTGAGGAATTGTCCCGGTTCACAGACGGGACCGACGTGTTCATTCCAACCGTTGCCGATTCATCTGCCAAGCCCGTTTCTTGCAACTGGCTGCGTGGGTATGTAAAGCCAGCCTTGATCTCCGTCATAGTACTTGTCGCTTGTGCAATCTGGTCGATGATGTCGAACAACCGTTCTGTTCTGGCGGAAGCCATTCGCCAGATGGCACAAGCAAGATCGCTTCAATGCGTGCTTGAATCGAAAGCACCGAATGATGAATGGGTCAAAACGTGGAAGTTTGAATACGATCGCCGGCGAGGATTCAGGCTACAAGACTACGAAAACAACGTGGTGGTACAAACGGAGATTGATGATAGAAACAATCACTGGATTCATCGACAGGGACATGACGTGGTGACGAGAGGTGCCGCGGTCAATGTCGCGATGCAACTTCAGAAGATGCTGAGTCCAATCGAGAGTGACCAGAAATTTCAACCGAGCCCGGCGAATGACCAGTTGTTCCACGGCGTCGCATGTCGTTGTTATATTGCCGTCTGGGAAAAGAATCCGCCGCTGGCTGATCAGCGTGTCTCGGTATGGACTGATCAAGAGGGCCGAGCACATCGTTTCCTGATTGAACACCGCGTCAACGAGAAAGACTCGTGGGTGATGTCCCAGCAGGCGACCGTCGAATACGATATTGAATTGGACGCGGCGGAATTCGCTCCTCGATTTCCAGAGAATGCCAGGATCATTGATCTCTCAAAAGTCTTTGATGAAACCTGTTCACTGGATAAGGCGATTCATCGTGAAGTGCAACATGGTTATGAACTCGCGGTTCACGACATCAAGCGGATCAGTCTACTCGAGTACTATCTGCTGTTGTCGTTCCGGCCAACCGAAGAAACGCGTCGCAAATTGAAGCTCGGTCCGGGTGAAATTCCAGGTGATTTGTTCGGTACCTTGAGAAGTGAAATGAAACATTATCCTCCAAATTCCACGGAATGGGAGGTTGCACATGAAATGGCGTCAGCTCGTGCTGATGGAGTTCTCGTGAAAGCCCTTTTCTGTGAAATGAGTGGTGACGCTGGCGCAGTTCCAACGCAAGCGCAACCGGGCTTCACATTGTTTGCCAATTCACGACTATGGAAACAGGTGCCGGCATTCAGTGAAATCTCGATCAAAGTCCCTCTTCCCGAGGAAGAAACTCCGCTCAACGACGTCGTACGTTCCGTTTATGATTTGATCGCGATGCTCGAGGCGATTCACATCGACGTGGTCCAGCTGGAAGACGAAAAGGACGATCGAGTTTTTGTTGATCGCCGACGCATTGAAGGCGGTCTCATAATGGAATCGCATCGCAAGTCACGTCCAAGACCGAGTGAAATTCCGTTTGAGACATTCTTTGAGCACATACAGGCTGCCCCTTGGCGCAAGGCGGTGAAGACCAAAAAAGATCTTGCTGACCAACAACGTCAAATCAAGGAAGAATGGGGATCAGAAGCCCCCCTGGAGTTTCTTCGAGAACTCAATGTGCCTGAACAAAAACGTCCCGAATTCTGGCGGGCGCGCCTGGCTGATCTCATTAAAACACCCGATCCGATCGTTCAAACGGCGGCAATCGAATACGCCGAAAAGCTGCGGTCCCTTCAACTGGCATACTTCTCGGTTCTTCCGGTGCTTGAGACATCGTCCGATCCTCGCGTGAAAGCAGCAGCCGACCGCCTTCTCACTTATTACCGTCGACCCGTCGAACATACGAAACCAGCCAAGTCCGAGCCTTCCTTCGATTTCCCAATCGAGCGAATTGAGAAATCAATAAAACAGCTCAACAACAACGAGAAGAATATGGAAACCATCAAAGAATTGCGCGAATTGACAGGGCTAGATTATGGTGATGGAAGCACGCCAATTTCACGTCAGCATTGGACGAAGTGGTGGTCACACGAACGTGATAGTATCAACAACGCAGCCAACGGAAACCGAGAGTTCATCGTCTACGGCCGAATTACGAACGCCGAAGATAAACCCTTGGCGGCGATTCCGGTTCAGGTTCAGGTCTCAACGCGACTGTTTGCTCCGATCAATAACCAGGCAGCCTATACGGAGTCCGACAACAACGGGCGTTTTACGATGCGGTTTGGATTCTTCAAGACGGAACCGGCTGGCATGCCGATCGTTAATTTCAAAATCCAATCCACGAAATTTGTCTTCTTCCCCGCCTGGGTTGGCGGGAACCATATCCTATCGCGAATTGAACTGGATGCAGATCCACATTCGAACATCAGGAAGGAAGGGATCATTTTCTCGGGTCGTCCGATGGAACTGAACATAGTTCAAACCAAGCCGGACGATTCCGATGGCGCCGCTTCGAAAAGCGATCGATAATCGGAAATTCTCGAGTTTCAGAGCTTATTCGAAGCAACTGCAAACGCTGCGCGGGACGAGCGAACGCCAGAACCATTCTTGACGCACCAATCCCCGCCAAGTCCCCCGCCGAGAAGAACGTCGCCAGGTCACTATCGACACGAACCAATCTACGACAATTACAACAGGAGCACCAATGAGAAGACAACCAGAGGCGATTGATCGACGGTGTGGTTCCTATCGCTGCGGAAGCCTTGCCGCCTGCCTACGGGGGCCGCTGATTTGTCTTGCCATCACGTCATCTCTCCTTGCATTTGAGGATAATGCGCCAAAGCGTCCTCCGGTCGACGCGCCTGGGCTTGGGGTCGACCCACCGACGTGGCCACCAGCAGTCGCGCCGCCGGATTTCACCGCACGGACGGAACAAGATCAAGTGCGGAGTGACCTGAAGCATTTGATCGGCCGCTGGATGCGAACCCTTCCAGGGGAGCAGGATCTGCGAGAAGTACTGACGATTGACGGGGAGCACGATACGCTCGACGTCCTCAATCGCGATGGTGCCGTGATCTGCCGGACCACCAGCCGCTTCGGGCTGGAGCGGGTGGGGGATGTTCGGATTTACAACCGTACGGACGTCAATGTAACGAAGGGGCATTCTCGCTTCCGTCCGGAGACCGAATCCCAATCGTTCATCGTGCAGTTGACCCGGCACGGGTTCTACGAGGTCTCGGGTTTACTGTACGATCGGAATGCGAGCCAGCCGGTCCAGTCCGCCATTCTCTGGACGGAAATCGGCGCTCCGAAATCGGTTCCGGTTGACGATGCAGATCTTCGGGAAAAGTTAGTCAAAGCGCAGGAGGAATTGAACGAACTCAAAGCGCTGGCCGAGTTGACCATCGTCCCGGCCGAGCCGGCTGACGCCAAGCCGACCGACGGCAAGCAGTCGAATTTCGAGCCTCCACCCGGAATGGCCGACGATCCCGATCTGAAACGCGACCTGGAATTGCTGCAAGGGGAATGGTTTCTGAAGAGCCGCAATGCCGACGGTCGGGTCGCAGGATCCATCAAGAAGCTGATCGAAGGCAATACCGAGCGCGTGATCTTTTCCAACGCCGAAGGGAAAGTCGCGCGAGAGCATACTGTCAAATTCCGCCTCGAAAAATACGGCCCGGCGCGGATCTTCTATTTCTACGACATGACGACCGTGGCCGGTGCGGGTGCGGGGACGTTCGAACCCGAGGGGCGTGCGTTCGTCTACAAAGTCGATAGCGACACATTCCTCGACTGCGGAGGAACATTCGCTTCGCGAGAGAGCTACCGAAATGAACCAGCCGTCGTCGTCTGGCGGCGGCCGCCAACCGTCGAGGAGATGAATGCCGAGCTCGCAATCGAAGAACGGGGAGGCGTAATCTTCAGGGAGACGCGCGCCGAGGGAGAGACGACCATCGTCCGTTTGATCGCGAACGAATTCGGAGATGAACACCTGGCGATGTTGAAATCGTTCAAGAACCTGACGGAACTCGAGCTGGTCGGTGCGAACGTGACCGATGCGGGCATGCAGGAAGTCGCCCTGATCACCAGCCTGAGAAGCCTCTATGTGTTTGGGACCCCGATCACCGACGCGGGACTCAAGGAAATTGCCCGACTGGAGAAGCTCACGAGTCTGGGGCTGGAACGGACCCACATCACAGACGCCGGCCTTGCGGAATTGTCGCGGCTCAAAGAGCTGCGGCAGCTCTATCTCGACCGGATGAATATCACCGACAAAGGAGCCCGTCACCTCGCGCGGCTCAGCGAACTGACGACGCTGAGCGTCGTTGAAACGAAGATCACCGAAGCGGGCCTGGCGGAATTATCGAGCCTCGGCAGTTTGAGCACGCTCAAGGTGGGCGGGCAGCGCATCACGGATGGGAGCGTCGAGCAGCTTGTCAAGTTCAAGAATCTTTCAGAACTCCGCATCATTAACTCCCAGCTCACCGAGGCCGGATTTCAGAAGATTAAAGCTGCGCTCCCCGAGACGAATGTGCATCGGTGAAAAGGCTCGTGTGCTGACTTGTCAAGATGTGTTCTCGCCATCCTCCCACCAGGGGCGCTTTCGCCTTCCGTTCCGGTCGCTTGCCCGGCCAGAGAATCAAAATGGCCGAAAGCAAGCCGAGTGCTCCGTCTATGTGCCAATGACGAATGCTCGCAACAGTATCGATGTGAGTCGCACCTCGTTTATGCGCTGCCATCCCCACATAAAGCTCGCCATCATCAGATGTCACCCAATAATGACAGTCATTGTATTCGCCGAGGCGCACGACGTCATGAACTACCATTGATCGCATCCAGAGAATGGTGAACGCAAATGCCATCACCAGCAGGACGCATCCCGCCTTGCGTCGCCAGCCGTGGAAGAAGTCGAACATCATTTGCCCTCCGGCGGCGCTTTCGCCTTCCGTTCCGGTCGCTTGCCCGGCCAGAGAATCTGGTAGGCCGAGAATATGGTGAGTGGAATAACGACCAATGGGGTCGAAACCCATGATGGTGAAATTAAATATGCGAACTGAACAGATCGAGCTACCATCATCGCCCGCCAATCAGTTATCTCAACGTGATCAATCATACGCACCAGCCAGCCCGTCATGAACACACACGCCATCACCAGCGCAACGCACCCCGCCTTTCGTCGCCAGCCGTGGAAGAATTCGGACATTATTTGTCTTCTACAGGCGCTTTCGCCTTCCGTTCCGGTCGCTTGCCCCGCCAGAGAATCAGGCAAGCTGCGAGAACTGAAAGCGTGATCGCGATAGGAGAATATGAACCTGTCCATTGTCTTGGATGGCGAAAAGCTTCGGTCATGCTAAGAAGCATTCGCCACTTGGCTTCGCCATCGGGTCCGAGCGGTACACCACCACCGTACGATAGTTTGTGGTGACCGTTGTCGTCCCAACACCACCATCCAAAGTCGCCATTGAGAGAATAGACCATGTGTTTTTGGGTGGAATCGGACCATACACATTGATCGTAGACCACGCTGCTTCGAATCCACATTCCGACGACACCGAGTGCCATCACCAATGTGACTCCCCCCGCCTTTCGTCGCCAGCCTTTGAAGAAGTCGGTCGTTATCTACCCTCTACCGGCGCTTTCGTCTGCCGTTCCGGTCGCTTGCCCGGCCAGAGAATCAGGTAGGCCGAGAGGAGCGTTAAAGGGATGGCAAATAAGCGATAGGGAACTGTCCATACCGCATCAGTCGGTCCTACCGATTGCAATATTTTAGCATTCGGGACCGTTGGATTGGCACTAATCCATTTGTGCAGTGGAAAGCCGGTGTCAAAATTCTGCTTCACCGACCGCCAGTAGGCCGATCCGTCCATATTGAAAACAAGCTGGTGCCGATGATTGCGTTCAAACACGAAAACATCGAAGAAAACATGGCTCCTGATCCATGCTAATGTCAAAAACGATGTCATCACCAGCAGGACGCACCCCGCCTTTCGTCGCCAGCCGTGAAAGAAGTCGGACATCATTTGTCCTCTACAGGCGCTTTCGCCTTCCGTTCCGGTCGCTTTCCCGGGCAGAGAAGCAGATAGGCGGAAAGAAGAGTCAGGGGAACTGCGAACACAAAATGGGGGAATGAAAAAGCGACGATCCTGATTTGATCGGACTGTCTCCCCGGAAGTAACTTCGAGACCGGGCAATAACCCCAATGCACACACGGGTCTTCAACTGGGTGTGAACAATGAATGAATTTCAGCAAGCCGTCTAATGATCGAATCCGATAACCCACAGTTCCAAAATCGACGATTAAGAAATCAGCTATCACGTCGCTTCTGGTCCATGCGCACGTGACGGCCGCCGCCATCACCAGCGTCACGCAGCCGATCTTCCGCCGCCAGCCGTGAAAGAATGATGACATTGTGATTTCCTGTACTATCCGTCACGTGTGTTGATGGAAATATCCGGGGCGCAACGGTCGACGCTGTTTTCCGTTGGCTCGCCGAGAGACTATCCCTTGCGTTCATCAGAAAGTAAATAAGCGAGAACTCCGATCATGACCACGCATCCCGCAGGTAATACCACGTCGGTCACTAGAAGATTTATTGCCCCGATAACGGGTGTCGGAATGACAAGGTGCTGCTGCAGCAAACGAAAGTTTTCGGCAGCAAATTGAGGCAATATCAGGCAGCAGATCACGACCGCATGAGGAATGCAATGTGCATATTTCTCTGCCATTCTCTTGATGTCGTCAATCATTTTTTCCTCCCTGAAAACGAACACACCCCGATTTATCGCCAGGGCGGTGCGGTTTCAATGCCAGTTCGTCAGGGCAGCTTGTCGACAACGGGTATCCATGTGCATCGATTATTTGATTGACCGCAGATCCAACTCGCAATTCCACCGTGTCCAAATGACGCCCGATATCTCTTCTTGTGGGATTGTCGGAACGCTGATGATGCTGATTATTGTCACCAATTCGGGCTGCCCGTCCCGACCATCGATTACGATCTGAAATTCACGGACGGCGATTCGTTCTGGCATTCGATTGAATTCGTCGACACTCATTGACGGTGAGCACTGCACTGGCTTGGTCCATTCAAAATGTGGTCGTTATCACCAAGGACAATCCCTTCGCTGAAGTCAACGAGACGTCGTTGATGACTGCAAGCTACCATTTCGATTCCGTGTTCCCGAACGGCCGCAACAGTCCGATACGATGGAAACAATCGATCTGCTACTGTGCTGGCTCCCAAAGCAGTAAACACTAATTCAGTAATTACAAATTCAAACGCACCCGTCAATCGCGTAACCAGTCGTTATTGAAAGCGTCGGTTCAAGGGCTCACGGAATCCCGTCTTGAAACCGGAAAACCCATCCGCGCAAATGGGATCCGATTGCGATCCGGCTTCAAGAAACCGCTGCAACCGCGGCGCATAGTTCCCGGGCGAATGTTCGTAGTCGGTCCGATAACTGCACCAAAGCCGCTTCGACGTTCGGCAGCAGCTCACGGCACTTCGCGAGATCTTTCTCTGACAGACACTGATGCGGATCCGGATCAGTACCCTTGAAAGCTTGAAGGAGGCGCCCCATCTGGTCCGCCCCTTCCTGGAGTTCGTACAGAGTCGCCGGTGTCAAGTAACGGTCCCTGGGCTTTCGACCTCCTTGCTTCTTCGGCGTACGCCGACCGTCAATTTCACGCGAAAGAGTCTGGACACTCCAATTATTCTTGGCGGCGGAGACGGCGAATGTGTGCCGTTCCTTTTTGTCAACTATCGTGAGAAGCTTTCGTACGTGGCTCCAGCTCAGCGTCTCACGCTGGGGAGTCTTCAATCTGAGCAACTCCTCCAGCTCCTTTCCGGTGTACCCACGGGCAAATGCGATCAGCTTATTTAATTCCGCTGGATTGATGTTCAGTTCCTTTGCTCGTTCGATACGGCTCTTGGAGATGTATACACCTCGATGTCCAAACTCTTTGCTAAGCTCCTGACCGCGTTTGTGCATCTCTCGGAGCTGTGGCAAATCAACTGTTGGCCGCACGGCACTTGATCGTGGTCGCCGGGTGGGATCAGACGCCTTCTTCATCGAATGACCTTTCGAATTGCGAACCATCAAAGTTCGGTCGGCCCCCTTCAGGATGACCTGACTGCGCAGGGAGATTGCGGGCGGAGAATCGTAATCTTGCCGAATCCGGTCAAGACCGTCTTGAATCCGTCATGCCGTGAAAAATGACACTGCCCTGCCATTTTCATTAGTCGCAAACATGAACTGCGCACCCATGGGCAGGCGGAACAGCTTCGCGGCGGTCTGAGTGCTTTCGCCCGTTGACAGCAGTTCTGCGACATCCCGCTGCCGCTGGGGCATCCTTCGAAGAGTCACATGATCAAGCGTGGAAGCAATGATGCTGAACGCGATAGCAGTTATCGCTTTCAGCGCCCAGTGACACGATGCCGGTTTGGAACGTCTCAAGGGTTTGACCAACCTCAGAACCCTCTGCCTCAGTACGCAAACCACAGTAGAAGACATGGCAAGGCTTCGGAAGGCGTTGCCGAATTGCAACATCTATTGGAGTCCGTGACACGTCTGATGAGCATGACTCAATGTCGCCCGTGACGCCAATGTGGAAATACCCCAATGAATGAACCTCCCGCCGAACCTCTAATGTCTTGGCGATTCATTCGAGTGAACGCTAACAATACGCAAGTCACTTCCGTTGGGATGGGACATCTGAAAAGACTGACCAAACTCAACTGGCTCCGTCTCGACAACACGCAACTCACCGATGCTGGTTTGGAGAATCTCAAGGGACTAACGAAGCTCGCAAGACTCGATCTCAGCCATGCTCAAGTCACGGATTCTGGACTCGTGGCACTGATGGGAATGACGAAGCTCTATAAGCTAAACCTCACGAAGACACCGGTGACAGATTCCGGTCTGGTCCATTTGAGCGAAATCAAAAGTCTCTGTTTTCTCTTTATGGAACAGACAGGAGTCACCGCCGCAGGTCGAGATGAGTTTCTGAAGGAATTGCCGGATTGCGATCTTAGTCTCGACTGACTGTCGTCATTGAAGCTGAGGAGGCACGTTCGCTGGAATGTCGATTTCCAAACCAAGCGATAAAGAGGACAATTGCACCTAATCGATGGACCACGTCAGAACAGACCAGATGAGAGGCTTCCCCATGCGTGCCATGATTGCCCTGCTACTCGTCGTCTTCTCGCCCTTCGTTGTTACCGCTGCCGATCCCACCATTGGGGACACGGTGTTCTTGAGGGACGGAGTGAATGGCAAGATTGGCAACACTGTTGTCGATCGACAGTTTCTTTCCTTCCCTGCAATCGTCGGAGACGTGAACGGTGAATGGTTGTGGCTGGACCGGGCGTGGGTTCGCAAGGGCGATGTAATGTTCACGCAAGAAGCGTTGGACTACTTCACGGAATATGTTCGGCAGAGGCCGACAGATGCAAACGGATGGGCAGGGCGTGGATCTGTCTGGAGTGCAATGGGCCAGTTCGACAAAGCAATCAAGGACTACACGGAATCCATCAGGCTCAATCCATCAAACCCATTCATATTTAACTGTCGAGGAAATGCTTGGAACTCAAAAGGGGATTTGGACAATGCAATTAAGGACTTCACCGAAGGCATCAGGCTCAACCCACAGCTTGCTGGTACTTATTTGAATCGTGCGATGAGTTCGTGGAGCAAAGGCGATGTCGATGCCGCAATCAGGGACTGTACAGATTCCATCCGGCTCGACCCGCAATCTGCAATGGCTTACAACAATCGTGCGGCATTGTGGAAGGACAAGCGTGACATTGACCGTGCCCTGAAGGACTACACGGAGGCGATCAGGCTTAATCAGAAGTTTGCTTTGGCTTACAGGAATCGTGCAGCAATTTGGCAACAGAAGGGTGAATTCGAAAACGCCATAACAGATTACACGATTTCGATCAGGCTCGAACCAATGACGTCGTATGGTTATAGAGGTATCGCTTGGTTGAAGGCAACCTGTCCTGATGATCGTTATCGTGACGGCACTCAAGCGGTCGAATACGCCAAGAAAGCCTGCAAACTGACTTCGGGATGGGAGTTCTGGAATACTCTCAGCACTCTTGCCGCCGCCTACGCTGAAACTGGCGATTTCACGCACGCCATCGAATTGCAGAAGAAGGCGGTTGAGTCTGCACCCGAGAGCGAGAAGAAAGCGTTCAGCGAACGGCTTGCACTTTATCAAGAAAACAAGCCATACCGAGAGACGTTAAGGAAGTAGTGAACAGCACTTCAATGAACGAACCTCCCGCCAACAACGTGATGATTTGGCGATTCATTCGAGTGAACGCCGTGCGAATCGTGATCTGTGCGGTTCTGGTGGCGGCGGTGTTCTCTGCCATCAGCGTCTATTCCACATATCAGCGGGAACAGCGGATTGCAACCAGAATCAAATCGCTCGGTGGAACGGTCGAGTTTTCATCTGTTGGGCCGGATTGGATTCCACAATCGGTACGGGACAGGTTGCAGTTTCTCGACCGCATTCAAAAGGTCTATCTTGAGGAGACGCAAGTCACTGACGCTGGTTTGGAATATCTGAAGGGACTGACCAACCTCGAATCTCTTAACCTCAACGACACGCAGATCACTGACGCTGGTTTGGAACATCTCAAGGGTCTGACCAGACTCACGGGACTTTACCTCTACAACACGCAGGTCACTGATGCCGGTTTGGAGCATCTCAAGTGTCTAATCAAACTCAACGAACTCGGTCTTGGAAACACGCCAGTCACTGACGCTGGCCTGAAACATCTCAAGGGACTGAACAGACTCACGGGACTCTACCTCTTCAAAACGCCAGTCACTGATGCCGGTTTGGAACACCTCAAGGGGCTGACCAATCTCGAATCTCTCCACCTCCACTATACGCAGGTCACTGACGCTGGCTTGAAACATCTGAAGGGACTGACCAACCTCATTTCGATCTATCTGTACAAAACGCAAGTCACCACTGATGGTTTGAAACATCTCAAGGGACTGACCAACCTACAGCACCTCATTCTCTACGATACGCGAGTCACTGACGCCGGTTTGGAGCATCTCAAGGGACTGGCCAACCTCACGTTCCTCGGCCTCTACTTCACGCAGACCACCTCGGAAGGTAGAGCGATGCTTCGGGAGGCGTTGCCGAACTGCAATATCCAACCGAATCCGTGATACGTCTAATGACTTCGACTGGACCCCAAATTGGGCGTGAATCAATGAACGAACCTCCCACCGAACCCATGCTGACGTGGCGATTCATTCGAACGTATTCCGTGCGAATCGTGATTGCCGTGGTTCTGGCGGCGGCAACTTTCTGGGCCATCAGCGTCTATTCCACGTACCAGCGGGAGCAACGAATCGGACGGAAAATCAAATCATTTGGCGGGAATCTGTGTTCTGAAAACTGCTTGCCGGAATGGGTTCCTTCGGCTGTCAAATACAGGTTGCCGTGCTTTGGCCGAATTGAACTCGTTGATCTTATGCACAGTACCCCAACTCCAGATGTGCTTGTGGATCTCGGATGTCTCATGCAGCTTGAATTTCTTCACTTGAGCAACAACCAAGTCACGGATTCCATGCTGGGAAAAATGAAGGGGCTGAAGCGTCTTGAAGCTTTCAGTCTGGAACGCACGCAAATCACCGATGCGGGGCTGGTACATCTGAAGGGAATGACGGGGTTAAGATCACTCGGCCTCAATGGCAATAAACTTACTGATGCCGGGCTCAAGCATCTAATGAATCTGACACTGCTCGAATATCTCCACCTCGGCGACACCGATATCACAAACGCCGGTCTGGGGCACCTGAAAGGGCTGTCGAGCCTCAAATCGCTCGTCCTGAGTCACACGCAAATCACGGACGCAGGTCTCGAACATTTTGATCGGCAGAAAAAGCTTACAACCGTCTGGCTCGACGGAACACAAATCACGGATACCGGGCTGAAGCATTTGAGACATCTGACCAGCCTCAAAGATGTCAACCTCACCAACACACAAACGACCACAGAGGGCAGAGACTTGCTACGGATCGCGTTGCCGGGTTGCACGATTACCCCGGCACCATGACCCTTCTTTTGAGCGATGTCGCCCACGACGCCAATTTGGAAATGAATTGATGGACGAACCTTCTTCTGAACCCTTAACGACGTGGCGATCCATTCGAGTGAATGGCGTTCGAATCGTGATTGGTGTCGTTCTGGTGGCCGTGGTTTCGGTAGCAGTGTTTGTCTGGATGCCGTACCAGCGGGAACAGCGGATAGCGAGGGAGATTGAATCTCACGGGGGACAAGTGTCATCTAAATACGCTGGGCCGGATTGGATGCCTCGATTGATACGGAAATTGCCGTCGTATCTCGACCGCATTCAATCTGTCGACCTCTCCAACACGCAAGTCACTGACTCCGGTTTGGAACATCTCAAGACACTGAACAACCTCAAAGTGCTCGGCCTCAACGACACCCCAGTCACCGACGCCGGTTTGGAATATCTGAAGGGACTGACCAATCTCGCAAATCTTGGCCTTGTCTACACGCAAGTCACCGACGCTGGGCTAGAAAATCTGAAGGGAATGACGAGCGTTGAAGTGCTCATGTTTGACCATACGGCAATCACCGACTCCGGCCTTGAAACTCTCAAGAGTCTGACGAGCCTCAGAGTGCTCCACCTTGATGACACCAAAACCACTCCAACAGGCAGAGAAAAACTTCGGATGGCATTGCCAAGTTGCAAGATCACACCGGACCCGTGACACGCCATTTGAGCACCTCACCGATGATGCCAATGGAAACGCCCCAATGGTCGAACCTCCCCCCGAACCCTTGATGACATGGCGATTCATTCGACAGAATGCCGTGCAGTTCATGATCGGTGCGCTTCTGGTGGCGGCGGTTTCGACAGCAGTGTTTGTCGGGATGCCATATCAGCGGGAGCAGCGGATTGCGGGAGAGATGCAAGCCGTCGGTGGACGGGTCGAGTTTCGAGATTCTGAACCGAATTGGATTCCACATTCAATTCAGGAAAGAGTGCCGTTTCTCAAGCGGGCTTGGCCGCGAGGAACGGGGAGCACGTTCACGTGAATCTTCTAGTGGAGCGTCTGGATTTATGGCGTTGAAGAAGGCAGTCAGCAATTCACGCTCTGAGCGGTGGAATAACCACATCAATCACTTGGACTTTGCGCAGGCTAGTGCAAGGAGGCTGCTGGCATTGAAGAGTTACGAGCCCCCCCTGGCATTACGGCGACCGATTTTTCCAAAGTCGGATCACCTTATCCTGTCCTCCCGATGCGAGCAGGTCACCTTTTCGGTTGAAGGCCACACAAAAAACAGTCCCCGCATGATCTGTCATAATCGCTTTCGGTGCGGAATCCTCAACACTCAAGATTCGCAAGATTCCCTCCTCATCACCACTGGCGAGCGACTTGCTGTCAGGAGCGAACGACAGGCAACGAACTCCACTCTTCCCCTGCGTCATCCCTTTTTCCGTTCGAGTCCCCACATCCCAGAACCGAATGCAACCATCCTTTCCTCCAGTAGCAATGAAATCACCGTTCGGAGAAAACTCGACGGCCGAAACTGCGTCCGTGTGTCCGGTCAGAACCGCCAACTGTTCACCAGTCGCAGTCTCCCAGAGTCTTACCGTCTTGTCCTGACTGCCAGTCGCCAACAATTTGAGATCGGGCGAGAAGGCAGCGCAATCCACATCGCCTTCGTGACCGCGACAGGAAGCAACTCGCATCCTTCTGCTTGGGTTCACGTCGAATTCGTGCCGGATGACATCGACGACGTACTTCTTTGCCGCTTGAGAACGAAGCGCGTAGGTCTTGCCGTCCGATGCAATTGCCAAAGGCGATAGGCTCTCCCCACGTACACCGAAGCCGATGTCGATAGGTCGGCCGTTTTTGAGCCACTTTTCGCCGCACGCCAAATGGTACTCACGCAGGCCACGAAAGCTGACCCAGTCGTCGTGGGGAGAATACGTGATGGCCGTGATTGTTGTGGCATACTTCAGGGGAGGCTTGTAGAACGATTGCTCCTGCTTCGTCTCCACGTCCCAGACCCTGACGAAATTCGCATCGCCGGAGACGAGGATTGGACCGGGGCCAAATGCCAGGCTGTAGATGTGCGAGTCATACCCGGTGATGGTTCCAGCAGCGACCCAACCCTGGTCCGCGACGTCCCGCTTTTCTGCAGGATCTGCTTGAGCGAAGCACAGCGGACAAGCGGCTGCAAACTGCAACAAGCTCAACACGAAAGCCATTCGTGAATCAACCGTTGATCGCATGGCTTTTTCCTGATTCACGGTCGAGATCAATACACTGCGCGGAGAACCATCCGAAATCATCGACACGATACGCAACCGCCATTGTAAAGATACGCAATCGCACGCGACAACGCCAACGGCGCGGTGGTACAAGCGTTCCGCCCATGAATACACGCTTTTCCGACGTCAAACAGCCGAGTATGTGTGCCACTTGCGGTCACTCTTGGACCGTCAGTGCCGATGCGGCTGCGATAAACCAATGCGGTGGATGGGACATCCTCGAGGTTGAATCCCAGCCCATTCAACCCGACAATCTGTCGGCCGCACATTGGCACTGGCGGCTCGGGGCAAACGGCCAGATGACACCCAAATCGCGCTCCGTGACGTTGATGGGAGGCGGTTTCTGAATCGCACCGCCTGCCACCGCGCAGCGTTCAACGTTCGTACGGCACCTCGGTGTGTTTTGGCAGGGTTCAAAGGTTGTTGGCTTCGGTCCATTTCGCAACCTCGATACGAACATTTTCGGCCCTGGGGGATCCGATCTCTTCGAAGATCACTAGCGCCTCCTTGGCGATTTGGATGGCGCGCTCGCGTCGTTCCGTCTTTTCAAGCAGCAAGGCTATACAGTATTTCGCCAGACCCTCGGCGCGCCGGTCTCCGATCTCACGGGAAATCTTTAGGTGCTGCTCAAAATACGACATGGCGTTCTGCAAGTCTCCATTGTCAGCAAAAATAGACCCGAGGCATCCCAATGCGTTTCCCTCGCCACGTCGGTCCTCAATTTCGCGTGCGATCAAGAGTTGTTGCTCGAAGTACTCAATTGCCTTCTTCGAGTGACCAAGTCCGCGGTGGGCTATCCCCATGTTCCCCAGAACGTTTGCCTCGCCATGTCGATCACCGAATTCACGGGTAATTGCCAGATCCTTTTCGAAATACTGAACAGATTCTTCGACGTGTCCGGTTTCCAAGAGAATTAGCCCCACGGCATTCAGGGCTCGACCCTCGCCACGCCGATCTCCAAGTTGCCGTGCCATCGTAAGATGCCGCGTGTGATACTCCTTAGCCTTTTCAGTCTCGCCCAGATTTTGATATGCGTTTCCGATATTCCCAATTTCTACGCTCTCTGAGTGTCGGTCCCCAATCTCGCGCGTGATTTCAACGTGTTGCTCCCATTTGGCTATGGCCTTCCTGTTCTCCCCAATTGCGGCATAAACGTTTCCCAAGCTCCCCAGGGCGACACCTTCGTAGCGTCGGCTTCCAATATCGCGGGCGATCGTCAGTTGCTGCTCGTGATATTCAATGGCCTTCGCAAATTCGCAGAGATGTCGGTGGGCAAGTCCCAGATTGCCGAGGGCGGCAGCTATGCCGTCCTGATTATCAAGCTCGCGTGCAATCAAGAGGTGTTGCTCGTGGAATTGAATTGCTTTCCTCGCTTTGCCCAGGTTCAAGTATGCCCGCCCTATGCTTCCTAACGCTCGCCCCTCACCGGCGCGGTCCCCGATTTCACGAAATGCCTCAATCGCCTTGCTGAGCAAATCGATTAACTCCCAAGGTGACAACCTTAGACCCGCCATGTGTATGCAAGAGTCAGCGTATGCACCGCCTAATGCGGCTGCAAATGAGTCGTCCGTGCGATGCTGATTTGCCCAATTCCAACCCTGCCGAATGTTCACTTCTTCCAAATCATAGATTGCCAGACCGCGATAGGCCTCCTTGCCTCCCTGAAGGTATGTGCGTTCTGCAAGATTAAGCATTTGGCAGAAAAATACTGAGAATCTGCGTTCGGCAGACGCAATACGGTCAGCCGATTCGACTTCGCCGGCATCGTAGGCGGTACCTTCAAATGGGTCTCGGGCTATCGGCCGCATCAAATCATGTAAGTCGTATCTCTCTGTCTTCTTGTCATATTTCACCAAACTTCGGTCCAATAGTGCGGTCAACTCATCTACTGTCGACTCTACGTTCAAGTCCCATACCGCGCTAGCGGAAAGTTGGAAGAACTCTCCAGGGAATACGGAAAGCATTTGCCAACGCCTTGCCAACTCCACGGAGTCCTCAACCAACATCTTTGCGCTGAAGCGAAGAACGAACTCCACATCGCGGTCGTCTGTTTTTCCCTTCAGCCGTCTCAGTTGCTCCTTCTTGAGAGCTTCGGCATATCGCGTTACCGACCAGTTGTCGTGCAAGCGCAGGAACTCTCCAGCGATGCGCAAGGCCAACGGGAGCCGACCGCAAAGGTTCGCCACGGTGTCCAGGTCGTCGGAAGTTCCTTTTTCTCCGGCAACGCCACGGAGAAACGCTCGTGCTTCTGTGGGCGATAGCATTTCCATCGGAGTCGACTCCACGCAGTCTAGTTGGAGTGCCTTTCGGCTGGTGATAATGAACCCAACTGGCGACGGCACTGTAAGGAGCGGTTGGACTTGTGCCTCATCGCGTGCGTTGTCGAGCAAGATTAATGCTCGCTTTCCCTGGCATACACCTCGGTAAAGCGATCCCAGCGAATCCTCGTTGTCAGGTAAATTCTCGAGTTCCGGATGCAGGTCGCGAATGATACGTCCCATTGCATTCGCAGGAGTCAACGGAGTTGTTGTTCCTTTCAGGTCGATGAACAGTTGGGCATCCAAAAAATGATCCCTGATTTGATGTGCGACGCGAACAGCGAGAGTCGTTTTGCCAACGCCACCCATCCCGCGCACTGCGGCAATGCGGCGTGTGCCTTCGTTGCCTAGAACTCGTTCCGAAATGCGATGAGCCTCGCATTCTCGTCCCGTAAAGTCTGGACAATACGCGGGCAACTGGAAACAACGGTTGAGACGCGGCTCTGCGGCCGGCAAGTGGACTTCATTTCGAATAATTTCTG
>Ga0206824_10209_pt1 | contig 19304 bp, 11 predicted proteins | sample Alteio_BWOrgCont_82_FD_152874 | JGI IMG/M metagenome (GOLD analysis project Ga0206824, IMG submission 152874) | Enriched cells from forest soil in Barre Woods Harvard Forest LTER site, Petersham, Massachusetts, United States -... | ecosystem: Environmental > Terrestrial > Soil > Temperate forest >...
CTCCGGGGAATTGATCCGGGTCGACCACATCAATCGGACCGGTGCGATTCGGATGGATCGAACCGGTTCGCAACGGACGGACGAATACGATCAGGCGTTGTCATTCACTCTGCTGCCATATGCCTCGCTCAGCTATCACGGCGCTCCGTGCGAACTGCGCGACATTCCGTTGGGGACTCACCTGCACGGACAGTTTTATGAGGAAATCCAGGGAAACAAAAAAGTCTTTTCGCAGGTCCTGCGATTCGAAGACGATTTCAGCCACATGCAGGGCGCTGGACGACTGTGGCGCGTCGACGCTGTTGATCTCGGCAAACGGACGCTGACGGTGACTGGCATGCAGATGGCCGACAATGCCGCCGATCCCAAGCCGACCCTGTTTCAGATCACACCTGCAACTCGGGTCTGGAAGGGACGCGAGATCGGCGAATTGAAGGATTTAGCGGCGGGACAAATGGTCTTGTTGAACCTCATCGTCTGCACATTGAAAGGACCGGGCCGATGTCTAGATCTGTGGATCGATCCCCAGAGTCGTGACGCCGCTGCCGCAACGCAACTCGAAGTTCATCGCCTGTACCAGCAGGAGCATGGACTGGCATGCCAGGTGGAAGAGGTCGACAACAAGCAGAAGATCGTGACTGTCACGCTTTTCGCAGGTTTCGACCCGTCAATGAAGAGCAGCTTCAAACTGAAGGACTACATTGCCGCGGCGGTCGCCAACCAGGATCTGCGAACTCACGACCAGAACAACGACACGGCGCGAGGCCCGATTGTGGATGTTCTCGATGGCCCCGCCGGTCCAGGCCAGAGCGGCCTGCGCTTGCGCTTTCAACCCGACATTCTGCTGGAAGGCTATCGCCCCAAACGAATCCTGCGCCTCTTCGGAGCCGGCTGGCGCGTCGATGATTTGCCACGTGAGGAACGCGCCTACGACGGCTGATGAAGCTGTGTTGGTAGAATTGCCCGAATTAACACATGCCTCCAGTAAAAGATTATCCCGAGCTGATCGCGTTGAGAATATGTCGCGGCGTGGAGATCTCAAACTTTTGTCCACAAGGCAGTAGGGCAAGTCTGTATTTCAATCACTTCTTCGTTGTCGTAATCTTCGGCCGGGCGGGGAGCTTCATGTCGGTTCCGAGAAAAAAGCCTGGGTGAGGTGGCTGGTTATATCCGACGTTTTGCCAGGCGACGGCGAGTCGGTATTGCGGGTCGTGCATCAGTGTGACCAGCCGCACGTTTGTGGGGATCAGCGTCGTATAGACTCGAAGTTCATTGTTATCCACTGATCGCCAGATCACTTCCTCGCGCCAATCGCCCAGGATGTCTGCGGAAAGACAGGGTGTTGACTTGGAACCATTGTTCGAAGCACAATTGTCGGCATCCAGAAGCAGCTCTTCCCGATGATTCTTCCAGTCCCACTTGGTGATCGAAGTGCGGTCGAGGATTTCGCGAAGCGTGTCCCCATCCCACCAGACGGCGAAATTGCAGCTTCGCGGCTTCCGTTCCGATACTGGCTGGCCATTCACGCAGTTCCATAAACCGACAAGCCCCGGTCCTGACGCCCAGCACTCGGCGCCCGGGTGAGTGGGATCGATGTCGGCGATCAAGCCGCGACCCACATCCGCCGACTCCTTGCTCCAGATCGCTTCGCCTGTTTTCGCATCGCGAAACGTCACCCCAATGTTTTTCTTCGATCGTTCATGGATGTTGAAGACCTGCAGGCCCGGCCGCGAGGGATCGAAGACGGAGCAATGAAGTGCGTCGCCGTGTCCAAAGCCGGTGCTGTAAAGCCCCGCGCCACTGGAGGCGATACAGCACGCTCCGTAGATGATCTCGTCCCTACCATCGCCATCGACGTCGGCCACGCTCAGACTGTGATCCCCCTGACCGCGATAAGCCCGATTTCCCGGATCGCCATTGTCCGAATCGAAGATCCACCGGGTGCTCAGTTTGCCGTCGCGCCAATCCCAGGCAGCCAGAACCGTGCGCGTGTAATAGCCACGGCAGAACACCGCACTTGGCCGACGTCCATCCAGATACGCCACTCCGGCAAGGAACCGATCGACTCGATTGCCGTAATCGTCTCCCCAATCGGCTACCTTGCCTCGCGCCGGGACATACGGCGCAGATGCCAGCGCCTTCCCAGACTTTCCATCGAAAACGGTAACGAATTCAGGCCCCTCCAGAACGTAACCGCGTTCGGATCGATAGTCTTTTGTGGCATCCACCAGGACCTGCCCCGTGCCATCGGTTGCTCCGTCCGAAGTGCGACACAGGAATTCGGACCGCCCGTCTCCATCGAAATCGTAAACCAGAAACTGACTGTAGTGGGCTCCTTCCCGGATGTTTTTCCCCAAATTGATTTCCCATAGCATCGTTCCATCCAGTTTGTACGCATGAAAGATCGGCGTGTCGGTGGCTCCAGCCTGCGAGTTGTCTCGGCCGCGGCCTGTCATGTGAACGACGATCTCGTATTCGCCATCGCCATCGAGGTCCCCGACCGAACAATCGTTCGGGCTGAACCCCCGTGGTGTCTTCAATGGAATCGATAGATACTGCCGAGCCGGTGGATTGGCCATGATCTGAAAGGGAACTGACTGCTCGCTCTCGACATCATGGGTCACGGACCTGACAGAGTATTCAGTCAGATGGGCGATATCCGGAATTGTGTCTTCGTACCACGTCACATTCACCAACGGCTCAGGGTTCAGTTTCACTGACGCAGCGTCGCCCGACTTGCGATAAACGTTGAACCCACAGTGATCCTGGTCCGTCCCCAGAAATCGCCATGAAATGAAAACTCGCCCTTCACCCTTATGGATCGCGACCAGGCCGCGATCGAGGTTTTCCATCTGCCGGACGGCAGTCGGCCCTGGATCGAAGACCGGACTTTGACCATCGGCGATCACAGGGACCACGATCCCTAATACAATCGCGTTGAGAAACGTGAGTCGCAGAATCTGGATTCCCCTCTCAATGTCACCTTTTAACGTGTCAGCCAACGGATCAATCAGCGGAACAGCCTGATCAGAAATGTCATGGGGAGGATTCCTGCCAGTGTCGACCCAACAACGATCAGCACCAGAACGACATCTGAAATCCCGACTTGTGTCCGGTAAGGATTGAAGTCGAGTTCGGAGTCGTTCCGACGGGCGGCGGGGCTTTTCAGCCGGATGTTGCGCGGCTCTCTCGCTGGCCGCCTGATTCTCCACAAACACTACGCTGCGATCAATTTACTGACACCATTTCTGGATTTTTTCCAGTCCCTTCCGGGCCGCATCATCCAGGTTCTCTTCGCTGCCGCTGCCTCGAATCGGAGAACAGATTTCGTAGGCGACGTAGCCATCGAAACCGCCATCCTTCAAGCCGGCAAAGAACGCGTCCAGATCGAGAAAGCCTTCGCCGAGCGGAACAGCTCGCACGGCCGGTGGTTCGATCCGTTGATAGTTGATTAGCGGGGGCCGGTACTGAAAGCGGTCGATCCGGATGTAATCCGCCAGAGTGGTCTGAACCATGCGCGGGGCCATCCGTTTGGCGGATTCGTACAGGTTCACGTCTCCATGCAAGGCGATTGACCAGGGATCGAACATCGCCATCAGGTTTGGATGATTCACATCGTCCAGGAATTCCGCAAATCCGCCCGTGGAGACTCCCACATCATGGTGGTTTTGCAGACCCAGGACCACTCCCGATTCGGCGGCAATGGCAGCCGCTTCGCGCAGGGCGACGACGCACTTCTGCCAATCGGACTGGTGGTCGGCCAGGTCCGTGAAGTATCCGCTGAAGACTCGAACGATCTTCGCTCCCAAGGCTTTGGCCATCCGAGTCAGGTGGCGGATATACAGAATCTGCATTTCAACAAACGGCACTTCGGCAGCGTGATGACCGGCTGTAAAGTCGGTGTAGCCGGCCAGCGTCGCGATTTCAATTCCCAATCGTTCGGCGGTCGTCTTCACATCCGCCACCGAAGGGACAGTGGCATAATCCAGCACGGACAAATGAGGCCGTTTGGCAGCAATCTCAACCGCGGGATACCCCAGCGCCACGGCCTTTTCCAGAAACGGAATCAGGTCGAGGCGATGCTGACCCCAGTAGCCGGCATAGCTGACGGAGAAAAGTACGGGAGTCATGGTTGATGTCGTGGATAGCGGAATAGTGGATGGCAGATAGGGAAGACGTTTCGAGGCATTGGCTGTTTCTCGTCACTCTTTCTCTCCCCGGGGCCAATTCAAGACGACGGCCGCGATGAGCGTGAAGACCAGTCCGGTCAGGTTGATGTATTTGGAAGCCTGGTGATACGTGACAAAAATCGCAGGTTTACTCTGTCCCGCCGGAGTAACCATTGCCAACAATGGAGAATAGACCCAATTGTAATCAACGATCATCAATATGATCGCCGTCAGCAGGGAAAAAATAGCAATGGCTCGACGGCGGTCCGGAAGTTCCGGGTGAGATTTGGAAGCGCAGGCCCCCAGCCATGCCAGGAACAGAAGTGTCGGCCCCAGGCGGTAGAACGAAGGAAAACGAATCGTTACCAGGATATCCTTCGTTGTTGAATCGAAGCTTGATTGCGTGACTTCCAGAATGCCGACGATCACAAACAGCGACGCGGCCCCCATCCAGCCGGACGAGCAAAACCGGGCGAGAAACAATGCGGCACGCGACATTGGGATTCCTTGGGCGAGCGGTCTATCATGGAGTATCAGCAGAATACAGATTTTGAAATTCGGAGGGTAGAAAGCGATCCTGTTCGAATGCTGTAGAATGGAATTCTGGACCCAGTTTCAGTCTCATGTGTGTTCTGGACTTGGAGAAGCGGCCATAGGTTTGCTCAGGGATCAAGAGTCCGCCTTTTGCCATGAACTTTGCCGTCAGGTACTTTGAAGTCATTGGAGTCTCTTCGTGAAACAGGCTGGACGTCTGTGGTTATCTCTGTGTCTGATGGCAGGCGGCATCGACTTGACCGCGATCGCGCAGCAGACGGGATCGAGTCCGCCGGCCGTGCAAAGTCCCTTGTCGGCAGACGATGCCTTAAAGTCGTTCCAGCTTGCGTCAACCGACCTGAAGGTGGAACTTGCCGCTGCGGAACCCGATGTTGTCGATCCCGTTGCGATTGCTTTCGGAGCCGATGGCTCGATGTGGGTCGTCGAGATGCGAGACTATCCCAAGGGTGAACAGCCCCGCTCGCGCATCAAACGCCTGTTCGACATGAACCACGACGGTCGATTTGAAACGGCAACGATGTTTGTCGACGAACTGTTGTTTGCCACGGGCATCTTGCCGTGGAAAGACGGAATCATTGTCACGTTGTCGGGCGAAATTGCATTCTTCGCCGATCGAAACGGGGACGGAATCGCCGAATTCAAGGAGACATGGTTCACAGGATTCAGCCAGGAGAATTCTCAGTTGCGTGCCAATCATCCGACGTTCGGACCGGATGGCTGGGTCTATGTGGCGAATGGATTGCGAGGCGGAACGATCGTCGCTGCAAAGCCTGAATGGAAGGCGAAAGGCCAGCCGGTCGCGCTGACCGGGTTTGACTTTCGATTCAACCCGTTGACGGGCGAATCAGGAGCCGTTTCCGGGCACGGGCAGTTTGGACTCTGTTTCGACGATTACGGCAATCGCTTCGTCTGTTCCAATCGCAATCCCGTGCAGCATGTGGTGCTCGAAGATTACTACATCAAGCGGAATCCATTTCTGGCGGTGACAAAGGTCGTTCACGATGTTTCGGCGTTTGCAGAGCACTCGCGATTGCATCCGATCAGCAGGGCCTGGACCACTTCCAACCTGCACGCGAATCAGTTTACCGCGGCTTGCGGAGTTCAGATTTATCGCGGCGACGCCTTGCCGCCCGAGTTTCTGGGGAACGCCTTCACCTGTGATCCCACAGGAAACCTTGTTCATCGCGAAACGCTGGTTTCCACGGGTGCGACGTTTCAGGGACATGCCGCCGATGGGGATCAGGAGTTTCTTGCCAGCCCCGACACATGGTTCCGCCCCGTGAATCTGTCGAATGGTCCCGATGGAGCGTTTTACGTCGTCGACATGTATCGCGCGGTGATCGAACATCCAGACTGGATGCCGGCCGAACTGAAAAACAGGAAGGATCTGATGGACGGCAGCGATCGAGGTCGCATCTGGCGCATCGTCGCCGTCGAACCGGCGACGCTTCAAGATCGGCCAGATGAGCCGTTGGATCAATTGCTGACCAAAGACCTGATTGAATTACTGGAACATCGCAACGCATGGCATCGTGAAACAGCCATGCGATTGCTGGTGGAACGTAATCCTCACGAAGTGCTGGACGCGATGAAATACAACTGGAAGCAAAACAAGTTGACACGCAGCCGCCTGCGCGTCCTTTGGATGCTGAAGATTCTCGATCCGCGGCTGACACCCGCCATGCTGGCCTGGTCCGAGACCGAAAACCGCGATGCGCGTGTGCGTGAACACGTCGTCGCGGCCATTGGTGACAACCTAGATGAACTGCTTGCGGATCAGGCCATGGACTTGGTGAATGAAGAGACTGACGAACGGGTCAGATTCCGCCTGGCACTCGACTTGAGCGGCCGCAGTGAAGATGCCGTGGGGGCGAGAAAGCTACTGATCCAATTGCTCGACCATGGTGCTGGCGACCCCTGGCTGCGAGTGGCAGTTGCGACGACGCGTTGCAATCCTCCCGAGGCGCTGATTGTCGAAACGCTCGAACATTGGCAGGATCGATCCAAGCTGCCGGTTGGAAGCGTCGAACTGATCGAAGAACTGAGCGAAGTCGTCGGAGCGCAACTGACGCCCCAGACTTCGGCCCACTTCATCAACTCGTTTTTGGATTTCAAATCATCAAAACTTGATCCACAGGCCGTCCTGGAAGTTCAACAAGCGGGGCTGCGCGGGTTCGGTCAGGGAGCGGCGCGGCGCGGCGTTTCAATGCAATCACACCTGGAACAACTGGGATCGATCAGACCGGCTGCGCTGAACGATCTGATCGAGCGAACTCGTGTCATTTTCTCAAACACCAATTTACCGATCGCAGAACGGGTAACTGCAATCAAAACGTCACGGTTTATGGCAAATGGCGAGGTCGCGCAATCTTTGTTTGCGATTGCATTTTCCGGGGAGGAAATCTCCCTGCGACTGGCGGCGCTGGAGGCGCTTAGTTCCTCCAGCGAAGCGTCCCTTGGTCAGAAACTACTGACGGCCTTTGATTCGCAGACACCTCAAATGAAGCGCGCCATCCTCGACGTGTTGCTCGCCGACGAAGCCCGAACAGACCTGCTGCTGAAAGCCCTGGAACACGGAGATTTGAAACTGGCGGAAATCGACGTTCCGCGCCAAACTCGGTTGACTAAACATCGCAACAAGGATCTGAGCGCACGAGCCGAAAAGCTGTTCACGTCAAAGGTATCGCCAGATCGGGCGGCAGTGATGGCGGCGTATCAGGCTGCGATTGATTCCAAAGGGGATCCTCGCCGCGGCAGACTGATCTTTGAGAAGAACTGCGTCACCTGTCACCAGGTGGACAGGATCGGCGTGAATGTTGGACCCGACATTTCGGATACGCGCGACAAAACACCGGCCTATCTGCTGACAAACATCCTCGACCCGAATCGCGCGGTCGATGCGAACTACTTTGGATACACGCTCGTCACGAAGCAGGGCCGGATTTTGACGGGATTGGTGAAGGGGGAAACAACTTCATCAATTACGATTCGTCTTCCTGAAGGGAAGGAAGAGTCCGTCTTGAGGGCCGATGTGGAGGAGCTGAATTCCAGCGGACAGTCCTTGATGCCAGTCGGACTGGAAAAGAACATCACTGTGGAACAGATGGCCGACCTGATTACGTTCCTGAAGAACTGGCGATATCTGGACGGAAGCATTCCGATGCCGGACTAACTTCAGAATTCGGGTATGCGAATTTCAGAAATTGTTGGAAAGTCGCAGGAAAAGTTGCCAAATCGATCTGCTGCCAATTCTGGAATTCGCGCACTTGAACCCCGTCTTCACCTATCCCAGTTTTTGTAAATCGCCTATTATTTCGTTCCTTGGCGTTCAGTGTGCTTGATCGGAAGCAGATTGATTGGCCATACAACGATTGTGATCGGAATTGGGGCTGATCATGCCACGGATGGCAGGTCTATTGGGACTGATGTTGATTTGTTGCGGGCAGGGGTGCGTATCCAACTATGGATACGATCCAATGTCCGCGCCGGGTCTCCTGCCGCCTGTATCAAATAACTCGCCTGGCCTTCTTCCTTCCGGCCAACCAATCTCGCCAGGCATCCCGTCGACTCAACTGCCCGTCATCGTTCCAGCCGATGGCACGATTATCCTTCCTGCGTCTTCGGGTACCACCCCCGCAGTGAATCCTTCGGTGCCCGGAACCACAACGCCCGATAACACGGCCAAGCATCCCGACCTGGGTGATATCTATGGCCAGACGGCACGATCGGCTGACGAGGAGCGAAACCCGCTGATCGTGATCCCCGGAGTCCTGGGTTCGCGGCTGGTGGATGATGAAACCCGGCGCGTGGTGTGGGGTGAGTTTGGTGGTGACGGGATCGACCCCAGCAACGCAATTGGAGCACGACTGTTGGCGCTGCCAATGGCTGAGGGGAAATCACTGCGAGATCTGACGGACGAAGTGCGCGTTCAGGGAGTCCTGGATACTCTGGAAATCCGGGTGTTTGGATTGCCGATCGAAGTCGGAGCCTATCGTGACATTCTGGCAGCGCTGGGAGTCGGTGGTTATCGCGAGTCCGCGTCCGGCATCGACTATGGACAGCAGCATCACAATTCCTTTCAGTTCGCCTACGACTGGCGGCGAGACAATGTCGAAAACGCGCAGCGGTTGCATCACTTCATCCTGGGCAAGAAGGCCGAGATTGAACAGGCGCGGCGCGCGAAGTATGGGGATGCCGCTCCACCCGTACGGTTTGACATCGTGGCCCATTCCATGGGTGGTCTGGTGGCCCGATATTATCTACAGTACGGAGATGCGGATCTTCCCGCCGACGGGTCTGAGGCCAAGCTGACTTGGGCGGGAGCCAACTATGTCGATCGGGTGGTGTTGATTGGAACTCCCAATGCCGGATCGATTGACGCTGTCGAGAACATGGTCAATGGCGTTGTGTTCTCGCAGGCACTCCCTCGTTACCAGGCGGCGATTCTCGGGACCATGCCGGGGCTGTACCAGTTGTTGCCTCGTGCACGGCATCGGCCGATCCTCAACGAGCCGGATCGTCGCCCCATCGATCTGATGGATCCGAAAACATGGAGCTATTATCGGTGGGGAATGCTTAATCCTGCTCAGCAGTCAATTCTCGCCCAGTTGATTCCGAATGCTCAAGACCCCACGCTACAATTGCGGATTGCTTACGATCATCTGAACAAGTGCCTGATGCGAGCCAAAGCATTCCATGCGGCATTGGATGTGACAGCAAAGCCTCCTGCCGGGACGACCATTCACCTGATTGCAGGGGATGCCTATCCGACATCGGCTCAGTTATGGGCCTACGGAAACGGTCACATTGCCGTGGCGTCGAAACTACCCGGAGACGGCAAGGTCACCCGGTCCAGCGCCCTGATGGACGAGCGATACAGTATTGGAACGAAATGGTCGCCGCGACTGGTCAGCCCGATCACTTGGTCCAGCGTGAACTTTCTATTTACCGATCATCTGGGGCTGACCAAGGACCCGGCCTTTACCGACAATGTCTTGTATCTCTTGCTCGAAGCCCCGCGGTAACGAACAGTACGAATGCCGGTCATTGTTGAGACCCTGCAATTTGAACTTTGGACAATCCCTATGCGTGCCGTAGTTCTGGACGAGCGTGGTCTTGCAGTCGTGGATCGTATTGTTCCCGAGCCGTGTGAAAGCGAAGTGCTCATCCGCGTCCTGAAGGCTGGGCTGTGCGAAACGGACCTGCAACTGGTGCGCGGCTATATGGGTTTTCGCGGAGTGCTGGGACACGAATTCGTTGGTGTGGCCGAATCGGGCAGGTACGCCGGTGAACGAGTGGTCGGTGAAATCAATTGCTCATGCCATCAGTGCGACAACTGCCAGAATGGGCTTGGCACTCATTGCCCCTATCGTAGCGTGCTGGGGATTCTCAATCACGACGGAGCGTTTGCCGAATTTGTCGCGGTTCCCGAACAGAATCTGCACCGGGTTCCCGATGAGGTGACGACCGATCAGGCGGTGTTCACGGAACCGTTGGCGGCGGCGTTCCAGATCCTGGAACAGGTCTCCATCCGAAAAGATCAGCGCGTGGTTGTCCTGGGTGACGGGCGACTGGGCAACCTGTGTGCGCAGGTGATTGCACAAACCGGCTGCCGACTGACAGTAGTCGGCAAGCATGACAGCAAACTGCGACTGATATCGAGGCAAGGTATTGAAACTGCTTTGGTGGCCGAGATGGAATTCCAGCGGCAGGCGGACATCGTTGTCGACTGCACAGGATCGCCGACAGGATTCGAATCCGCAGTCAGGCTGCTCAAGCCTCGCGGAACACTGGTCCTGAAAACGACAGTGGCGGGAACTCAATCACTCTCGCTTGCGCCATTGGTCATCGACGAAATCACCGTCATCGGCTCGCGGTGCGGGCCATTTGAACCGGCACTGGCAGCACTTCGGGAACAGAGAATCGACGTCGATACATTGATCGACGGTGTCTACCCGCTGAACGACGCCCTCGCAGCGTTCGAGCGAGCGTCATCGTTGCCGACGCTGAAGCTGTTACTGCAACCAAGTCCATGACCAGAACAGGCCCGACAATGCCGGACCGAAGCTACCGGCACAGTTTGAAATCCTTCGAATCCTGGCGGCCCCTTTTAAACCTCCTGCCACGTCGGGCTCGGGGGTGCCAAATGAAGATGTGAAGATTCCTCGCCTCATTTTCATTTTTTAAGTTGCAGGTTTCAAACGGTGTTGGCTGGCCGTCTTGACCACGTCTGGCACCTTTTGAATTCCGCATCCGTCACAGATATCATCCAGCGGCCTTTCCGAAACGATTACAGGAGAAGCTCGCACCATGCCGTCCACCGTCAACGGAATCGGGACAACATACTTCGGCACCTGGAACCGCCAGGTGCAGGACGGTATTTGTGAATCATGCCACCGGAGTGTCAAACTTGTCAGTTATGAAACGTGGCACTGCATCTGTGTGCTTTTCATTCCGATCATCCCGCTGGGCAAAAAGCAGATCCTGAATTATTGCCCGGTCTGCACGCGGCATCGCGTCATGCCGTTTCGCGAATGGGTCAAGCTGCGGGACAACGCGATCGGCGAAACGATGCAGCAGGTCACAGCGTCTCCTGACGATCCCGATGCAGCCATGCAGATGCATGCGACACTGGCTGCCTTCCAAAAGGAGAACGAGGCGGCAAAGTTCGCAGAAATCATCGAGGAAAAGTTTGCCGATGTCGCTCGCGTGCAATTCTATCTTGCCGCCTGGTACGAGCGATCCGGCAACAACCAGGTCGGCAATCGCCTGTTTCTGAAGGCGTTTGATCTGAATCCCGACGACATCGACATCCGCCGGGCGGCGATTCTGACGTTTGTCGAGCAAGGAGACGTCGACAAGGCAAAAACGTTGATTGAACCGTTCCTGCCCGGAAAGGAACACTTTCAAGCGCCGATCAGCTATGCACTGGCGACCGGCTTTCAGAAGCAAGGCCGTCACGAAGAGGCGGTTCAGACGCTTCGAATGCTGCTTTCCGCCGCACCCAGCCTGAAAACCGATAAGGCATTTCGTAAATCCCTGTCCGATTGTGAAAAGGCGCTGGGGGTCACGGAACGGACCATTCCTGATGATCCGTTCTATAAGTCGACAGGTTTCAAATGGTTGATGGGGTTGGCCGCCGTTGTCGCCGCAGTGCTGGGTTGGAATTACTACATTGCGACAAATCGAACGATAAATATCGTGAACGGGCTGCCAGCGACGACGATTTCGGTCAAGGTTGACAACGGCAATCCCGTCGAGATCGCCCCGCGCGGGCGAAAAGAAATCACGCTGGCCGAAGGGACGCATGATGCCAACGTGATCACCCCGGCCGGCTATCCGAAATCCATGTTCAATTTCTCGTCAAGCTGGTGGGAACGGTTCGTTCGCAGTCCGGTCTACGTTGTCGATCCAACGCGCTCAGCCGCCATTAAATGGGAAGAGACAACGTATGCCCCCGTTGGCCAGGGGGCGCGGCCTCCTGAACGGCAGATCGATCTGCGGCTGGGCGAACCCTTTTCGGCGTTCAAGCACGTGGATTATCGCTTCACCCAGTTCCCTGCACAGATCCAGATGAAAAAGAATTCCGGCCCGTTAACCAAGTCTCGAATTGGCATCGAGACCGATGATCCAGAGTCCGTTGTCCAGACTGCGCTGAGCATGGGAAGACCTCCGTCTACGGTACTGGCCTACCTGGAAACGCATTTACAGGCACAGCCGGATCAGGACAACTTGCTTGTGTACTACACGACCTGCGCCATGAATTCCGACAAGGAGGCATCCTGTCGGCAATTCCTGGCGAAACGACTATCCGACCGCCCCGTGCGTGTTGAGTGGCATCGCTGGTATCAGATCCTGAATTCCAACGGGCTGTCTCCCGAGGAAGCTCGACAGGCGCAGGAAAAGCTGAAGCAGAGTTATGACGAACAACTCGCACAGGATCCGAAGAACGCATCACTCCTGTATCTCCGCGGGCGGCTGGAAGGCCGTAAACAGGCCGCCGCCACGTTCTATGAACGGGCACTCGCCCAGGAGCCGCAGCATCCCTATGCCCTGTACGCCAGCAGCTACCAGCAGATGATCGTCGGTGAGTTTGCCGCGGCGCTTCAATACCTCGAGCAGGCCATCGCCGCCAAGCCGAACGATATGGAGTTCGCAGCAGCTCTCAGCCGCACCCGCTTCGCGGCAGGCGATCTGGTAGCCTTGGAAAAGGACGCTCGTGAAAGTCTGAAACCGGATTCCCTGGACGTCGGAGCGATGGATGTGCTGCTCAAGGTTCTGGTTCTCACCGGTCGAATGGACGACGCCGATCGCGAATTCGAACGATTCAATACTTCGTTCCGTCAGCAGACGCCGCCGGCATATCACTCCATTCCCGAACACATGCGCTGGAAACTGACTGCGATCAAGGGAGACTTTGCGGCGCTTGAAAAGCAGGTGGCCAATTTCCCGGAACCAGCGGCACTGCGGTTCGCGTTTTTCGCAAAGCTTGAACAGGACCGATTGGCAGACGTTCCCACCAACGTCACTGCGTCAAATTCGGGCTATTGGCATTTGTGCCGTGAATTGATCGCGCGTCGTGCGGCAGATGCCGACCAGACGGCAGCGGCACGCAAATCCGCTCTGGATCAGCTTGATCGAGGGGTCAGTCTGGATTGGAATGTGGCCGACGTGCTGCGGAAATCGGACACCATTACCTGGGACGAAGTGGAAGGTCTGAGTCCATCACCAAGTGACAAGGCGATCACGCTCGTCGTCCTCGCACACGAGAGAACAGACCTGCGATCGCGCCTGCTGGACCTGGCCGAGAAATTGAATTTCGATCTGGAATTTCCGCACTACTTGCTGAAACGCGAAATCGAAGACCTGCGCAACAAATGATTCAGCTCAGTCGCGTTCCGTATTGCTGCTCGTAGTACGAGCGGTATTCGCCGGACTTGATGTGCGCGATCCATTCACTGTTCGCCAGGTACCAATCGATCGTCTGGCGCAGACCGTCGCGAAAGTTGGTTTGGGGCTCCCATCCCAGTTCGCGTTTCGCCTTGCTGGCGTCGATGGCATACCGATGGTCGTGACCGGGCCGGTCGGTCACATATTTGATCAGCGTTCGCGGCTTGCCGAGCGCGTCCAGAAGTGTATAGGTCAGCTCCAGATTGGTCAGTTCACAATTGCCCCCGAAATTATAGACTTCGCCGACGGTGCCGCGTCGCATCGCCGCATCGATGCCGCGGCAATGATCCGTGACATGAATCCAGTCTCGAATATTCAGGCCGGTTCCATAAACGGGCAGTTTCAGGTCTTGCAGTGCATTCGAGATAAACAGCGGAATCAACTTTTCCGGGAACTGGTACGGGCCGTAATTGTTCGAACACCGAGTGGTCACGGCAGGAAAACCAAATGTGTGGAAGTACGCCCGGACCAGCAGATCCGCCGCAGCCTTGGATGCTGAGTAGGGACTGTTCGGCGACAGTGGTGTTTCTTCCGTGAATGTTCCTTCGTCACCCAGTGTTCCATAGACCTCGTCAGTGGAGACCTGAACATAACGCGGAATGTTCTGCTGTCGGCAGCAATCCAGCAGCGTCTGCGTTCCTACGATGTTTGTCTGCACGAACGGAGTGGAATCGAGAATGCTGCGATCCACATGACTTTCCGCAGCGAAGTTCACGACCGCATCCAGATCGCCCGCTTTCAACAGCGAACCGATGAATTCTCGATCGCAGATGTCTCCTCGCGCAAATTGATAACGAGGATTGTCTCGCAAATCCGCCAGATTTTCCGGATTGCCGGCATACGTCAGCTTGTCGACGTTCACGATCGACAGGTTCGGATCAGTCGCCAGTTCGAGTCGGATGAAATTGGATCCAATGAACCCACAACCGCCAGTCACAAGAATTCGTTTCATCTTTTGATCCGTAATTGCCAGAAATGTCCTGCCAGGAAAGCCGCGATCTTCTATCAGATCCTCTGAAATCTGCGATGAGAAAAGTGGTATCGATCTGTATCGGTGACCGGTGTATTAACTCATCCATCTCAAATTTCAAATCTCAAATTTCAAATTGCCACTTCCAACTCTGTCGTCGTGTCCCAATTGAATGTCTGCTTCGGCCTGGTTTACTCAATTTGCGATGACTTGCATCGTCATTTTTGCCATGCGGTCACGTTGCGATCGTTCACAGGCGGCCGCTTCGAAAGATTCCAAAGATCAGCCAGATGGCGAGGAAACTGGAAAGGACATAAATCGGAACGCTGATCCAGACGGAGCTGACCTTGCCGGCCACGATCAAGGCCGATGCGACGATCAGGGCCGAGACCACCAGGCCGACCGCCAGCCGGTTGCTCGACCGCTCCATTTCCAGAATGAAGTGATCCAGATTTCGATGTTCCAACTGGATCCGTAGATCATTCTCGCTGAATTTCTTCATCGTGCGATTCAGGTAGGTGGGCATTTCGTGCAGCAATTCCACCATCCGCCGCGATTCATCCCACATCCGCTCGGCCATGTGCGCCGGTTGAAATCGCTGCCGCAACAATCGCTCGACGAACGGCTGCAAATGTGTCGCCATGTTGAAGTCGGGATCCAGTTGGCGGCCGACCCCCTCCAGTGTCACAAGAGCCCGGATCAGCAGCATCAGGCTGCCCGGACAACGAATTCCATGGTTGGCCATGATCGCCACGAAGTCGGAAAGCATTCGGCCGACGTTCATTCGTTCGAGTGCAACGCCATAATAATTGGCAATGAAGTCTCGCATATCCACATGCAGCAAGGGCCGGTCGATTTCGCGATAAGCTTCGCCGATGTCTAACACCAGTTTCACGGCGGCATCGACGTCCTGGCGACTGATTGCCACCAGCAGGTCGACCAACTGCTCGCGAACTTGTTCGTCGAGCAATCCGATCATTCCATAGTCAAGCAGGCAGATCGTTCCGTCCGGCCGAATTCGGATATTGCCCGGATGGGGGTCACCATGAAAGACCCCAAATTCGAACGCCTGTTTCATGTAGATCCGCGCGCCGTAGGCAGCAACCTGCGCCGGCGTGAATCTTTCGGCAACGTGGACTTCGACATATCCGGGATCGCGGACCACCGGTCGCTCGCTGCCCCGTGATTTGTCACGTGCAATCACCTCGTCGACCGTCATTCCCTCGATGTACTCCATCGTCAAAACGGCTTCCGTGGTCAATTCCGAGTACACGATGGGGACGTATAATGAGGCATCCTGACGAAACAGACGTCGGAATTCGTCCATCGTTCGGCCTTCGCGCGCAAAGTTCAGTTCGCGGCGAATTGTTCGCGCGAAGTGGTTCACAAGGCCGATGGGGTCGAAGATGCGTGCTTCAGCAATGTGCCGGTCGATCAGAACGGCGATCTCGTGCATCAGTTCCAGGTCGCGTTCCACATTGCGCACGGCCTCCGGCCGTCGAATCTTGATCGCCAACGGAGTGCCATCAAAATGCACCGCGCGATGGACCTGACCCAAAGATCCCGCGGCCAATGGAGTTCGATCGAAGCTGGCGAACAAGGCCGCCAGGGATTCGCCCAATTCCGATTCCACGCGTTCCACCGCCGCATTCGAGGAAAACGGGGGAACACTCTCCTGCAGCTTCTTCAGCTCTGTCAGCATTTCCGGCGGGACCAGATCGGGACGAGTGCTCATCACCTGGCCGAATTTGATGTACGTCGGCCCCAGGCTTTCGAGTGTCAGCCGAATCCGCTCGACGACTTTGACGTGCCGCTTCGGTTCCGCCGGCTTCCGTGAAAACAGCCGCCGCGATCGATACCAGATGTTGCTCAGCCCGATCCGATCCACCAGATCACTAAATCCGTGGTTCAGCAGCACGGTCACAATTTCACTCGTGCGACCGAGATTCCTGAGCAGTCGAAAGGGATGATGGCTTTCCAAGTACGGCTCCGCTGTCGTGGGGCAGATATCTGATGGCCGCACGATTGTAAACGCGAGACCGAGTGAATTCGATAGGCTCCTCAATTTCGACCAGGTGGCACGCAGAATCTGGTGTTTGACGTCGGAAAAGCGTGTACTTATCCACTGGGACGCGCGTTTCACCCCGCCGCGCTTTGTCCGCCAACCACGGCATCAGTCGTCAGATCGTCATGAATTACTTCCCGGCTCCTTCAATGCCTTGCTTGGACTTCTCAAAATCAAATAGGCTGACAGAAACACACAGGGCAGAATCAAATATGAGTGCGGGAAGCTCCAGAAGCTATACTGAACAGTGACAAGACCGTGAAAGTCCATCTCTCCGCTGCCAACCACAACTTCGCCACATTTCCAGACCCATGAGTCCTCCTCGCCTTCTCGATATATGAACGTTGAATCTCCAACTTCCGAAGTCTTTCGAGACCACGATCCGATCAGTTTTGTGTTACGCTCAAGATCGGGAGTGCGCCGTACCCAGAAAATGCGACCGTTATTCGACTCCACGTACAACATGGAGCGCGTCCGTACAGATATGAAGTCAGTAATAGTTAGACTTCTGATCCATAATAACGTTATAAATATCGACACTACCACCGTGCAGCATCCCAGTGTTCGGCGCCAACTGAAGAAGACGACGGACATCGATTCATCTTTCGATCTGTGGAGCTCCATCCATTTCGATCACATTTTGGACAAATACTGCTCCCATCCACCTCGGCTTCTGAACTGTAACAGAATTCAAGAGTTACGAACATCTTTTCGCTCGTTTCACGACGCCAGCGGCGTTTTGCGAAATATCTGGAGCAGGCTGCGGAATGCGTGGTGAGGTGACGCCGGGCTGGCTTCATTCCGGAAACGCTTGGGAAACTGTCCGTCTATTTCGAATTCGACTTCAGTTCCTCCACCAGGAACTCCCACATGTCGCGGTACTTTTCGGAGGGATGATCGGGATACTTCACGTAGCAGGCAACTCCCTGCTCGCGAGCCAGCTTTTGAAAACCCAGGCCCCATTGTGGCGCATGGACTTTGTAGTCCATTTCCTGAACAGTCTCCGGCTTCGTCAGTCCCCAGTTGTTCTCGAAGTAGATCGGTGCGGATCTCGGATTGAGCAGCGCATCGGGCGACCATTCCTTGATCAATGGCAATAGCTCCTCGCGACGCTTCAGCGATTCCGGAAAACTGCATCCAAACGCGGGTGCTCCCCATTCCACGCCCGGAACCCAGTCCTGCATACGCACTGGATCAATACTGGGCTGACTTCGCCACGCTCCCACACAACGAACGATCGAGGAGACTCGTTCGACCGGATCGTGTGATTTGGGGTCCGCCCGTTCACCCGTACACCCGACGTAAAGAGCCGGCAGTGCCCCCTGCGAACCGCCCCCGACGGCGATTCGATCTGGATCCAGATTCCATTCTGCCGCATGCAACCGCACGAACTGAACCGCGCGACGGGCATCCAGCAGGCACACGGCAATCGGCGGAGTCACCTTGTCGTCGATCCCATCTTTCATCACTCGTGTCTGAACCGCAATCACGCCGCACTGGTGGGGGAAGAAGCGATTAAGATCAGGAACACACTTACCGGGGACCCACAGGGCGCCATACCAGATCAACACGGGAAACGGTCCTGTTCCCTGCGGCGGGACGTGAATATCCAGCAACTGATGTGAATGCGGCCCATAGGCAATGTCCGCTTTGGTGGGAATTGGCTTGTCCGCCGCACGTATCGTCTCTCCCAAGACGAGAATAACCAGAATCAGTGTCGTTGTTGTCGTTAGCCGCAAAGCAATCGTCCACGTCCTGAATGGTCCAAACATTGAAGTTCCTCAGCTCGTTCAGGTTGGTGCGGATTATCTCCGCGGCACTGCCTCGTTCCCTGTCGCAACCGAAATCTCGGACGAGCTGATTGTAGCACGACGCCCGGTGATCAGTGATGAATGGGCTGCTAACGGTAATTAATGTGACGTACAGTCCGGAGCCGACAGTTGTCAAAACGTGATAAGCACACCGGTTGACTGCCTGTTATCTTTCGAGTAATCCACATCAATACCAGGAAAATAGACGTTCAGCTTCTTCAGGCCAGTATGCGTAATCTTCGTCGAGTGAAGCCCAAGATGCGTTAGCTTCCGAAGATCGCGAATGTTTCCGAGGCCTGCATCGGTGATCTGCGTTCTGCCAAGGTTCAGGTTCGACAGTTCCTTGAGTTCTGAAAGATGCGTCAAACCGACATCCGTTGTTGGCGTCCCGAAAAGATTCAACTCCCTCAGATTGCCAAGCTCGCGTATACTCTTCAGTCCAGTCTCCGTGATTGCTATGGAAGAAAGGTGAAGGTTCGTCAGGTTTCTTAACCCGCGTAGATTTTTCAGGCCAACATCGGTGATCTTGGTTCGAGAAAGGTTGAGGTGCGTCAGACCACCAAGTCCCCTCAACTTTGTCATGCCAGTATCTGTGAGTGTGGTTCTGGCAAGGTTGAGATGCGTCAGACTGTCGAGCCCGCTCAAATCACCCAGGCCATCTCCCGTAATCCTGGTCTCATAAAAACTGATTGTCGAAAGATTGCTGAGGAATCTTAGATTTGTGACGCCAGCATCCGTGATTTCCGTATGGGAAAGATTCAGGTACCTCAAGTTATTGAGCTCCC
>Ga0206824_10027_pt2 | contig 19153 bp, 19 predicted proteins | sample Alteio_BWOrgCont_82_FD_152874 | JGI IMG/M metagenome (GOLD analysis project Ga0206824, IMG submission 152874) | Enriched cells from forest soil in Barre Woods Harvard Forest LTER site, Petersham, Massachusetts, United States -... | ecosystem: Environmental > Terrestrial > Soil > Temperate forest >...
AGGTTACACGGTAAAGCATGTAGTTGGCATTTGCAAGGTTGTCTGAACCATAAGCATTTTTAATTCCATAATACCATACGTTAGGCATGCAAACCAACTACCAATCTATTGGTTCAGGAGGAGGCATAAAACAACTCATGAACAAAACCGTTGACTTCGGAGCTTCAGATGCATTTTTAAGCGATGATGATAATTCAAAATGCCCTGCTCCAGTAGTTGAGTTTCCTACCTGCCTTGGCGCAGTAGTTCTTTCCTACAACTTGCCTGGTAACCCAGAATTAAAAATGAGTCCTGAAATTATTTCAGGAATATTTATGAGAACCATTACCAAATGGAACGACAAAAAAATAGCAGCAGAAAACCCTGGTGTAAAACTTCCGGAGATGGATATTACAGTAGCTCACAGGTCTGATGGCAGCGGAACAACATTTATCTTCACCGACTATCTTTCCAAAATCAGCGATGATTGGAAAAGCAAAATTGGAACAGGTAAATCTGTTAACTGGCCCGATGGAGAACTAGGCGGAAAAGGTAATGAAGGTGTTGCAGGTATGATTAAACAATCCGCAGGAACTATCGGTTACATTGAATTAACCTATGCACTTCAAAACAATATGGTATTCGCGCAAGTTAAAAATGCTGCCGGAAACTATGTTAAACCATCTATCCAATCTACAAGCCTTTGCGCTAATGGAGATATTCCTGCCGATACCCGCATAAGCATTACCAACTCTAATGTTGACCAAGCTTATCCTATTAGCAGCTTTACCTGGATACTGATTTACAAAGAACAAAACTATAACAACAGAAGCAAAGACAAAGCAACCAATTTGGTTAAGGAATTATGGTGGATGATTCACGAAGGACAAGCAGATGCTGCCCCATTGAATTATGCTCCACTTCCTCCAAAGGCTATTGCTGCTGCTGAAGGTGTTTTGAAATCAGTTACTTATGGCGGACAACCTATTTTACAGTAATTAGCTATTAAACGAATGATCTCACGAGCCCGCTAAAAGTTCTTTTTAGGTGAGGTTGTGTTTTGGTTAAAAGGGAGAAGCCGGCGGGCGCTCCCTTTTTTTACCTTTGCAATTTTTAAATTAAGCGCAGGTTTTTACCTGTAAGGACAATGAAGAATCGCTGGAGAATATTACAAAATAAGATTTTTATAAAGTGGCTAAGCATTTCAGCAATAACCATGATGGTATTGCTTTTGATTTTTTTCATTACATTATTTATTTCATCTTGGCCTGCAATTAAAGCAAACGGTATTGGTTTTTTATGGGGCAAGACTTGGGACCCTGTTTCCAATCATTATGGGATGTATCCTTTTTTAATAGGAACGCTCATTACTTCGTTTTTGTCTCTTCTTATTTCTGCTCCTTTTTCTATCGCGGCAGCTCTCTTTTTAGGTGAATATTACCCCAAAGGGGCTATTCCAAACATATTTCGTAATGTAATTGAACTGTTAGCTGCTATACCCTCTGTGGTATATGGTTTTTGGGGCTTATATACGGTTGCGCCTCTAGTTAGCAAACTGGAATTAAAGATGCATCTCCCGGCACCGGGTGTTGGTATATTTACTGCATCTATCGTTTTATCTATAATGTTAATTCCATATTCTGTATCTCTTATACGCCAAGTAATTAGCATGACTCCGGTAAGCCTTAAAGAAGCCGCCTATGCACTTGGAAGTACACGTGCAGAGGTTATAACAAGGGTTATTATCCCTTCTAATATTTCGGGTATTTCAGCGGGATTTTTACTTTCGCTTGGAAGGGCGCTTGGTGAAACTATGGCTGTTACCATATTAATTGGTAACTCACCTGAAATACCCCATAATATATTTAGTCCTTCCTATACCATGGCAAGTGTTATTGCGAATGAATTCACAGAGGCTGTGGGAGATGTTTATTTAAGTACTCTCATTGAAGTTGGGTTATTGCTATTTGTTGTTACCACAATCATTAACCTGATTGGTAGATTAATTATTAAAAAAGTAAGCTTTAATTAAAGTATATGTCACCATTTGAAATAAGAGGATTAAGAGGACGGCGAATACGAGATAGAATATTCACAGCTATGGTGTGGAGTTTAACTTTTAGCTGTCTTGCTGTGGTTTTTATTATCCTTTTTTACCTCTTTAAAATGGGCATTGGAAGCCTTACCTGGGCGTTATTTACCCAAGGGCCTAAGCCTGTGGGTGAAGCCGGAGGCGGTATTCTAAATGCCATAGTAGGAAGTCTTATAGTAGTTGCTTTAGCAGCTATTATTGCAATTCCTATTGGAATTTCCGTAGGTATTTACCTGGCAGATAACAGGGGAAGAAAATTATCTGACCGCGTAGCCTTGGCGATAGATGTCCTACAAGGAATACCCTCCATCGTAATAGGTATTGTTATTTATATTTGGATTGTAAAACCAACCGGTAAGTTCTCAGCATATTCAGGTAGTATTGCTTTAGCAATTATGATGCTACCCCCGATTATAAAAAATACAGAAGAAACATTACTCCTTATCCCTACTACATTAAAAGAAGCTTCACTGGCACTCGGAGCTTCCTATTTTAAAACCTCCATGAAAGTTCTCTTACCCGCAGGCATAGGCGGTATTTTTAGCGGATGTATAATTGGTATAGCAAGAATTGCGGGTGAAGTAGCTCCTTTATTATTCACAGCTTTTGGTAATCCTGCCCTTACATTTAATATTGGCAAACCTGTTGATACCATACCAAAAGTTATTTTTACATACGCCTCAAGCCCCTATGACGATTGGCATAGAATTGCCTGGGGAGGTTCTGTAATATTAGTTTCATTTATCATAATATTAAATACTATAATTAAAATATTTGAAAGCCGATGGAAGGTACAATTTTAAGAACTGAAAATCTCCGGGTATCTTTTGGAGCCACTCAAGTGGTGAAAGGTATCAATATGGAGATTGCCGAGAAAAAGGTTACGGCTTTCATGGGCCCTTCCGGATGCGGCAAAACAACTATTTTACGGGCAATAAACCGCTTGCATGAACTAACTCCGGAGGCAAAAGTGGAAGGAAATATATTCCTTCACTCTGAGAACATTACCGAAATGGAAGCCATGACGGTAAGGCGCAGAGTGGGAATGGTATTCCAACGTCCTAATCCTTTTCCTACCATGAGTATTTATGAGAATGTGATATCAGGTTTCACACTCAACGGGATTAAGTTAAAAACGGATGAAAAAAATGAAATCGTAGAAGACGCTCTTAAAAAAGTAGCTCTTTGGGAAGAAGTAAAAGATACCTTGAAAAGAAGAGCTACCTCTCTTTCGGGCGGTCAGCAACAAAGGCTTTGTTTGGCAAGGGCAGTTGCCATGAAGCCCGAAGTTATTTTATTAGACGAACCCACTTCAGCTTTAGATCCTCTTTCTACTGCAAAAATAGAAGACTTATTGTATGAGTTGAAAGGAAACTATACACTTGTAATAGTAACTCATAATATGCAACAGGCTGCACGGATAAGTGATATGACAGCCTTTTTTTACTTAGGCGAACTGTTGGAATATGACGATACTAAAAAAGTTTTTACCAACCCTAAAAACGAAAAAACACAGAATTATATTACCGGAAGATTCGGATAGTCTCTTAAAACTTTATTATCTTTATGAACTTTTAAACTTTATCAATTAAATGGAACATCTTCAAGAAGAAATGGCTTCTCTCAGGAATGAGATGCTCGACATGTATAAACTCGTATTACTACAAGTTGAAAGGGCTCAAAATGCACTGATTGACAGTAATCTTTCCATAGTTAAGGAAATTGCTTCTACTGAAAAATTAGTGAATGCAAAAGAATTGCAAATAGATAGCCGTTGCGAAACGATACTCGCTCTATTCAATCCGGTAGCTGTTGACCTGAGATTTATTCTTTCTGCATTAAAAATTAATATTAATCTGGAGCGTATAGGAGATATTGCCGACAACATTGCCCGTATGGTAGCTCACTCCAAGCCGGGGTTTGATCGTGAACTGCTTGAAAAAATAAACGCAAAAGGAGCCTTTTCCATGTCAATAGATATGTATAAAAGCCTGTTACAGGCTTTTGAAAAAGAAGACACACTTCTTGCCCGTGATATACTGATCAAAGATGAAGCTATTGATACCATTACAGATGAATCTATAACCATTTCCGAAGAATATACAAAGACTAAACCGGAAAGCATTAGTCAGGCAATACCTGTAATAAGTATTATGAAAATGGTGGAAAGAATTGGAGACCACCTAAAAAATATTGCTGAAGAGATTATATTCTACGCCGAGGCAAGAGTTTTAAAACACTCTAAGTAAATACTACTGTGGAAATTCATTAATTTTCCATAGAATTATCTGACATAATTAAATTTATTTACTTTTACCCCATAATATAACCTCATGAAAACAATTAAAGTATTTTCATTCATCTTATCATTTGTATTTTTTGCCACCATCCTTCACGCACAAAAAATACAAAATGTGCAGATGGCAAATTATAAGGATGTCTTGGCAGCAAAAGATAGACAACCAATTGTAATAGTCAATCCTCCTAATCCGGATGTTGTGAATTCACTTACTAAAAAAGGCAAAATTGAAGTTTTGCAAGCATACCAACAGATTATAGGTAATTATAATGATAATATGAAGGCTTTGGTTAAAAAATTTTGGACATTTAACTCTAAAGAGGTTTTATTTAAAACCCGGGTTGAGTTAAACGAAATGTTGAAAGATAAAAGCCAGCTCGATAAATATGTTTTAATCTATTGTTACAGTTGGGGTCCACTTTATAAAAGTGATTTTGATTGGAAAGTTGATAAATGGGACCAAATCTATGGCACACAAACAAATTTTGCAATTGGATTGCCTAATGAAAGACCATTTTATTTAGAACATGTTCATTTAATCCCTACACCTACTGATTTGGCTGAATATATCTCAAAAGCTAATTATGATTTTACTTATATTTTAAATCATAAAGACAATTGTAGTTTCAAGGAAATGATTAGCGAAAATCGCAATATTCTAGGCAAAAAAACCTTATTAATTTGCAAGAAAGCCATAAGCCCAAAAGTTATTAATGACGTAAGTATGTATTATCCCTGCCCTTACAAAGTGGTTGATAGTATTGAAATGGAGCATGCTATAACTACAGGTGATCCCACTTGCGCCTATGCAATAAATGGGGGCGGTTCTTGTTACATAATTAATTGTGCCGATGGTGCCTCTATTATATATACAGATAAAGGTGTTGGTGCTACATATACAAATGATTTTGAATTAAGAAAGGACTTTTTTATTGAAATAGCCAATGATTGTAAGGGAGATAAAAAGAAATAGTTACAACAAACTTTATTGTTGTTCAAACTTAACTTTGAGCGCATCCTGAATATAATGAGCAGGTATTGCAAAGCCGATACCCTGCACTCCATAGCGAATTAAGGAGGCATTAACTATACCTTGCAATACTCCTTTGCTATCTACCAAACCACCTCCACTGTTTCCAGGGTTTATGCTAACATCTGTTTGTATTAATGTTCTGTCTCCTACTTTTCGTTTACTCGAAATAATTCCCTTTGTCATTGTTTGACCAAGCTCAATATCGGTAGGCGTTCCTATAGCATATACTTCAGTTCCAACATTTATATCAGTTGAAAGGTTTGGACTGAAAAATTCATACTGTCCGGGTTTTTCAATTTTGAATAATGCAAGATCATATGATGTGTTGCTCCGTATATATTTTGCTTTAAGCGAATCTCCTGCAGACGTGATAATTTTTACTTCATCGGACGTATCTTCAGCAATAACATGGTAATTGGTAATAAGATACCCATCAGAAGAAACAATACATCCGCTTCCATGCCCATCAGGTGTTTTTACAGTAACTACTGCTTTAACAGCTTCCTGCAAGTTTGTTGCCTTCCCTATATCTGAAAATCTTAGTGTATCCCAGTCATTCATCGCCTTCATGTTGGCAGTACTACTGCTAAGACACTTTGAAACAGTATCTAATCCAAGAAACCGAGTAAGCGATTGGGTAAGTGCGGCTGTTATAAGGTTAGTGATTGTACTCTCTGAAACATAGAAATTTTCTTGATCGGCAGAACCGGTAAGTACTCTCCTATAAATTTCTTTATCGCCTGTAACCCCATATAACTTCCATTCTGAACGCAAACTAAAAACAGTATTACCCCCAATGGTGTTAATAGTAAGCCCGTTAATAGTACACCGGATATAGCAGGCGCTTTTATATACAAAGGAAAAGAACCCTTGGGTAGTGTCAATATAATTCCATTTTGCAAGATAATCATTCAAGCTATCCCTAAAAATTGTATGTTTCACATTCATTGCTTCACCCACGTTTTCTTTACGTAGCAGTTTCTTATTTTCAAAATCCTTTTCCGATTTATAATAGCATTCTATCATGCTATCCTTTGAAATATTAACAGCTACATTCTTCACGTACACTTTTTTTGTACTATCAGCTTTTTTTACAAAAGGTATCTTTACAAGAGCCGGAAGTGTACATTCTCGTTCAAATGTTTTCCAACGCCCAAAGAAAATATCAATCCATCCAACAGTGCCGCCATATAGCGCATAAGGATATATAGAACTCTGCGTAGTACTAGCACCGGTGACGGGGTTAGTTGAAGCTTGTCCTGAACCGGAAAAAAGGTATAAATCACAAATTAAAGGAACTGTAATATCTGCAAGTTTCCATAGATTAAATTTATTTGCAACCACATCCATCGATTTACTATAATACCCCTTCCTTTCTTCCTTTACTTCATAATATTCGGTTTTGTTTTTTAATCTTACGCGTCCACTATTTCCATGCATTTCAATAGTACGGATATGATCATTTCTATGAAAGCTTCTGGGGGTCACAGTAACAAGTGTACTATCCTGCTTGGTAATAATAGTAACCGAACGACCACCGCCAAAAATAGCTGCACATCCAGATAAACAGATACTCATATATAGAATTCCAATAAGGTAAAAAAAGCAAGGTGTTTTATTAAGTATTTTCACAAGAGGAGAAGATAAGGGTTTTTAAATGATAGGAAATTACAATCCGAGGGTTATAAACATTGAAAATTGATGCTAATGTAAATAAAATACATAAAAAAGAGGTTTATTTCTTATTTTTTACTTGTTTTCTCACATACCGCAAATCAAGTGAATTAAGCGGGTCGAGCATAAGCCCTGTGATTCTTTTATTCACTAAACGAATTACCTCATCATAATACAAGGGCACCACCGGGGCTGCATCCATAAGCATTTTATCCATAGCAGTATATTCTATTTCTCTTATAGAATCTCTTGTTTCGGAAAGTGCTTGTGCATATAATGAATCAAACGCAGCGCTAGCATAATGCGTATAATTTATTCCTCCGGGCGAAAAGTTTTTGCTGTAAAAAAGCGAAAGAAAATTTTCTCCATCAGGGTAATCCCCAATCCATGATTTTTTGAAAAAATAGCATTGTCCATTTGCCACTCCCTCAGCAAGAATAGCCGGTTGCTCCGTTTCTACTTTTAGTTTTATTCCAATATTTTGTAATTGAGCTTGTATAATTTCAGCCAGTTCATAGTCCTGAGAAGAAACAAAAAGAGATATCTCAGGAAGTCCTTGCCCATTAGGGAATCCGGCCTTTTTTAAAAACTCTGTTGCCTTATCAGGATTGTAATTATATCCATTAATTTTCCCATGTCCGGGTAAAAAGGGGGGAATAAATCCACCTTCTGCAGGAATACCGCTATTGTAACGAAGGTATCGCACTATCTCTTCTCTGTTAATGGCATAATTTATAGCCCTTCTCACAAGCGGATTTTTTAATGCTGCATCCTTATTGTCAAGAATAAAACCCAAATAATCTGTTTTAATAAAAGGCGTTCGTTGGATATATACTTTGTCTGAAAACTCCTTTCTCAGCTGTCCATCGGCTGTGAATGCTACCCTGGGGTTAATTGCATTTATACCGGAAACCATATCAAACTTGCCATCCATAAATTCAAGGAAGGATGTTTCTTCATCTTTCAAAAACGAAATAATGACTCCATTCAGGTATGGCAGATTATTTCCGACAGAGTCTTTCTCAAAATACGTTGGATTGCGTTTCAGTATCATAGCATTTCCATGCTCCCATCTCGTTAACTCAAATGGTCCTGTACCAGCAGGGTTTTCACCAAAATCCATTCCAAATTTCTTTATAGCCTCTTCCGGTACCACCGAAAAATATTTCATTAAAAGAATATGCAAAAAAGGAGCATAAGGAGTTTTCAAATGAATAACAAAAGTAGAGTCATTTGGTGCGTTGAAACTCTCTACCTTTTCAAGTAACGATGTGGCATCCGATACTCGTGGATCAAGTAGTCTATTGAAGCTAAAAACAAAATCCTGTGCTATTACTTTTCTGCCTTTCCCATTTAAAAACACATCATTATCTTGAAAAAACACATCATCTCTAAGATGGAAAGTATAGGTCAATCCATTGGCAGCTATTTCCCATTTTCGGGCAATGCAAGGCATTATGCCGAATGAATCCCCCGCTTGTATCAGTCCGTTATATAACTGATTATCTACCCAAATATTTTCAAAATTTCTTGCTTCAGCAGGATCTAATGAAGTTATATCACCCATCTCGTTATACCTGAAAACATTACTGTTCTCATTCTTTGTATTCCTTCCACAAGAAAGGAGGAAAAAAACAAAGAAAAAATGGAAAATCCAAAAGAACCCTTTAGGGTTCAACATGAATAACCACCGATGAAATCGGTGGAAGTATGACGAAAACTTATTATCAACCCCAAAGGGGTTGAATAAGCGACTATAACAAATACTTCTCATCAAATTCAATATTGTTCTCTTTAAGAATTCTTTTATACTCACCTGCAAATGTCTCCTTCTTATGATGTTCCTTTTGGTTTTTTACATAGTCTATCAAATTATCCTTATCCTTTACAGAATAGGTGAAAGCACCGTAACCATCCTGCCATCCACTGAAAAGAGGAAACTTGCCACTATTTTTCATCCATAAATTGCTTGCCACTTTAATATCTTTCACATAATCAGCCAAGGCGATGCTTGGATGCAAATCCGAAACAATATGTAAATGATCTTCCACGCCATTGATACGATATAAATGAGCCCCTTTACCATTGATTATGCCCCAGATATATTTATATAGTTCCTCACAGTGTAATTCTGTAATGGTAGGCTCACGGTTTTTCGTACCGATAATAATCTGATATATAATCTGCCGGAAACTACTCATGAATTGAAGTTATCAACTAAGGTACAAATGTACAGAATGAATTACATTCAATCCCGTTCAGGGTTGTGAAATGAATTTACCTATTATTTCCACCGATTTCATCGGTGGCTATTCATATGGAAGCCCTAAGGGCTTCCAATAGCAACAATCCCTGTAGGATTTGCCGCAAATGCCTATTTTTGTTCTATGGAGGCAACTCGTACATTCGCAATCTATACCTTAGGATGCAAACTAAACTATTCCGAATCTTCGGCAATAGCACAAAGTTTGATGGAGCAGGGATTTAATAAAGTCTCTTTTAAAGAGAAGGCGGACGTATACATCATTAATACCTGTTCTGTTACCAATGAAGCTGACAAAGAATGCCGGATGGTGGTTCGTAATACATTAAATACTTCACCCGAAGCTTTTATTGCCGTTATTGGTTGTTATGCCCAGTTAAAACCTCAGGAAATCGCCAAGATAGAAGGGGTTAATATTGTACTTGGAGCTTCCGAAAAATTCAATATTGCCAATTATTTGAATACGGTTAACAAAAACCAATTCGCTGAAGTCCATTCCTGTGAAATTGAACAGCCACTGGAGTTTCACTCATCATATTCTTCGGGCGACAGAACAAGAAGTTTCTTAAAAGTGCAGGACGGTTGTGATTACAATTGTTCCTACTGCACCATTCCCTTAGCACGAGGCAAAAGCCGAAGCAATACGATTGAAAACGTAATAAAAAACGTTTATGAAATAGCCTCCAAAGGAGTGCGGGAAATTGTTTTGACCGGAGTTAACCTGGGTGATTTTGGAATACAACCTGGCTCTGACAAGCATACCGAAACCTTTTTTGAATTAGTTCAGGAACTTGAAAAGGTGAAGGCTTCTGTGCGTTTCCGCATATCTTCCATTGAACCGAATTTATTAACAGACGACATCATTAAATTCATTTCCAATTCCGAAAAATTTGTTCCTCATTTTCATATCCCTCTTCAATCAGGCTCTGACAGCATTCTCAAAAAAATGCGGCGCAGATATTTGACAGAACTTTATACTGAAAGAGTGTCCCTGATTAAATCACTCATGCCGCATTGCTGTATTGGTGCAGATGTTATAACAGGCTTTCCGGGAGAAACAGAAGAAAATTTTCTGGAAACATATTCCTTTCTTAATGAATTGGATGTATCCTATTTGCATGCTTTTACCTATTCTGAACGCAGCAACACACCTGCAGCAGAAGACAAAGAGATAGTTCCTGTTGATGTACGCAAAAAAAGAACCCGCATGCTGAGGATCCTATCAGAGAAAAAACTGCATCAATTTTATACTCAGAATTTAGGACAAGAAAGGGAAGTGCTATTTGAAGGCCATAAAATCCCTGACACCCCTCAAAAGGGGTCGGGGGATGGCTGGCAATATGGACACACCGATAATTATGTCCGGGTGCGAATTCCTTCCGATGAAATTCTAAAAAATAGTATGTACCGTGTACGCCTCAATACAATTAACGCTGAAGGAACAGTAGATGGAGAAATAGTGAACCAATTTGATAATTCATTATCAAATCATCAAATTTACCAATTATCAAATTAGATTATGTATCCATCCCTATATGAATTATTCTCTGACCTTTTTGGAATAAAGTTTCCTCTCTTGAAGGTGCTACATACTTTCGGAGCATGTATGGCGCTTTCCTTTCTGGCTGCGGCATGGGTACTTAATAAAGAATTAAAACGAAAGGAACACGAGGGGCTATTAAAGCCAACGCCTACAGAGGTTTGGGTGGGTAAAGGAGCAAACACATCAGAATTAATAGAATCGTTTATAATAACTTTTGTGCTGTTTTTTAAGTTGGCCTATTTCGCTTTGCATTTTGATGAATTAAAATCTGACCCACAAGGAACTATTATTTCATTACAAGGCAATTTCGTTGGCGGGATAGTAGCTGCAATAGCATACACTTACTATATATATCGCGAAAAAGAAAAGAAAAAACTACCGGAGCCTAAATTAGAAACGACATTAGTACACCCATATCAACTGGTAGGCAACATTACCATTATTGCCGCTATTGGAGGAATTATAGGAGCCAAGCTATTTGATGCCCTTGAAAACTACCAGGATTTTTTCAATAACCCCATGATGATACTTTCGTCCAGCGGACTTACTATTTACGGTGGACTTATTGTTGGAGCTATTTCTGTTCTAGTATATACAAGCAAAAAGGGAATTCCTATTTTACACATGGTTGATGCTGCTGCTCCTACTATGATACTGGCTTATGCTATCGGCAGAATAGGCTGCCAAATGGCGGGTGATGGCGACTGGGGTATTGTTAATCCTAATCCTATGCCCTCATTTCTTAGCTTTCTCCCTCACTGGATGTGGTCTTTCGGTTATCCTCATAATGTGGAAAACGCAGGTATTCCAATACCGGGTTGTGTGGGCGATTATTGTACGGTGCTAAGTCTGGGGGTATATCCAACACCTTTTTATGAAACCATTATGGGTATGATTATCTTTTTCATTTTATGGTCTATGCGGAAAAAAATTCATGCTCCGGGAGTTTTATTCTGCTGGTATCTTGTATTTAACGGCATTGAAAGGTTTTTAATTGAGATCATTCGTGTAAACGTAAAATATCACTTTTTTGGAATAAGCCCTACACAGGCACAAATCATATCTCCCATATTTTTTCTCTTGGGAGTAATTGGTATATTCTATTTCACAAACAAGGCAAAACATGCAGAAGGAAGGGCTTAAGCTGGATAAAATTTGTAAAGAAGTCATTGAACTCAGCAATGAAGTAGGTGCTTTTATTTTAAAAGAAAAAAACAAATTCAATCCTTCTGACATACAGAAAAAAGGTTTTAATGACCTCGTTTCTTACGTAGATAAAACTTCTGAAAAAAGACTTGTAAAGGCCTTGCAGAAGATATTACCCGGCAGCGGAATAGTAGGTGAAGAAGGCGGAGGCAACTTCAACAATAAATATACTTGGGTAATTGACCCGCTTGACGGCACTACTAACTTTATTCACCGTTTACCCTGTTTTGCCATCAGCATAGCCCTTTTTGAAAATAAAACTCCCATTATCGGCGTGGTTAACGAACTAAATTTTAAAGAATGTTACTCAGCCATAAAAGCCAAAGGCGCAAAATTAAATGGAAAGAAAATAGTTGTATCTCCACAAAAAAAATTAGAGGCTTCCCTTATTGCAACAGGCTTTCCTTATAACGATTTTGGTTTACAGAAAGAATATATGGAATTATTCAGCCACCTGATGCGGGTTACTCAAGGCATACGCCGCATAGGCTCTGCCTCGGTAGATTTATGTTATGTTGCAACAGGCCGCTTTGAAGCCTTTTATGAATATGGCCTTAAACCCTGGGATGTATCGGCAGGTGCGCTTATTGTGCAGGAAGCAGGTGGCAAATTATCTGATTTTGATGGAGGTAATGATTACCTCTTTGGTAAAACTATTGTTGCTACTAACGGGCATTTGCAAAAACCATTTTTAGAAATTGTGAAGAAATACTTTAAAGGGAATGAATTCTAGTGAAAACGCATTAGCATGCATTACCCCTATAACAATAATATTTTAACTTACTCTTAATTATTCTTTCGCTATTTTTTCTATCTGCTCCATTTTATAATTGAATACATTACCATCCTTTGTTTTAATTTTTATAGATACATTAGGTATTTGTTCAATTATAGTCCCTTTAATTATACTTCCATCTTTTAAATAAACCACATCTGAATTCTGACCGTTTGCACTTTGTGTTTGAGCTCCATGCGTACTGGTTGGATTGGAATAATATTCACAAGGTTTGTAAATAGCTCCAGTAAGAAAATCCACACCTAAATTAATAATTGGACCAGGGAACAAAATAAGGTCGAATGCAAAAGCAGCCCACCGTATGTGCCTTACTGGAGTTCCTGAATCACCTTTAACTCTTTGACAATGGTCAATTCTTCCACCTAATACAGTGGCACATCCAGCGTTAAAAACTAATGAGGCTGTTACCATAAATGCGGTTAATAATTTTACTTTTTTCATTGCGGTTGTTTAGTTTTTACCCCAATGTCCCTAACAGGTGTTATTATAAAAAATCAGCGTAGGACATTAACCTACCGTAGTTAAGGTACTGCGAAGCACCTACAGAACAGATAAGAAAAGCCCACGCCGATGCGTGAGCCAATCTTATCCATGTGTAGTTGAAACTGTCCAAGTTTTCTGTTACAAGAAAGCTAACGCCAATATGTTAGTTGCCTTTGTGTTATTTCATTTATTATTGTTTTACAAGAGCAAATATAAAAAACATTCCATTACCCAAATTTTATGTAACTTTGCGGTATGAAAACTATCAAACATAAGACCTTGCATCTGCCTGTAATTGTTGAGCAGGATGAGGATAATATTTATATCGTTAGTTGCCCTGTCTTCAAGGGATGTCACTCTTACGGAAAAACCATTGAAGAAGCTCTTGACAATATCAAAGAGGTAATTGAAATGTGTATGGAGGAAGAGAAAGAAGAAAATACATCTGTATCTAACTCTTTCATTGGCTTTAGAGAACTTGAAGTTCCATTAAAAAAACAAAGGGCTTAAAAAATGTCTGAACGTCTTCCCGTAATTTCAGGAAAGGACTTTATTAAATTTCTTGAAAGAATTGGATTTGTTCTAGTTCGGATAAATGGTTCGCATCATAGAATGAAACATCCTGATGGACGAGTTACCACAGTGCCTGTTCACCGGAATAATGACTTACCTAAAGGATTGCTCAGAAAAATTATAAGAGAAGATTTGAAACTTGAACAGCATGATTTTAATAAAATCTTTGCTCGATTGGGAAAATAACAAAATATCATGTTAGTTGATGTTATAAATAATACCATTCCAAAAGCACCTGCTATTAGTGATATTACTGAGGTGAAAGACTGGTTTACTGCTCTGATAATAGCCGGCACAATAATATTTGCAGGTATTGTAATACAGCGGGTTATTATTGTTTACATACAACGCTTCTCTAAAAAAACGCATTGGAAAGGTGGTATAGTGGTTGTAAGTTCCCTGCGTGGAATGATAATACTTATCTCTATTTTGTTTGGTGTTTACTATGGAATGTTAAAGGCGCCTATAGATGAAAACACTATTCTCTTAGAACATAAATTCCATAAAGTATTTTTCATTTTCATCATCACCTTTGTTATAGCAAGAGTACTGACAGGCTTACTCAAGGCTTATTCATATAGGGAATCAACATCCAAAGGTTCTCTTTCTCTTTTTAAATCCATCATCAATATTATTGTTTATCTGCTTGGTTTATTAGTAATGCTCGAATCCTTCGGTATTTCTATTACCCCCATGCTCACTGCTTTAGGCGTGGGCGGTTTGGCAGTTGCTCTTGCCTTACAGGACACTCTTTCTAATCTGTTTGCCGGAATACAAATAACGCTCACACGCACTATCAAACCGGGTGATTATATTCACTTAACTAACGGCGAAGAAGGCACTGTAAGCGATATATCATGGAGGTCTACTACATTGATTACCCAATCAGATAACATGACCGTTATCCCCAATTCAAAACTTGCGACTACTATCATTACCAATTATTCTCTTCCAAAAAGAAACCTCTCTATTTCTGTTCCGGTGGGAATAAGCTATGACAGCGATTTAGAAAAGGTAGAAAAAATTACGCTGGAGATTGGAGAAACTCTGATGAAAGAAAATGGAATTGAAACCCTACCTGTATTTCGGTACAAAGAATTTGGAACCTCTTCTATTAATTTTACTTTATCCATGGACGTAAATGAATTTTCTCAGCAATATGTTTTACGCCATGAATTTATCAAGCGGCTCTACAAACGCTTTAAAGCAGAGGGTATTGAAATACCCTACCCTGCTACTTCGGTTTATATTAAGAAAGAAAACTAGCTGGCTTCTATCAGCCCCCCTGCCCCCTAAAGGGGGTATAAAATAAAAGCTCCTTTAGGGGTTTGGGGCAAAGGCAAATTAAACCCCGTGTATTCTGAAAAAGAATACCAACGATTGAACAGCAATCCCGATTATTAAACCCACAAATATGTCAAAGGCTTCGTGGGCTTTTAGCTTGTAGCGTGCGAATGCTGTAATTATTACAACTGCAAATGCAGCAAGCAGCCATGGAAAAAGGTCTGCTTGAGCATAACGAGTCAAGCCTATCACAGTGCCCAATAGTCCACCTACACCCACACTATGAAAACTTACTTTAGTGAAAAGAGAAACGAGGAGCGTTACTATGACTGAAATATTTATGCCGAACATGAATATCTTCAATGACTGTCCCGAATCAGGAATGGCACGGAAACAATAAAAAATGAGCAAGTAGCATAAGCTGGTAAGGATAAGCAAAAAGCGCCTGTCGTTTTCAGTAGGATTCGAAAGACTTGAAATCTTCCCAAACTTAAATACGGCCCAGCTTAATAATAAGGGTAATATATATGTGCTTACAAAAACAACTCCAAGAACTATTATCCAGGGCTTCTCGGTATCTAAAGGAATAAATAAGTTGGGGTCATTCCATAAAACAATAAAAGTTCCTAACGTGGGCATTAGCGCCGGATGAAAAAGATACGATATGAAAGTCCATAATTTCTTTTGCATCTCTTATATTTCTTTTCGCATTCTGGCAACCGGAATATCCAATTGCTCTCGGTATTTAGCAACTGTCCGGCGTGCTACCTTATACCCTTTTTGCTCCAGCAAAGTTACAAGCGCTTCATCATTTACAGGATTCTTTTTATCTTCTCCATTAATAATTTCCTGTATAAGTTTCTTCACCTCATTTATGGAGACTTCCTCTCCGCTTTCCTTTTGAAAGGATTCAGAGAAAAGAGTTTTCAATAAAAATGTTCCAAAGTTTGTTTGAACATATTTACTGCTCACCACCCTTGAAATGGTAGATATATCCAGTCCCGTTACTTTGGCAATATCTTTCAGGAGCATTGGTTTCAACTTGCCTTCATCCCCTGAAACAAAAAAATCCTGTTGATAGTTAAGTATAGTTTGCATTACCATTTCCAATGTATCTTCCCTTTGTCTGATTGCATTTATAAAGCCACCGGCCGCTTCTGTTTTTGTCTTGGCAAATGAGGCAGCCTCTCTTTGCATCTTATCCATTCCTTTTTTTCGTTCTGCCATATTAACATATACAGGGCTCAAATGAAGAGTAGAGGATATTCTTCCGGTAAGAGCAACTTCCGGTTTACCTTCTGTATTTGTAATTACAAAATCCGGAACTACCTGTGTCGCATTATTTGCAATATCGGCATAAGCCTGTCCCGGCTTGGGGTTTAGCTTTATTATTTCATTTACGGCTTCCCGTAACGATGCCTCATCTGCTTTCACTATCTCTTTCAGTTTATCGTAATTTTTTTTGGAAAATTCTTCAAAGCCCTTTTCCAAAATATCTATAGCAAGCTTTTTAACTTTATCATGATGTTCTTCTCTTTCAAGTTGGATTAGCAAACATTCTTTCAAGTCCCTTGCTCCTACTCCCGGCGGGTCAAACTCCTGTATTATTTCGAGTAAGGGCTCTAACTCTTTTTCGTCTGTTTGTATGTTTTGCTGAAAAGTAATATCGTTTGAAATGGAATATAAATCCCTGCGCAGATAGCCGTCATCATCAATATTACCGATAATATATTCTCCCAGCATTTGCTGACGTTCGTTCAAATGCTCTTTTAACCCAAGTTGAAATTTCAAAGAATCCTGAAAAGAGGAAGTATCTGCAAAAGATGATTCCCTTGTTTCTTGTTCAGCATAATTATTTGATGCCAACTTATAGGCAGGTACATACTCATCATTCTCTTCCATGAACTCTTCATAGTCATCATCGTTCTTTTCTTTGCCAGTATCTTCTCCATCACTTTCACCTATTGGAATCTCCTCTTCTTCCTTTGCTTCTTCATTCCTGTCGGTAATTTCTTCCAGTGCAGGATTATTTTCTATTTCCTCTTTTATCCGTTGCTCCATAGATGCAACAGGCAACAATAAAAGCTTCTGCACCAATATTTGATTGGGCGTAAGTTTTAATTGCTGTTTCTGCTGCAGGGTCTGGCGAAGCATAGTAAACTAATAAGACGAACAAAATTACTTAAAACGCTGCGTTCTTGGGTGTACGTGGAAATGGTATCACATCGCGGATATTGCTCATACCTGTTACAAATAAAATAAGGCGCTCAAGTCCAAGCCCGAAGCCTGAATGGGGTGCTGTTCCATATTTTCTCAGCTCAAGATACCACCACATTTCCTTTTCCGGCAATCCCATTTCTTTTACTCTTGCTAATAGCTTATCGTAGTTTTCTTCGCGTTGCGAACCACCTATAATTTCGCCTACATAAGGGAAAAGCACATCCATGGCCCTCACGGTTTTCCCATCCTCATTTTGCTTCATGTAAAAAGCTTTAATGCCTTTAGGATAGTCTGATATTATAACTGGACAATGGAAATGATCAACCAAATAGTTTTCATGTTCCTTTTGCAGGTCACTGCCCCATTCAGGTTTAAACTCAAACTTTTTGGTGGAAGACTTTAATATTTCAACACCCTCGGTATAACTAATCCTTTTGAACGTAGAATCATTCACCATATTCAAGCGGTTAAGCAATTCCTTATCGTACATGTTGTTAAGGAAAGTAATATCATCTATACAGTTTTCCAGCGCATACTTAACAAGGTACTTCAGCATGTCTTCCGCCAAATCCATGTTATCATTGATATCGTAAAAAGCCATTTCGGGCTCTATCATCCAGAACTCTGCAAGATGGCGGGGAGTATTTGAATTCTCTGCCCGGAAAGTGGGACCAAAAGTATATACCTTGGAAAGAGCCATAGCAGCTGTTTCTCCTTCCAACTGCCCGGAGACAGTCAGGTTAGTTTCTTTTCCAAAAAAGTCTTCCTTATAGTCAATACTGCCATCTTCACTCTTTGGTGGATTGTTCAAATCCAGGGTTGTAACCCGGAACATCTCTCCTGCTCCTTCCGCATCAGAACCTGTAATAATAGGCGCATGTAGATAAAAAAATCCTTTGTCGTTAAAATATTTATGTATGGCATACGACATGGCATGGCGCACACGCATCACTGCTCCTATTGTATTGGTACGTGGACGAAGGTGGGCTATCTCTCTCAAAAATTCAAGAGTATGCCCTTTCTTTTGTAGGGGATAGGTTTCATCGGCACCGCCGTATATCTCAATCTCTTTTGCCTGTATTTCGACTGATTGCCCTTGTCCCGGAGATTTTACAAGTATGCCTTTTACTGCCACGCAAGAACCTGTGGTAATACTTTTCAGCAACTCCTCCGGAAAAGCATCAATACCGGCAACTGCTTGTATATTATGAATTACAGAGCCATCATTAATAGCTAAAAAAACTACCTGTTTGCTATCACGCTTAGTACGCACCCATCCTTTCACGGTTACTTCCTTATCATAGTCTGTAGATTTCAGAAGTTCTTTAACGCTTATTTTTTTCATATTCTTTTATTTCTCTCTTTTTTAAATTCAGAGGACAAAGTTAGCCATCTTAGTTATTCAATAGCGAAAGAACTATTTACTTCTTGCTTTTAATGGCATATTTATCAATATCATCTCCATAATCTTTAGTTTCATTTCCTTTCTCATCGTAGGTTTTAGTTGTTCCCGCAACATTATGGGTATAAGTATTTTCAGCTTTTAGTTTTCCAATCTCATAATACTCCTTTACCTTCCCATTTACTATTCCGTCGGTATAAGGAATTTCTTCCTGTAGTTTCCCATTCTCATAATATTCTTTTACCACTCCATTTTTATTGCCCATAGTGAAGGGGGTTTCTTCTCTTACCTTTCCTGATTCATAAT
>Ga0206824_10210_pt1 | contig 19132 bp, 12 predicted proteins | sample Alteio_BWOrgCont_82_FD_152874 | JGI IMG/M metagenome (GOLD analysis project Ga0206824, IMG submission 152874) | Enriched cells from forest soil in Barre Woods Harvard Forest LTER site, Petersham, Massachusetts, United States -... | ecosystem: Environmental > Terrestrial > Soil > Temperate forest >...
CCTATATCAATGCCAGCCTGAAAGCCCTGGCAGGATATGAAGTCAAAGAATTAATTGGGAAGCATTTCACTTTTTTAATAGCTCCCGACTGGATTGAAAAGGTAACTGAATTTTATTACAATCAATTTAAAAACTGCATACCCGAAACACGTTTCGAATTTCCGATAATTACTAAACAGAATGAAACAAAATGGATTGAACAAAACGTAGTATTGGTTCGCAAGGGTGAATTAGTAGACAGCTTTAAATGCGTGGTGCGGGATATAACCAAACGAAGAAAAAGTGAAGAAGAAATCCGACGCACCAACCAGTTTCTTGATTCGGTATTGGAAAATATTCCCAATATGATTTTTATTAAAGATGCTGAACACTTGCGATTTTTGCGCTTTAACAAAGCAGGGGAAGAATTGCTGGGTTATTTGCAGGAAGATTTGATTGAAAAAAACGATTATGATTTCTTCCCAAAAGAACAAGCCGATTTTTTCACCGAAAACGACAGGCAGGTTTTAAAAAACGGCAAAGGAATTGATATTCAGGAAGAACCTATAAAAACAGCCAATGGAACCCGATGGCTGCATACAAAAAAAATTCCGGTAACCGATGCACAAGGCTCACCTCTTTATCTACTGGGGATTTCTGAAGACATTACCGAACGGAAAAAGAATGAGGACATTATTATTGAACTCAATAAAAACTTGGGACGCTATGTAGCCGAGTTGGAAGAAAGTCAGCGCTTTTATAAAACCATTGCCCACAACTTTCCCGATGGAACCATCACCGTTCTCGATCATAACCTGAACTATGTTTTTGTAGACGGGCTGGAACTTGAGTTTGAAGGGCTGAACGCGGAAGAGCTAATAGGCACCCCTTATTTAAACAGGTTTCCTCAGGAAATAAGGAATGAGATAAAAAGTAAACTTTTACAAATATTTAACGGAAATAATACAGAATTTGAAGTAACCCTTTCAGGCAATAATTACATTATGCATGGAGTGCCTTTAGGAAAAACCAAGGGAGCCGTTGACGAAATACTGGTGGTGAAACAAAACATTTCCAAACTGAAGCGGGCGGAAAAAAACATGAAAGCGGCACTCCAAAAAGAAATACTCATTAATGAATTGAAATCCCGTTTCGTCTCTCTCGCTTCGCACGAATTCAGAACTCCTTTGGGTACTATACTTTCATCTACCGAACTTATTGGAGAATATCTTGAACATGGCGGAACAAATGCGGCACTTGCTAAAGAAAAAAACTTCAAACACATTCAACGCATTAAAAGTGCCATACAAAACATGGTCAATATTCTCAACAGCTTTCTTTCCCTCGAGCAGCTTGAACAAGGTAAAACACTTACCAATCCCTTAAAGTTTAATATAAAGGACTTTTCAATTGAACTGATAGAAGAATTCAATTCCAAACTGAAAGAAGGGCAGAATATTATTTATACACATACCTCTAAGCATTCTGAAATATACACTGACAAGTTAATACTGAAAAATATTATAACCAACCTACTGTCAAATGCCATTAAATATTCTCCCGAAAACACAATTATAACTTACACTACAAGTGTAAACAGAAAAGGCCTTGAATTTACTGTTGAAGACCATGGAATAGGCATACCTGAGAATGAGCAACCGGAATTGTTCGAGCGCTTTTTCAGGGCAAAAAACACACTTAATATTGAAGGAACAGGACTTGGTTTAAGTATTGTAAAAAAATATATCGAACTTTTGAACGGCACCATATCCTTTACAAGCCATGAAAATAAAGGCAGTATATTTACCGTGTTCATTGTAAATGTAACAGATGAGATATTCATTAAGGGAGATACAATCAAACTACCTAATCAATTTTAAAACATGAAAAAGATATTAGTTATTGAAGATACTAAAGAAATGCTTGAAAACATTGCCGAAATGCTCGAGCTTTTTAGTTATTCCGTTATAAAGGCCTCGACAGGCAAAAGTGGCGTTGAAAAAGCCAAAGCCGAAAAACCCGACCTTATTATATGCGATATTATGCTGCCCGATTTTGACGGATATAAAGTATTGCAACTATTGGAAGAAGAAGCATCTACAAAAAAAATTCCTTTTATTTTCCTTACCGCCCAAGCCGAAAAAAGCGATGTACGCAAGGGAATGAATTTAGGAGCAGACGACTATCTTACCAAGCCATTCGACAAAAAAGACCTTATCAATGCCGTGGAAACCCGCCTTAAACGTAATGAATTTTTGAGGCACACTTACGCCCGCGATGTTAACGGGCTTTTGCAATTTATAGGAGAAGCCAAAAAATTCCAATTGCATGAACTCGATTCTTCTAAGTATGTTTTAAAAACATACAGTAAAAAAACAGTTATCTATGAAGAAGGAAACACGCCAGGCCCTGTGTTCCTTATAAACAAAGGAAAAGTTAAAACATGGAAACTGAGCGCCGACGGTAAAGAATTTATTTCAGGTATTTTAAGCAAAGGTGATTTCTTCGGCTATATTTCTTTACTCGAAAACAAACCCTACACCGATTCTGCCACCGCCATTGAAGATGTAGAACTGGCTCTTATCCCCCAATCCGATTTTGTTACCCTTGTTACCTACAATCAGGATATTTCAGCGGGCTTTATACGCATGTTGGCAAATAATATCAGCGAAAAAGAAGAAAGACTTATGGGGCTGGCATATAATACAGTAAGGGCAAGAACAGCTTCGGCATTGTTTAACCTGCACAATAAATTGCAAGACGGAATAATAAAAGTTTCTCGCGATAATCTCGCAGGGCTGGTAGGCACTTCACCCGAATCACTCATCCGCACCCTGTCCGATTTCAAATCAGAAAAAGTAATCGAAACAGACGGCAAGGAAATAAAAATTTCTAATCCCGAAATGCTTCAACGCATTATGAAGTTTTCGTAGGCTATTTCGCTATTACTACCTTCCCCTCCCCTACCAACTCTCCATTTTCTGTAATAACCCGATAAAGGTAAATACCATTTGGTTGAGAACTCAAATCAATCGAATTGTCACCCTGAGCAGAATGAAGAGTCTCAGTTAGTACTTTTTCTCCCAACATATTATACACTTCAACTAACGACCTATCACTTATCACTGACGACTGAATTGTGAACTTCCCATTGCATGGATTCGGATATATAGATATAGCATTTTTATCCGTTATGACTTGTATACCACTGGGTATTACGGTTACGGTCACGCTTGTATCTCTACTACAACCGTTGGTTATTTCTACACTATAGGTGGTAGTTACAGTGGGCGAAGCCACTGGGTTGGCGCAGCTGGAACAACTCAAGTTTGTAATTGGCCACCATTGATAAGTGGCTCCTCCTGTAGCTTTAAGGTTTGCAGAGCCGCCGGAACGTATAATAGTATCATGACTTACGGTTAATATAAAGTTGGGATCTACCGTTACCGTAACACTATCCTTGGCGTTGCAACCTCCCGATGAACCTGTCACTGTATAGGTGGTAGTAACTGTAGGGTTTGCTGTGGGATTGGCTATGATTGTAGAACTCAAGCCCGTTGATGGGATCCAATTATATTGAACAGATCCGCTTGCCGTAAGAGCAGTTGAACTGCTTGGACAAATAGAAGGGGATGAACTTATAGAAACATTATCCGTGGCACAGGCAATACAGAATTTTGCGATAAACGTACTTTTATCAGGTGAAATGGAATCATAAAAGTATGCGCTTCCTCCTGGATTAACTAAGGGATATACAGTATCTTCAACAGTACCACATACAAATACATTCTTTCCGTCGCTTGATATGCCACTCCCTTCATCTTCGTAGTCATATCCTAAATAGGTAGCCCATTTTCGAACTCCTGTAGTAGTAAATTGCAGAATATATTGATCCGTTGGTGGCTGAGGAGCGATTTCACCCGGATATTCTAACGAGTCCTGAAAATAACCGCCACAACCTCCGGGGTTTAGGGTTGGGAAATTGTGACAATGTGTACCTCCATTAACCCATACATTTGTGCCATCACTTTGGATTTGATAGCCCTGATCATCTTCAACGCCCGAGCTTCCTCCGTAATAGGTAGCCCATTTTTGCACTCCGTCAGTATTGAACTGCAAAATAAATGTAGCATCAGTTGCACTATTGCCGCCAACTCCAATCGTTCCCTGAAAAAAGGTCTCTCCTCCCGGATTGAATGTAGGAAAAGTAGTTGAACTTGTATAGCCCGTTACCCAAACACTTGCCCCATCGCTATTTATGGAATTGCCGGCATCCCCTAAACCATTACCCGTGCTATTTCCACCATAATAGGTAGCCCATATTCTGGCGCTGGTGGCAGCATCAAAATCCAGGATAAAAGCATTACCGGCGTCACTTCCATTTGCCGGTTGATTATAAGCCCCTGCAAGGTTTTCAATGGGAAAGTCATTTTGTGTTGTTTGTCCTGTCATCCATAAATGAACGCCATCGCTTTGAATGGAGTTGCCATAACTACCACCGTTAACACCCCCGTAATAGGTAGCCCATTTAGGGGCACCGGAGGTATCAAATTCCAGAATAAAAGAATTACCATAACTACCACTTCCATTTGTAGGTTGATTATAAGCGCCTGTAAGGTTTTGGATGGGAAAGTCAGTTGAATATGTCTGTCCTGTTATCCATACATGAGAACCATCGCTTTGTATAGATAAGCCTTCATCACCGCCGCTTCCTCCGTAATAGGTAGACCACTTAAGTACACCAAAGGTATCAAACTTTGAAATAAAAGCATTACCACTAAAAGTACTGTCTATCGCACCGGTTCTTGCTTTCATTGTCCCCTGAAAATACGACCCGCTTACCGAGTCGATGGGAAAATCTGTTGAAACCGTAGTTCCGGTTACCCAAACATGGGAGCCATCGCTTGCTATTGCCAAGACATTATCAGTAAGATAAGTGTTGATTCCACCTACCGTTACCGGAAAGGACGCAGTTCCCCCGAAATAGGTAGCCCATCTAAGGACACCCGCGGTAGTGAACTGCAAAATAAAATTTTGATAATTATTACTTAACGTCCCAATGAAATAGGCTCCCCCTCCGGGGTTCACGGTGGGTAAACCTTGAGGGTATTCAAAAAATCCTGTCACATATACATGGAAACCATCGTATTGCATAGATCCTTGGCTGAATTCAGGACTCATTGTTTGTCCTCCGTAAAAGGTAGACCATACCAACGTAGGGTCTATAACAAGCATTTGGTTCTTATTATACTGAGCCACATTAAAACTTATTTCGTTATCCTGTATGATGTAATGGGTAGGTATACTCAATCCCTCCTGCTCCCCTTGCAATGGGGAACTATGTCCGTAACTTATAGGAACTCCTTCTGCAATGTTGCCCATAGGTGTGTTTATTTTCAGCGAGCCATCCTTTTGCAATTCTGGTTTGTCTGTCCATTTATATCGTAGTTTTATTAATGACGGGTCAGCGCCGGGATGCACAATGAAGTTATATTTTAATCCTCCCTGCCCGGTTTTGAAACTATATAACACCCAGTCAATACCCGGATATATATTCTTTACCGTAATACGTTGGTAGCTTCGCACATTAAGTACGCCACCGGGGCATGATTTTCCTATGTAATAATTACAGTAATTATTGCTTTCATCTTCTTTTATTATATTCTCCTTTTCTATGTCGGCGCCTACTAATTCCATATCGGCACGGCAATAGCTGCTTTTACTCTCATCCTCTTTATACTTATGCCTGTTATATTTACCGTGTACCCGATTGGCTTTCTCCTGCTTCTCTATATGGGTAAACAGATAACTTAGTCCTGAAGTAGTAACATACATATCCGCTCCTCCTCCGCTTGTCTTAAACAATAAGCTGCTTAGCGACTTTCCGTTCATATCTGTCAATTGCCCTTTGTTTTCCAAAAAACTTATTCCGCCGCTATTATGCATCCATTGAGTAACTTCTGCTTTCTGGTCAGAATCCTTGCTTCCTTCTCCCTTTTCCCTTGTATATCCATTGGCAATGGCTGATAGATTGCAAAGTGCTGCAATGATGAGGATTTTAATTTTCATGATTTGTTAGTTTAAATTATAATTAGGACTTGCGCCGACTTTAACCGCAACACAAAAGTATACGTACAATTCAGCGATTCCAAATAAATAGGGTTACAAAAAGGGTAACAATTTATATTTAATTGATTATCAAATATAATAAAATTAAAAGGAGTTATCTTTTTCACATAACTCCTTTTTTACTGCAATTATTTTATTTATTGCGAAACAGCATTTAATGGTAACTGGATTAGTCCACTTTTAATGTGCCGCCCTTAATATTACCTGTTGCTTGAATTGGTCTCATGGTAGATGTTCTACCCATTCCAACATGCATTCTAGGTCCACCTTTAATTGAGTTTGTTGCTTGAATTGTTTTCATTTTGTTTTTGTTTTAATATTTTGCCTTCAGTTTTTATGGTCGAAGACGTTAACCATGACACAAAAGTATGTCCACAAGAAGGCAATTACCAAATAAATAGGGGATACAAAAAAGGTAACAATTTATATCTATTTGATATTCAAATAGAATTCACAGTATCATACAAGCTATCTTTTTCCAATAAACCTAATTTTTTGCGTAATCGGTGACGCAATGTTTTTATGGAAGAAAATGAAACACATAGTATAGCCGCCATTTGTTTGGGCTCTACTTTTAGTTTGAGCAAACAAATCATTCTTATTTCTCCGGGTGTAAGGTCAGGTAGTTTTTCTTTCAGGCGGACAAAAAATCCTTTATGCACTTGTTCAAATAACTGTTTAAATCTATTCCAATCGTCATCCGTAAGAATAGGGGTTTTATTCAAATGCTCTATGTGTTCAATTCTGTCCTCATCTATTTCCTTAGCTTTCAACTTCTTAATGTTTTCCAAGTCAGCCATAGATTGTTCAAGCAGTGTATTCTTTTCGACCATACTTCGTATATACTCTTCCAGAAGCGCTTTAGCATTTACTAACTCATTTTCCATCTTTTGTTTTTCATTTTCAAAAATTAGCTTGTCCTTTTTTTGCTTCATTTGCTGCCTGTTTATTAACAAGATTGCTAAAAGGACTGTCAGTATTAATATTATAATTACACTATCTGTAATAATGCTCTTTCTCTTAATTTCAGCTGTTTTTATAATACCTGCCTTTTCTTGTTCTACATTAATGGAATCTTCCATTTTTTCAAATTCATGTTTTAATTCTATTCGCGTAATTTTCCGTATACTTTCTTCATTAACTAAACTATCACGATAAATAATATATTGTTTATAATCTTTATAAGAAATTTCATGGTTCCCTGTGGCGCTGTCTAATGTAACAAGTTCCGCATATACTTCTTCTATGTATTTTTTATCTCCCATATTTCTTGAAATGGTAAGAGCTGAGTCAAGCAAGGTTTTCGCCTCTTTGTATTTTTTCATTTTAACGTAAATTCTTCCTACGTTTGAGTATAACTCAGCAAGCCCATCCCTATCTCCCATTTCCTGACCTATACATATTGCCTTAAACTCATATTCGAGCGCTTGGGAGTAATTGCCTTTTTTTTCATAAATAACTCCTATATTATCTAAGTCATTGGCAATGATGCCATTTCTACCAATTTGCTGAGCTATGCTTAGCGATTTAATATCATATTCCAACGCGTTGGAATAATTACCCTGCTCACCATAAATAAACCCAAGGTCGCATAGGTTAATAGCAATTTCATATTTATCGTCCATCTCTTGGCTTATGCCCAGCGCCTTAAAATAATACTCCAACGATTTGGGGTAATCGCCCTGCTCATCATATATAATTCCGATATTACCATATGTATAGCCAATTTCATCTTTCTTTCCCATTTCCTGAGCTATGCTAAGCGCCTTGAAATAATATTCCAGTGCCTTGGAGTAATTACCCAACTTCCAATAAAGAATCCCTATATGCCTAAGAGAATTAGTAATATCAATTTTACTTCCTATTTGCCGGCTTATAATAAGAGATTTTATTTGATATTCAAGTGATTTTTGATAATTATCCTTGTAGTAATAAATAATTCCAATATTTTCGAAAGCATTTGCTATGCCCTTTTGAAATTCAATTTTCTCGGCTAATGTTTCTGCCCTTTCAGCATAATACATTGAACTGTCGTAATTGCCAAGGTCACTATACTTGTAACTCACTTCATTAAGGATATTTACTTTGTTCATGTCATCTTTTTGAATTACTAAAATATTTTTTAAAGAATCAATTGTAGGATCAATCTTTAACTTAGTCCTACTGGAATAACCTTCTACCTCTTTTCCTGCTATAAAATTTATTAAAATAGTATCCTTAGTTTTCGTTCTTTTCAATGAACTTTGAGCATATACAATAAAGGATATACCCCCAAGAAATAAAAACAGAAAATATTTTATCCGGAATTTTCTCATTACGTAAAAATAAGACTATTTTAAAATACAGGTATCCTCCTATCTCTTAACATTTTTTAACAGCGGCATTTTTCAACACCCCTTAACTTTGCGAAACTCTATTAATTCATAGTTTATAGTTCATCGTTTATAGTTAGGAAAAGTGGAAGTAGTTATAAAAAAACCTTACTAAAAAGTACAATGGCCACAAAGCCGTTGACAACATTAGTTTTCGCATAAACCAAGGCGAAGTGTTGGGTTTTTTAGGCCCTAATGGTGCAGGAAAAAGCACCACCATGAAGATTATCACCACCTACATAGCGCCCAGCGATGGCGATGTGGAAGTAGGAGGCTATTCTGTTCTCACCCATCCTGAGCAAGTAAAAAAACTCATTGGCTATCTTCCTGAAAACAATCCGCTTTACTTGGATATGCCTGTAATGGACTACCTTGCTTTTTCTGCGCAGCTACAAGGAGTTACTAGTGGAAAAATACAGCAACGTATCCGGGAAATGCTTAAAGTCTGTGGGCTTGGAGGGGAAAAACATAAACTTATAGGAGAACTTTCTAAAGGCTACCGCCAAAGGGTGGGGCTGGCACAGGCTATGATTCACGACCCGCAAGTGCTTATATTAGATGAGCCTACCAGCGGACTTGACCCTAACCAAATTATTGAAATCCGCAAACTCATTAAGGACATAGGCAAACAAAAAACTGTAATCCTAAGCACCCATATTTTACCGGAAGTAGAAGCCACTTGCGACCGCATCCTCATTATTAACAAAGGACAAATTGTAGCCGACGGAACACCCGAAACCTTGCGCAGTCAGGCAAAAGGAAGAGAAGTAATAAGAGTTAAAATTGAAGACGGAACACAAGATGCCATATTAACTGCACTTCGCAACATTCCATCCATACTTGCTGTAGAAGCAACTTTGAGCAAGGAAAACAACTTTGAAGTGCAAGGCGATAAATTCGCTGCTCCAAAGCGTGATATTTTCAATATGTGTGTTACCAAAGGCTGGACACTTACAGAAATGGTTCCTTACGAAACAAGCCTCGAAGATATTTTCCACGATCTAACTATAAACTAGCTATAAGCTATGGGAGAAAGAAGTATTATAAAAGAAAAATCTTATGCATTCGCAATACGAATAGTAAATTTATCGAAATATTTAAAAGAGGTGAAAAGTGAATTTATTATGAGCAAACAACTTTTACGAAGCGGAACATCAGTAGGTGCTTTAATACGAGAAGGGAAAAATGCTGAAAGCACAGCAGATTTTATTCATAAACTTTCAATCGCTCAAAAAGAATGTGATGAAACTATATATTGGCTTGAGTTATTAAAAGATACAAAATATATTACAAAAAAAGAATTTGAAAGTATTTGCCTAAATGCAACTGAACTACTTAAAATGCTGCGCTCCACAATAATAACCTCAAAAAAGAAATTATAGCTTATAGCTCATATCTTATAGCCATCATGAATAACTCATCACTTATAATTGCAAAAAAGGAATTGCGAATGTTTTTCGATTCGCTCATTGCCTATATTTTGCTTATTGCCTTTCTTGGTTTTAGCGGTTTCTTTACCTGGTTTTATGGCTCCGATATTTTTTTAACCAAACAGGCAAGCCTTCAAACATTCTTTCAAATTGCCTACTGGACGCTGTTCTTCTTTATTCCCGCCCTCACCATGCGCTCCCTCGCTGAAGAAAACAAAACAGGCACAATTGAACTCCTGCTCACCAAACCCGTTACCAGCTTTCAAGTTATACTGGGTAAATACTTAGCCTGTTTCTTTCTTATTTGTATTGCCCTTCTTTGCACACTCCCATATTTTATTTCGGTTTTAAATCTTAGTAATGGTAAGCTTGACATCGGTGTCGTACTTTGCGGCTACCTCGGACTTTTAATAATGAGCAAAGCATACATAAGCATAGGCATATTTGCCAGCAGCATAACCAACAATCAGGTGGTAGCCTTTCTAATAGCGCTTTTCATCGGTATCTTCTTTCACTTTATTTTTGGCCTGCTGGGCAGCGGACTCGCAGGAACACCGGGAGAGATAATTAATTACCTCAGCATGGCAAACCACTTTGACAGCATTTCTCGCGGATTGATTGACAGCCGTGATGTTATTTATTTTGTAAGTATAATTTTCCTCGGTTTGATATTGGCTGAAGCTTCACTGACAAAACGTAATATTTCGGAATAAATGAAAAAACGGCAGAGTTTAACAACCGGAGTTTTATTGATGTTAGCCATAGTGGTGGTGGTGAATGTGTTTTCCTATTTCTATTTCTTTCGTATTGACCTTACCCAAGACAGGCGCTACACACTAAGTCAGGCGACTAAAGACCTGTTAAGTTCGCTTGCCAAACCAGTAACTGTTACTGCCTATTATTCTGAAAATTCAATTCCTGTTATTACACGCGCACGCGCCGAGTTAAAAGATATACTTACTGAGTACGCAGCCCGTTCAGGCAATAAGGTAGTATTTAATTTTGTAAACCCAAACAAAAGCGACAGCCTTGAAAGAATAGCACAGCAAAACGGTGTAAGCCCTTTTCCTGTTCAAGTGCGCGAGAAAGACGAAATGAAAAGTGTGAGGGTTTATCTGGGCGCGGTTATAAAAATGGGCGATAAAACAGATGTGCTGCCACTCATTGACCCTAATGGCTCGCTGGAATATGATTTATCAAACAGCATAAAAAAACTTTCAATAGACAGAAAACCCTGGGTAGGATTATTAGCAGGCAATGGCGAAGCAGCCCTTAATGAAATACAGCAGGCAGAGAACTCTGTAAACTCCCTCCATGTTTTGCAGCAACTTAACCTGAACGACTCATCACCTATTCCGGCAGATTACAATACCCTTGCCATTGTAAGTCCTAAAGATACCTTCCGCCTTGGGCAACTGCACCAGTTAGATGCTTTTCTGGCACGCGGGGGACGTTTACTCATTGCCTATAGCGGGCTTAATGCCGACCTTCAAAAAGGAACAGGTAACCTCTCCACTATTGGATTAACTCAATGGCTTGCTTCCAAAAATATTATATTAGAAAACAAATACATTATTGATGCACATTGCGGAGGTATTACCGTTCCCGAAAACATGGGCGGAATGACATTCAACACGCAAATATCCTTCCCATATCTACCTCTTATAGGTAATTTTTCAAACCACCCTATTACTAAAGATCTCCGCTCTGTTATGCTGCCCTTTGCAGCCCCAATAATGTTTACGGGAGATACTACAAAAGTAAAATTCACTCCTATCGCATTCACTTCCGATCATTCAGGCTTAAAAGACGTACCGATAACATTTGACATAAACTATAAATGGCAGCAAAGCGATTTCCCTCTCTCTAACCTGGTTGTTGCCGCAGCCATAAGCGGTGTTGAAGGCTCTAAAGATTCACGCATAATACTTATCAGTAACGGCGATTTTGTAATAAACGGAAGCGGAAAACAAACTGTAAAGTTAGATGCCGATAATATTAATTTATTCGTCAATTCCATAGACTGGCTCTCCGATAACACAGGACTGATAGAACTTAGAAGCAAGGTGGTGAAATTTGTCCCAATAAAAGATGTTAGCGATAAAGAAGAAATTTTTATAAAATATTTAAACTTCTTCTTGCCTTTGTTGCTGGTAATATTCTACGGAATACTGCGCATGCAAATGAAAAAGAGAACCCGTAAAAAACGAATGGAAGAAGTGATATGATTCGCAAATTAGGCAACAAGGGCTTACTCCTCATACTTGTATTACTACTGGCTGTATTAGGCATATTCCGCTACATCAGCAACAAAAAAGGAGAGAATACTTTTCAGACTGCCATCATCCCTAAGATTGATGCCAATAAACTGAATGGCATGATTATCTTCCCGAAGATGAAAACAGGAAAGCCTTATGTATTTAGCAAAAAGGAGAATATGTGGTATGCATCTCAGGGCGATGTTATCTCTCGTGCCGCGCCACGCTCTGTTAATTACATGATAAGCCAGTTGGAGCAGATAAGCCCTGACAGGCTTGGTTCTAACGACCCTAAAGACTGGAAAGAATATAACGTAAATGATTCTCTTGGCACAAGAGTAGTTTTTCTATATGATAAAGATACCGCCCTCGATGTGGTGGTGGGACGCTTCTCCTTCATCCCTCAACAAAAAAAATCTATTAGCTATGTACGCCTTTCAGGACAAAAGGAAGTGTATGCTGTTGATGGTTTCCTATCTATGAATATTACACAGGACTTTGATGCATGGAGAGATAAGCAAGTAATGCCCGGCGACTATACCGTATGGAACAAGCTAACCTATACCTACCCTGCCGATAGCGGTTTTTCAATCAGCATAAATAAAAATGACAGGTGGGTTTTCGGAGATAATACATTGCCTGATTCTTTAACAGCTATAAACATCATTAAAGACGTGAATAACCAGAATTACGGTGTATTCATTAATAAGTTTGATACCGGCGGCAAACAGGCACTATTTACATTACGCGTGGAAGGCAATGGCTTTAGTCCGGCTATCATTAGGGCTTATGTGGCTCATGACGCCAATAAATATGCCATCACATCTTCACTCAATCCCGGCGTATTCTTCAGCGGAAACAGAAACGAAATGTTCAGGAAAATTTTCCCAAGCAAATCTGCTTTTTATAAAAAGAAGTAAGGAGAAAATACCTGTTTACTTCTCAATAATCAAACTCCCCTCTCCTGTCAAACTTCCATCTTGGGTAATTTAAATATTACTGTAACCTTTTTAAAAATAAATACGTAAAGTAGATAAGTTATAAATTTTATAAAATGTAGAAAATAATTCCTTAACCCTCTAATTCTTATTAGTCATGAAAAAAGCATACTGTAAAACTCCGCTGGCTAAGTTATTTAGGGATTTGCCATCTCTTTTATTAATTATTTTTTTTATGCTTTTAAGCCCTGTTGGTAGTTGGGCGCAGGTTAATACCGCTACTACAACCGGGGCGTGGGAAACAGGAACCAATTGGTCTTTGAATCATGCTCCATTGAATGTGGAAGATGTAGTTGTGCCTGTCGGACGTACAATGACTATAAATGCCAACCACACATGTTTAAGCTTAACGATAAATGGCAGAGTTAATATTAATGGAAATAGAAGCTTAACTGTAACAAATAGTTTTACCAATGCAGGTCTGTTTACTCCACCGGGAAACATTACCTTAATTGCAGGCAGTTTTAGCAATTCAGGTACGTTTGTCCCTAACGGAAACGATATCATAACCATTGGTGGTAATTTTACCAATTCAGGTATGTTTACACCTAACGGAAGCGATAATATAACCATTGGTGGTAATTTTACCAATTCATTTAATTTTTCTCTTTCTAATGGAGGTTCATCACTTACCTTTAATGGAAATGCAGCCCAAACCATATCAGATAATGCCCTCCTTACAATCCCCAATTTAATACTTAATAATACTAGCGGGCTTGCTAATGGAGTAACCTTAAATACTCCGGCATCGGTTACCGGCGCCCTTACGCTTACCGATGGACTTGTGAATACCACTTTAACCAATATTCTTACCCTTATTGCAGGAGCCACCTCTACTGTCGGTTCCGCTACTTCGTATGTTAACGGACCTATGGCAAAAACAGGTAATAGTGTGTTTATATTTCCAACCGGAGGAGGAGGAAGATATGCGCCGGTGGGCATAAGCGCACCTCCCCACCCAAATTGCACTATTACTGCCCAATTTATATTCGCTTGCCCTCCTAATCCTAATTCTTGTGTCGGTGGTCTTGCGAATGCAAGTACCATGGAATATTGGAATATGAGTGAAAACCATCCCGGAAATCCGGTTCAAGTTACGCTTTATTGGCAGAATAGTCCGGGAAACGGAATATATACCTTTAACAATACCTTGAGAGTAGCAAGCTATAATGGAGCTACTTGGGGTGACTTGGGGAATGCCGGATTAACCGGAGCTTTTCCCGGTGCCGGAAGCGTAACTTCCAATAACAACATAAATAACTTCAATAATTTACATATTACTTTTGGCACGAGAAACGCCTTAGATAACCCCTTACCCATTACCCTATCTTCTTTTACGGCAACCTATCTGCAAGAGAACAATTCCGTTTTAGTGAATTTTACTGTAGCTACTCAACTTAACAATAAAGAATTTGTTATTGAAAAAACGACAGATGGAATTGTCTATACCGAAGTAGCAATAGTTCCGGGTGCAGGAACAACTCCTTTTACAGAATCATACTCTGCTGTTGATCCCAATCCCACACCCGGTATTTCTTATTACAGACTAAAGCAGATTGATATGGATGAAAATCCCACTGTTTTTCCTCCGGCAGTTATTACAATTGGAAACGACCAAAACAACTCGCTTAGTATATACCCCAATCCGGTTACTACAAACCTTAATGTGATATACATGTCTTCGGATGAGGCCCCTCTATCAATCGATATATTTGACATGGCGGGAAGAAAAGCGTCAAGTTCCTTTAGCTTAAATAATGTAAAAGAAGGGATAAATAATTTCTCTATAAATGCTTCTGATTTAACTTCTGGAATTTATATCGTCCGTGTAACAGGAGCACAAAAATCATATAGTTTAAGGTTTGTTAAACAGCCATAAAATATTGACGTGTCAGGGGTAATGAAAAAATATAAAAACCGCAAAGTCCGCAAAGGCTCTGCGGTTTTTGTTTGTTCTCCGTAGTTTATATTTTACGGTAGATTGTCATGTAGCGACCGCGTGCCGCCTTAGTTTTAGCAGTGGAATAGCGTAGCGTGGTAATCTTACCCTTTCCCGTCATTGCGAGGCTCCGCAAAGCAATCTTATATTGGGCAAGACTGCTTCGCCCCGATAGCTATCGGGGCTCACAGTGACGCTTTACTTCTCAATTACCAGCTTCCCTTCACCTACCAAACTTCCATCTTGGGTTATTACCCTGTATAGATAAACGCCATCGGGTTGAGAACTTAAATCAATATCAAATGTTGAATGCTGAATGTTGATCCCGATAGCTATCGGGATTGAATTAAAATACACTTGTTGTCCAAGCATGCTATACACCTCAACATTCATTATTCCTTGTTCATTATTCATTATTGAAATACTGAACTTTCCCTTGCTCGGATTTGGATAAATACTTATATTTTCTGTATTATTTGCAATACTATTTATTCCTGTACGTGTAACGTGAATAATAGCGGTGGCCGTACATCCATTCTTATCGGTAATAGCGCAAGTATAAGTTCCCGCTGTTGCGTTTTTAATCGTATCTGTGGTTGCTCCTCCCGGCGACCATGTATATGTATACGGAGTAGCTCCTCCATTGGGAGTTACAGCAGCAATATCAGGTCCTGAATATTTTGTAGTAGTTATAGGAGACGCCGATTGAGTTATGGTAACAGAAGTCGTTGTAGAGCATCCATAATTAGCAATGGTTACTGTATAATTTCCGGCAGATAATCCACTAGCGGTAGCATTGGTTTGATTTCCCGGCGACCATAAATAGGTATATGGGCTTGCGCCTCCGTTTATAGATATTACGCTTGCGCTTCCGCCAGTATTAGTGCAACTTGAAGGTGTAAAGCCAGTAATAGCCGCCAAACTGCAAATACTATCTGAAAAAACTACTCCATAACCTTGCGTACCGCCTTGTGACGTCATGCCATACAACACACCATTGGAAAGTATTAAATCTCCTTCAGGATATGCGCCATTTGATGTTTGACCGGAAAAATTATGTATGTTGTTATATCCGGTTCCACTCGTATCAATGGAGAAGATAACACCACTGTCATGTATGCCTCCTCCATATACCATACCATATAAGGTATTTCCGGAAAGCATTAATGAACCATAAGGAGTTGAGCCGTAGGGACTGCTTGTGCCATCAAAATCAACCAAATCGTGATAGTGGGTACCATCCGTATCTACTGCAAATACACCTCCGTCGCTATGTGCCCCTCCGGCAAATCCCATTCCATAAAGTACTTTTCCTGAAAGCACTAAATCTCCTTCCTGTGGATTGTTTAAGGTGCTATTGTTTAAATCGAGAATTTGTCTGTAGTTATTGCCATTGGTATCTATCGCAAATATATTACCCTTATATATTGAACCACCTGCATTTGTCATACCATATAACCAGCCTCTGGAAATAACTATTTCACCTTTAGGGCTTGCACCCGCATAACCACCGGTACCAAAACTATATAATGTTGTATAGGTTGAAGTAACAGTATCGAATGAAAAAACAACACCTGTATTATTTGAACCTCCCTGGAATGTCATACCATAGAGCTTATCTTTATAAAATGCCATTGGACCGTATAAGGGGTATTGGTTTATAGGAAAGGCGTAAATAGGTGTAAAATTACTTCCGTCAGTATCTATGGAGAAAATATCTCCACCTCCATTTGCCCCACCCCAACTTGCCATGCCATATAATCTTTTACCTACAAGCGTTAATGTAGTTTCAATATATTTTCCATCATTACCACCCGTAAAATCATGCAAATCGGTATATCCGCTACCGTTTATATCAACGGAAAAAAGATTACCATAACCGCCAGCGCCTCCGTATGCTGTAGCGCCATATAACTTATGCCCTGCAAGTGTGAGTGTGCTTTCCGGTGTCTCTCCATTATAAGAACCTGAAGTTCCCGAAAAATTAATAAGGTCGGTATATTGCCCGCTGCATAAGGTAAAAAGTGAAGAGCCAAGGGCAATAAATGCAATTGTAATTATTCTTTTCATAACTGTTATTAAGTATATTAAAGTATTAATAGAAAAGGCAAATATATATATTTTTCATTTTATACTACTACAGTAAATATTCAAATAAAAAATCCCGAAAGCATTTATACTTCGGGATTCTTTATAAACTAGTATTTAATTATTACTTCTCAATTACCAGCTTCCCTTCACCTACCAAACTTCCATCTTGAGTAATTACCCTGTACAGATAAACGCCATTGGGTTGAGAACTTAAATCAATGGTAAATCGCGAATTGTAAATGGTGAATTGCTGTATTTGTTCTCCAAGCACATTATAAATTTCCAACTGCATTTTTTCATTTAGCATTGACAATTTACCATTCACAATTCCATTGCTCGGATTTGGATAAACTTTTACCTTTTCATCCCGATAGCTATCGGGATCACCTTTTACCTCATTTATTCCGGTAGCCAGCTTAATGCCAACACAAATACTTTCATCGCATCCATGAGCATCGGTAACAGTGCAGCAATAATCACCATGACATTGGTTGAAAATAGAATCCGTAGTATTTCCAACTGCCCATAAATAAGTATAGGGTTCAATGCCCCTTCAACATGAATCCAGGCAGAGCCATCACAACTTCCCTTATCAGACGTTGAATCAGCCCTAACAGTAATTGCGGCAGGCCTTGTTACTGTTGTGAATGCTGTAGCTGTGCATCCGTTGTTGTCGTTAACGGTAAATACATACTGCCCCGCATAAAGATCTGAAATAGCTGTAGTTGTTCCTCCTGCGTTCCATGAATAAGTATAGGGTAGAGTACCACCGCTTGCACTTGCTATGCATGCTCCATCATAACTTCCATAACATGTTAAATTGGTAGTAGAAGTAATAGAAGCTGTAAGCAGTACAGGCTGAGTAATACTTGCAGTAGTTGTGGCAGTAGCACTACAATTATCTGTTATGGTAATGGTATATGTCCCTACCATTAACCCTGTTTTAGCGGAGTTAGTCCCTCCTCCGCTCCACGAATAGGTATAAGGTGTTGTGCCTCCCGACGGTATTGCAGATGCACTTCCGGTGCTACTTCCATGGCAAGTCACATTAGCAGTTGTATTTGCAGATACACCCAAACTATTGGGTTGACTAACAGAAGTAGTTGCAGATGCCGTACATCCTGCATGATCTGTTACAGTAATAGTATATGTTCCTGCTATTAATCCTGTTTTAGTGAAGTTAGTTCCTCCACCATTCCATGCATACGTATAAGGTGTTGTTCCATTTAATGGAATTGCAGAAGCGCTTCCGTTATTGCCATTGTGGCAAGTTACATTAGCAGTAGTATTTGCCGATACACTCAGGCTGATTGATTGAGTTATGGTAACATTTGCGGTTGCAGTACATCCATTGTGGTCTGTTGCGGTAATGGTATATGTTCCTCCGCTTAGTCCGGTGGCTGCAAGGGTACTTCCTCCGCTTGGCGCCCAGGAATATGTATAAGGAGAAGTGCCTCCAGTAGCCGCATTGGCAGTAGCCGTACCATTGGCAGTGCATCCGCTTGAATTGGTATGCGATGCCATAGTTATTCCCAAAACTGCTGCAGGTTGGGTAATACTAACCGATGCCGTTTCGGAATTACCTGTATTATCATGTATGGTTACCGTATATGTTCCCTGGCTTAAAATAGGTCCTGTTGCACTTGAGGTGGAAACTATAGTAGTTCCATTAGACCATGAATAAGTATAGGGTGTTGCACCTCCGTTTATAGAAGAAGATGCATTACCATTATTATCTCCCCGGCAAGTTACATTAGAAGTTACCGTTGCCTGTATGCCATTCAGAAGAGAAAAACTAAAAACAACTCCGGCAAAATCTTTTCCCCCATTTGGTGTCACGCCATAAAATGTATTATCTGAATATGCTAATGCCCCAAAAAAGGGATTTTCCCCGGTAGCGCTTGTAAAATCATATAAATCAGTATATCCGCTGCCA
>Ga0206824_10211_pt1 | contig 19079 bp, 23 predicted proteins | sample Alteio_BWOrgCont_82_FD_152874 | JGI IMG/M metagenome (GOLD analysis project Ga0206824, IMG submission 152874) | Enriched cells from forest soil in Barre Woods Harvard Forest LTER site, Petersham, Massachusetts, United States -... | ecosystem: Environmental > Terrestrial > Soil > Temperate forest >...
CCTGCTGATCAGGGTCGGTCCAGACAAGGGCGGGCATTGGGAAGCGAAAGGATGATTCCGCAAGGCACAAAGCGCCAGCCATATGGAGCCTGCGCATGACCGTAGCGCGAATTCGCCCTGCTGGTCAAATCTTGTCACCCGACTTTAGACGGCATCACGAGTCATCCTTTGCAATGCGCTGATCAAGATTGACAAAGCCGTCGTTCGCGGCAACAGTGCTGCCGAGCTCTTCGCCGCGTTCGGCGACGGAATGCCGATTGACCGTAGACCTCGAAAAAGATCGCGAACTGCGGGACCCAGTGATGAATTCAGTGTTCTATGATGACGGTGGCCACCGGGCGATCATTGGCTTCTTCTACCAAACCCTACAGACAGCGGGACTCGTCATTGAATTGCAGGAACAACTCGTCTCGGACACCTGCATTGATGGCTGTGAAACACTTTCAGTCGTCCTGCCGGAAGTGATGGGAGCTGACGCAGTGGGTGCCGCAATGCTCGGCGATATGGCATTCACAAAAGTGGTTCAGCATAAGTATTCAGAAACGTCTGGAAGCCATGCTGAGAATCGGGAATCAGGCGTAGCGCTCATCGCAAAGACGAGGCAACACAATGTGATGGTCATGGATGGGTCAGGGCCGTACCCGGAGCCCAAAGCAAGCTAACTAACGGAATGCGTTTCGGAGCAGTCGGACAGCGGCATCGTTGCGAGTGAATGACTTGTCAAAGATTGTGAATGCGGCCTTCAGACGTGCAAACCTTCCCGAGGCTCAACGGCGGCGCTGGCATGTCATTGATTCTGACAATCATGGTGGCAGGTGCACTTGGCGGGGGAGCCTATTGCCTGATGAATCATCATCCGGCATATCCGCACCGATCACAAGAAGGATGGGTGGGAGAAGCAAATCTGACGGTTGGAACTGTATTTGATTGGCTGTGGAAGCTACTTATTTCTGTGGTATTAGGCAACGCCGCAGCATTTGCCGTTCCGGTTTTCTTGCATGCAACGTCCAGTGACTTGATCCGCGAAATCACCGAATCAGCCCCAACTGAGAACTCGACGCAAGGGAAACACGATTCTCCCGATGCGAAGGTTGAACATAAAAAGGGCGATCCAGGAGCATGGTACGTCTTCTTTGGCTTTTGTGTTTTGGCCGCCTACGCCGCACAGCAATTCCTTCAACTCATGCTGGGCCACATTCTTAAAGAACTTGATCAGCAAAAGCACCGTGTTGACAAAGTGGAGGAAACGGTAAATTCGTTCACCGATGATTTCAGCGAGCCAGAGAATGAAAAAGGCATGGCTGCGGTCGGGCCTCGTACTACTCTTACCGCCGAAGAAACGCGAGTGTTAACAGCTTTCCACAGGGCACGCGCAGAGAAACAATGGTTGCGACGCTCAATGGAAGGTCTTGCAGCCGACACAGGCCTTCCAAGAGAACAAGTCGCTCAGCTACTGGAACACCTGGTATTGCTAGGGCTGGTTGAGAATCGTCCAGGTCGAGGTCGTGCCAGTTGGCTGCTGTCGGTAGCCGGATTGTCCTGGAAACCACCAGAAGCAAATAGAGACGAACGATAACTGCTAGGAAGTGCGACAACCTTCGGTAACAATCAGTCAGCCAGTTCATCTTCCGACGGGTCATCCGGTTCCGAATTCAATTCTCTGTCGTCATTGGCAGGGAATCGCGTCGTCGTCGAAACACCGCCCAATTCTGCCTCCACTTCCGCAGCCGGCGTGGCATAGTGGGCTCGGGTCAGAGCTTGAATTCGGGCTGGCGTGGGCTTCGGGTGAGATTGCAGGCCATACGTATCGGACGAAGTTTTGTTCCGAACGAACGCCTGACCCACGCCGAGATTCAGGACTTCGTCGCTCGCGAACACTCCAAGTTCGCGGGAGACCATTTGAGTGTCGTCGACTCCCAAGCGAAACACGATGATCAGTGTTCCAATATTGTCGAAGATCGCTTGGCGCACGGTCGGCGTGACCTGACCGATGTACTGGTTCGCTAGGCCAGCGAGAATCAGCCCCGTCTTGCGTGCCTCCGAAAGAATTCGCTCAAATCCCACCGACAGTTTCATAAATGATTGATACGCATCGCCGTACAGTTGCCAGCGCCGCCGTTGAGCCTCGGGAAGGTTTGCACGTCTGAAGGCCGCATTCACAATCTTGGTAACAAGAAAACTGCCCATCGTCCCGGAAATCTTTTCCGTCAATCGCCCAGTCGAAAGATTCGCAAGCAGAATCTTTCCGTCGTTCAGCACACTGTGGAAATCGATGGAGTACAAGACGATCACAGTGCTGCTCGGATGAATTCCGCATTCTGAAATAGGGATAAAATAGGGACAAGACTGCCCGTTCAAATCCAATGTGAGTGCCATTTGCTTTGGGCGGACAAAACGATAAAATCCCCTGTAATGAGGGCAAATCCACGCAATACCAGCGTGGCATCGGCATAAGTCCAATGGCTCGAATTCAGGTTGAGGGCCTAGTGCCAGCAATGGCGTGCAGGTTCGATTCCTGTCCTGGGCAATTTGGTAACAAAGGACTTGAGCAAATGGCTTCAAGTCCTTTTTCTCTTCGCAACGTGAAGTGTGGCGGCTGGTCCATTTCACTCCGACTGCGGGGTGGTGATGCGAAGAGGATGGGCTACTTGGCCGGTCACGACGCTCGGTATTAGGAGATCCTCGCTTGCAATACACGGGAGCGTCGTACGACATGTACCGGGTGAACCGGGCATAGTTCCTGGAAGCGATGGCAGGCATCGGAGCGAATGGGTTAGATTACGGATCCCCTGAGTGAGTGATCCGAGTCGCACCCAGAGATGCTCATTGATGAAATTCGACTTGCTATTTTATGCTAGGCCTGCCATTGAATTGGCGCCGGATCTGATTGGCAAAATCATCGTTCGGCGTATTCGACAAAAAGTATTCCGCGCTCGGATTGTCGAAACAGAGGCGTACGTCGGCTCGCACGATCTCGCGTGCCATGCTTCCAAAGGCCGGACGAACCGCACAGAAGTCATGTTTGGCCCGGCTGGTCGCGCGTATGTCTACTTGATCTACGGCGTGTACGACATGTTCAATATTGTCGCCAGTGAGATCGATGATCCGCAGGCGGTTCTCATCCGTGCGGCCGAACCATTGGATGGTTGGTCGGCAGATCTTGCCGGGCCCGGCAAATTGACTCGCGGTCTGCTGATTACTCGTGCCCAGAATGGCGTCATTCTGACGAATGATCGACTGCACATTGTCGACGATCCAGCGGACCGGCGGCAGGTCGTTGCCACGCCGCGAATCGGTATCGACTATGCGCGAGAATGGAAGCACGAGTTGCTGAGATTTGTCGATCCGACGAGCAATGCCCTGTCGAGCAAAAAGGGGCTCACGGGCGCAGCCTTGCGCTAAACAGTCGTATGCGATCATGCCGCCTTCGCGTCGTCTCGCCAGTCATTCCGCGGCTTGCTGAGTACATCTTCGCGCAAAATGGGGGAACAGGTTGGCAAAGAGGGCTACCACAGGAAGAACCGGGGGACTCACGTCCCCCGCTCCGAACAGCATGCGTTCCTGGGTTCATACGGTCCCACTTGACATCGTCCGCGAATTGCGAATACATATCAGTTCTCCCATCACCCAGTCACATCTTGATTCCGCCGAATCCACCGGGCTGTTTTCGCACCTCGAAGGGATCTTTACGCCGTTAGGGCAATTGTCATGTACCGAACGATTGCTTCTGGACTGGTGTTGGCATTGCTGACGGGATGCGCCACGTTTTCACGTCCGGATGCGGACTTGCAAACCTACGTACCAGAGCGTGATACGACCCCAGTTTCTTTGCGGCAAATGCAACTGCTGGTGCCAGGTGAATGGTATGTCGTTCGGCTTCCGGACCAGGATGGGCGTTCGGCTTTCGTTCGGGGAATCTTCCGCCACGGATATGTGGGACGGCTTGAGAAATCTGACGAGGGTTCTCTCACGCTGACGGACGTCACGAAATGTACTCTTTTCGATTCCACATCGTCATTACGCCACTTGCCTCTTTTCGGTTCGGAGTTTGAGAACGGCTGGATGGATTGCGAAAACCAGCCTGCACCTGTCACTGTTCCACAAGCAAGAGTCATGTGGTTCGAATCGATCTCGGCGGAAGATGCGGATCGATTTCGACGCTACAAAGAAATCGTGAAAGTAATCGTGAGCACACCGTTGTTCGAGACCGCGACGAACGATGGCGATTCCACCAGCCAGACCGCTCAGCTTGGAGTCTTGGATCGCCGATGGCCGGATGCCAGCTTCCTGCTTCCCCACCTGAAACGCGAAGAGGTCGTCAGTCAGCGAAGAATTGAAATCCGAGAGATGCAACCGGGGCAGTGGTATAGCGTCATCATCCCGATCAAGCGGCCCGACGGCTCAAACGACTTCGGAGTCCACGTTGGGATTGTCGATCATCTGGACGACGATTCCGTGAACTTGACCAACGTCACGTCCGGAACCGCGCTGGGAGGCGCCGGTGGCAGCCAGACGTCATCGGAAATGAGGCTGCGATACGCACAGATCCAGCTAGTCAAGCCGCTGACTCAGGAACAGGTGACAGAACAAATTGCCATGTTCAATCAACCGCGTAAATCGATGACGGCTCAAGGCGAATAACATCTGCCGTTTTCGTGGCTGAATTCGCAGACGTCACGCAGCCTGCCTTTCGTCGCCAACCTCGAAAGAATTCGGACACTGGTTCATGCCTTTGCTGGCTCGGTGGGGGTTCTGAGTTGGAGTCCAAACATGATGACGAACGAAAACATAATGACAAACGAAACCGCAATTCGCGAAGCTGCGTACTTCTTATGGAAACAAGCCGGTGAACCCCAGGGAGAGGATCTAAGATTCTGGCAGGCGGCACAGCAGGAACGGAATTCTGGAATTACTACAGCGCACAGATTTTCCTGCCTGGAGCAGAAATGATAAAGGTTCGCGTGCGTCGCCGTTGAGTTTGCCAAAAATGCCGTAGCATAAATCCTGGCAACACGAGTCATTTCGATGTCCTCCTGAAAAGTCAAATGGTGCCTCAATCGATTCGGGGCTGTTGTTCCAGGAATTGGTAATTGACATGCTGGAAGACAAAGAATTTGACGATGGCGTGAATCACAACAAGCGCCGGTCGGCGACCGATCACACCGGAAACAATTTTGATTAGGGCTGCTTTTCCAGTTGCCATCCGGCTTCGGGAACTTCCACCGGTCGCTCGCACGGGAATAGCCGCTTCCAGAATTTGGCAACCAGAATGCAAGTTCGACTTTTCGCCGCATTGCTTGGCACGCAATCTGCGATCAGGCGAATCACTGACTGCGTTGGCGCGAACCTGCAGTTCAGTCCATTCCAGTGGCGATTCACATGTGTTGAATCGCCACTGGCTACTCGTCAGGGGTTTCGTTGTTCGGCGACACGTTTCACGTCCATGCCAGATTGTTTGAGCATGCGACTCGCTGACGATTACAATGCGCCCCCTATGACTTTGCGGTCCGCCGCTTCAAGCTGCCGTGACATGCCATCATTTTAGTGGTACGTGTTTGGTGGGTTGGCATGAACTACTCTTTCGCCAGACTCCGATCCTCAAAAATCCAATAGGGATCGTTCGGCCGAGTGCCTCGATCCAAAGGAGCGTGGAAAAACTCGTGTTCGTCAAGAACGACGTGCAGTTCCGCGGCGCCGCTACGAGCGAATCCGATCCGCCACGTGCCCGAATCGATCCCCTCGCCGCACGCTTCAATCACCGCCAGCAGTTCCGGATTCGTACCGTTGGCAAACACGAAGATCGCTCCGTCCAGCACCTGCTCGGTCGGCGCGGAATATCGGTGGATGGGTTTCGCCAGCAAGCGTAGTTCAAATCGCTTGCCGTTCACACGAATCTCATGAGCCGACAGCTTGCCGAGCAATTCCTTCATCTGCGCCAGCCGCAGCGGCGTCTCTTTGACGGGCTTCGGCCAGTCGGACATTCGCTGCATCGTCAGGCCGGCGGATTGCGGATTCCATTTTCGATCGCCGGCAGTGGCGGCCACTTTGACGTCCGTCAATGAGATCAACTCGAAATGTGAGCTGTCGCCATACAGTTCCACAGTCAACAGACACGCGGGCCGCCCGTCGGTCCCCCAAGCCCAAACAGTGGCATCGTGCAGTTCGCGCGTTGGATCGCTGAAACGAAGTAGCGAAGTGTCAACGAGTGATATCTGTTTCATCTGTTCGTTGATCTGAACGGTTACCTGCACGCGCTCGGCAATCCGCCGCATCCGTTTCAACCGTAATTCGCTCGGAGTCGGATCAGCTTCCTGCGCAGCACCAATCGAAGCCTGCACGGCAACCAGGCAAGCAGCAACCCAAGCGTAGGCTGGGAATTTCATCAATTAACCCTTCGAGTAGAGCGAGTTCATAGGTCAGTTTGACAATACCACGATGGTCAAGATTTTCCACCCGCTCCTTGCCCTGATTGCCTCCGCCACCGACCGTGAACTCGCCACGTTCATCGAATCCTTGAAGGCAGAGAACAGGATTCTCCGAGCGAGGATTCCGGGGCAGATTCACACCAAGCCATCCGAGCGGGAACGGCAGTGCTGCTGTTTCTCTGTCTGAAATCCCGTGAAGCCATCGTTTCGACCAGCGCAGAGCATCCCGATTCGGCATGGGTGGTCAAACCGACAGTAGCGTTCCTCGAACAGACAAGGGATCAGGCCGATAAGGGAATCACGAACGAAGCCAATTTCGCCGAATGTGCTTTGGGCAGCATTCAAGAACTTGGCCAGTGAGCAGTAGAATCAGTAGCAATCCTGCCGATTGATGGGAGGCAAAACGAATCATTTGGAATTGTCATTGAAGAGGCACCGGTTCCACGTCACATGGCCAAGCTTAACGTCATCGGCGATCTGTACGACCCTCGCAGCGGCGATCAAGCGATTCGCACCCAATGCCTGCGACTCGATGCTAAGCCGAGCGACCCCGCCCGCAGCAACTGTTTTTCCATCTATTTCATCGAATCTGGCACGGGGACTTTTTGGGCGGATGCTTCAAGTTTTGCCTTTGGTCCCAGTTCCCTGTTGTTTTTCGTCCCCTATCAGCACATCCGATTCGTCCCTGATTCGGCGGTTTTCGGAGAAGTCATCCAGTTCCACGCCAATTTTCTCTGCGTCGAGACGTTCCATTCGGAAGTCGGCTGTAGTGGCATCTTGTTCAATGATCCCTACGGAATTCCCGTGGTCCAGTTGGACGAACGGTCGAAGCTGGACGTATCAAACCTCATCGAACGCATTCGGAAGGAGCAAAGTGAGCAGAACCTTGCGTTTGGAGAGGTCATGCTCGCCTGCCTGAAGGTGCTGCTGATCTTCGCTGCGAGACTCAAATCCCCGGAGGCCGGAACTTGCGAAGTTGGGGCGGTTGATCTTCGGCATCCGGTCCTCGCTCAACTGCGCGACCTGATCGAAGAAAACTATCACAGCCTACATTCGCCTGCCGAATACGCCGAGCGGTTGCACCTGACTCCCAAAACGCTCGGCAGGATTGTTCGAGAACATCTTGGAACCACACCGACTGATCTGATCCGCAACCGGCTTCTGATCCATGCCAAGTGGCAGCTTCTTCACACACTGAAGCCGGTTAAAGAGATTTCACGGGAGATTGGCTTCAGCGACGAATTGTACTTCAGCCGCATGTTCAAGAAGGCAACGGGCTTTTCTCCGATCTTCTTTCGAGAGTTTGAGACGGAGATTCGGGGTGGGAGCAATCTGTCCATGTTTTCGGCCCATCCACCCATTCTGCGTCCAGCCGCAGCTTCCGATACTTGAATCATGGCGGTGAGAGAACAAACGACTCGCCGCTCCTGGCTCTAACGGGAGATACAAAAATGGGCATGCTGAAGCTGTTTGAACTGGCGGCTCGGATGGACAAACTTGGAGTGAGCGTCACCAGAGCGGGGCTTATCATCGTGTTGCTCTGGATCGGTGGACTGAAGGCGTTCCGGTACGAAGCAGACGGCATCGTGCCGTTTGTGGCCAACAGCCCTACCATGAGCTTCTTCTACGCCGACCCCGGCAACTACAAGGCCCACAAGAACACAGAAGGGGTACTGGTGCCCGAGAATCGGTCGTGGCATGAAGCAAACCGGACCTACGAATTTGCCTACGGCCTCGGAACCGTTATCGTCATTTACGGCTTGCTACTCTGCCTGCACCCCTGGCTTCCGCAGGCCGCAGCAATCGGGAGCTTTCTGGTCTTCACAATGTCATTCGTCACTCTGTCGTTCCTCATCACAACGCCGGAATGCTGGGTTCCCGCTCTTGGCGATGCCCAACACGGATTCCCGTATTTGAGTGGTGCGGGAAGGCTCGTCATCAAGGATGCAATTATGATGGGGGCTGCCTTGGTGACGATGGCAGATTCCGCGAAGGCATACCTTCGAAAGCGAAGCTCCTCCGCCTCGCAGTCGAAAGTCGCCCCCAAAAATCAGCAGAACGGCGATTAACAGCGTCAGCCCAGACGCAGTGACTGCGGGATTAACGATGACCAGGTATCCAACAACGGAGTACAAGAGGCCCGTCAGCAGATCGACGAAGAACTCATCTGCATGAAAATGCGAAATCACTGATAGACGGCCGATTTTATCCATCCCGATGGATCAAGCGCCAATTGATTGACTGACATCGTACAATACCGGCCAGATGGAGTGAGACGTTCAGTGCAGCGTCTGGGCGATGGTCATTTCGACCTACGCATCAGAGTTACACCGTTTGCAAAGGGAGAACGTCATGGCGAAGATCCCATCGAGCAAATTCCCCAAAGGCAAGAGAAAGATTCTTTCGTCCAAGTTTCCGAAAGCCAGGCGCAAGATCCCTTCGAGAAAAATGGCCATCCTCGCCTCACGACCGGCGAACGTCGTCCAAACCGGGAATTCTAATTGTCGTCGCCGGGATTTCTAATTGTCGTCATACAGCAGGGTGGATTGAAGCGTTTTGCATTTCATGGTGGCCAGAATACCCACTTCTCAAGCGGGCGTCTTGCGAGTTCATGCGGCGGATTCAGATAGTGACTGACGGACACCAGCTTGAACGGATAGGATGCCAGATCCAGATTATTGACATGATCGTGCTTTATCTGATTTGAACAACGACGAGAAAGGCAGGGACGAGAGCGTGCCAAACCAAGCGACGGAAGCTGACTGTCCAGAATTGATAGCCGAGGTCGCACCGTTTCCCCGTGTCTATGGATCAAAGGATGAACCTGAAGAAGACGAGCCAGAGTATGATGACGAGGATGAAGATGGAGATGAAGACGAGGAAGATGACGACGATCCGGACGATGTCGACGAGTTCGGCGATGACGATCTGGACGATGACGACTTCGGCAGTGACAATGAAGACTCCGAGGACGATGACCAAGATGGCTGGTGATCTGGGCTGCTCGCCTAAATCTCGATGTTAGGCTGGTTGTCCGGTCAGGTCAGGAGTCTTTGATATGCCTGTTCGTTTTCAGCCCGGTGACGTTGTGGTTTACCGCAAGCAGAAGAGTTCCACTCGTCCCGGTCCGAACGCCAAAGACGTCTATCCTTCTCCACACGGCGAATCATACTCTTATTCGGTTGACAAATTCTGGCGGGTGATTGACGTTCTTCCCGATAACATGCTCGTCGTCCTTACACGCCGTGGAAAACAACACAATCTAAGAGCCGATGACCCTGCTTTGAGGCTGTCATACTGGTGGGAGCGGTTCTTATTCTCGAACAGATTTCCCCCTCGGAAACCTTCTCAGTAGTGTCGATCAGTGCCTGTACCCACGTCAGGCCGATGGCATCGACCAGCACTTGAAAGTGCTTCGTTCAGCGAATGTCGCATCACGACCAAGTTGCTTTTCAATCCGTAACAACTGAAGTTCGCGACCCGGTCTTCCCGACAAACGGAACCGGTCTTGAGATGCCTCCTCCCTCATTCTTCCGGCAACAGGTCAATTGCCAAGAGCGTTCCCAATTGGGCAATGAATAACCGCAGATGAGTGCTTTCCAATGCGTAAGCGAGACAGATCTCATCGGCAATGAGGAAAGCCCCCCACAAGGACAGAGAGGCAGTAAAGGCAAAATACAAATCAACATGCCCAGATTTCTTACCTCGAAAAGTCCAAGCAGATCTCCAGAACAGTAATGCGGCAACCCCCTCCCAAAGGATGACACCTGCGAACAAAAGATTGTTCAACAAGTCAGGAGTGCCGTATCGGGCTGTTGTCGCTTTCATGAATTGCAGATTGCCAGATGCAAAGCTCCACGATTCGCTAAGTAATCCTGCTGCCTTTCCAGCGTCCGCCAAATTGCTGAGAAAGACCACGCTCAACCAAACTGCCCAAATGAGCAGGAGAGACCACTTCAAAAGAATGGCGTGCTTCAATTTTGGCTTTCCGTTCAATTTGCAAAGTTTGCCGATTTAATCGCTCATCACTTCAGGCTCGTCATCGCTCAACAATCTGGCTTCGAAGTCTTCCAAAGTCATGTTGAAAAATCGGCCCACGACTTCATGAATAGCCCGAATCTCATCGTGAAATTCGTCGTGGTCGTGGCCGAGTTCATGGTCGTCGGGACCGGTCATGCTGGATTCTCTCGATCATTAAAACGCCCTAGACCGGCCTGACGTTCTCCGCACAGGGGCCTTTTTTGCCCATCCCTTCCGTGTAGGTCACTTTCTGACCTTCCCGCAGGTCTTCGAAACTGACACCCTGAACAGCAGACATGTGAAAGAATAAATCCTTACCATTCGCTGTTGCGATGAACCCGAACCCTTTGTCCATTATTTTCTTGATCGTGCCTTCGGCCATTTCTGCATTTCTCAGAATGAGTATTCGGACGGACAGCAAATCAGCACACGATGCTGACTTCCGCTCCATCAATTGATTGGCGGGTTTATACCATGCTGCCATCCACCGGCGAGGGATAGTGACAAACAATTCTCAGTCGCATCACATTGAACTCTGGCAGTCCCCTGTTCCTGACCACTACTTCGGAGACAGCAAAGAAGATCACGACATTTGCCCGGCCGTGCAGGATCACTATGCCCGGCATCCTTCCAAGCTGGACAAAGCACCACGAGCTTTGTCAGCGATTTCAATCTCGCCCCGTCGATTTTGAAGATGGCGAGAGCGTCCTCGCCGGACGGAAGCCGAGATAGTTATTGATGAAATGTGGGACAGCGGGAGAACGCATCGTGGAAATCAAGCTCGAAGCATTCTCTCCGAACGAACCGTCACGCAGCACACGATGACCTTCATCAACTTTTTTCGCATCAACGGTTTCAGAATCAGGACCTGCCTTGTCATTCAGCGTTTTGGTAAACGGCTTGAAAAGGTTCTGGCACCACTCATTTAGGTTTCCGTGCATATCAAACATTCCCAAGTCGTTTGGTTTGAGCGAACCCACCGGATGGCTGGTGATTCTGCTCTTCTGCGAAGAGTTGTCCTCATACCAACCGTACCTGCTGAGCAATCCAACAGGTTCACCAAAGGAATACTGCATTTCTGAACCGGCGCGGCAGGCATACTCCCATTCCGCCTCGGTCGGCAAACGATAACCAGACCGCTGTAAGTAATCCGAGGTCATCGTCATTCCACTTTCGTACTTGCCTTCCGTATTCGGCTCGTAACACCACTGCTCCTTGGGAATGCCTTCCCTTTCACTGAGCCAGTTGCAATACGATACCGCATCAAACCATATTAGACTGTTCATAGGGCAATCTTCAGTGGATGCAAATTGAATCAAGTACCATTTCGCCTTCTGAAATCTGAGGTACTGTTCCACCGTCACTTCTTTCGAAGAGATCGCAAAGTTCCAGTCGATCCTCTTCCTGTGCTGCGGTTCGTCGTGAGTGCTCCCCAGACTCCTTGTCGTTGGCGATCCCATCAAGAACTCTACCGGACCGGGGATCACGACCATCGTCTGACCTTGGCCGGTGACATACCACTGCGACGAACATTTCCCATCGTCCTCTGAAAGTTTCTTCTGGATGCGGTCTAGCCGATCTCGCTGTACGTTGTCCTTCGCCAATTCCTCATTGACCTGTTTCAGCCAGTCTTCGTGCTTCCAGTGCCGCAACACCCATTCAGCCGCGGCATGAATGCCCGGATCGGGGTCGGTGCGATACTTTTCCTGCAACTTCGGCAACCATGCCGTGCGATCCACAAGAGACAACGCCTTCTCGTCGAACTCCCCCAAACCCAAAATCAACGCCCGGCGGATGGTGATGTCCGGCTCAACTTCGAGACGCTTGATGATCGTATTGGCGTCCACACCCAGTGGTCCCAGACGATGGATCAGATAACTTCTCGCACTTGGATCGGGGCTGTGCTTGAGCAGCGGCCAGGCTTTCGCTGGTTGGTTGATCCGCAGCAGGACGACCGCAGCATTTGCCTGCTGCATCGCCAACTCTTCCTTGGCTTCTTCCGTCGCATCAGGTGGCAATTTCCGTTCGATTGCAGTGGTCAGGAGATGTGATGACCGTTTGACCTGCTCGATGAGCTTCGAATTGTCTATGCCTATTGGAAAAATGTGCGTGAATTGTTCTTCATTCGCATACACGAGTTGTTCTGCGAGTTCCTGCTGACCCAAAGCGGTGCCGCTTGCCATCACAATGGCAAACACAGTAGGCATAACTTTGTGCATGCAGTTCTCCGAAAGCGATTCTCACTTCTTCATCGGGAGGGCATACGTTTTTACAAGTCCACATTCGGTACATCGAAGCGATTTGATCATCAGCAGATTTCCGGCGTTCTTTTTTATAGGACGAAAGGCTACGGACTCGAAGGTCCCACGACTCCACATCAGCGGCATTGCAAAAAGATTCCAAATACTACTTTGCCAATGAAAAGGGACTCCCTCTTCCATCGCCGAGCCGCAGTCGGAACACGTCTGTTCTTTCATCTCGTCCTCCTCAATTTGCGTGACATTGGACGATAGGCAATCTCGGGTCAACAAGAGTCCATTTTCTCCGGCACCGTGAATGAGACATACTGTCTACGTATCGTTGTGTCAATCAGAAGCCGAATCGGCATTATGAGGGCCAAACGCCAGACGATCATGTATCATTCACCCAGGAGTGCTCAAACGCCATCAATCAAGTGCTATCGTCCTTGCGACTCGGAAACCGTGAGTTCTGAGTCGGAGCTCTGGCAGAAGGTCGTTACGACTGGCAGATCGCACCAGTGACGGTTCAAGGGTGAACATTGCCATCATGGCTCCTTGTTTAGCCTGATCTCTGCACTTGCCTCATGTTGGCCTTCGGTTCCGTAGACAGATGCTCTTAGGGTTGAGCCAGTGGTGCAACTTCGGTGCGATGACAGATTCACGGAATGAACGTAAGCCTGCCTGCAATTGTGACTCGGATCAGTGTGGACCAGCAGCGGCAGCGCCGCTCAGCCGATCCCATTCAGTATTTAGCGCGGGATTACGGCGCCCCATGCAGGGCCAGAGCAAAAACAGTCCCGCGATCAGCACCAGTGCGCCGCCATAAGCGGGCGCCAGATGCCACCAACTGGTGTAACCAACTGCCAGATGGACACCAATGGCGATTGCGTAGGCCGGAACTCCGGCGAGCAGCAGCATCCACCACTGCCAGCGCGCCCCTTCCCGGAATCCCCAGAGCGAGGTCAACAGTACCGCAATTCCAATGCTGATCAGCATCCCTCCAAAGCTGGCTCGGTCGTGTGCAATCAAGGGGACCAGCCGAGGATTCGCCAACGTCAGGTCGCTGGGGCAAACATCCATAAAAACCAGGTCCTCCTGTACGAAGACCGTGGAGCAGCCGACACCGGAAATGATCGCTCCGGCACAGACCAGTACGACACCGTGGATCACGAACGCAAGTTGTCCCCATTGGCCCCAGCGCCACTCGGGCGTTTCACGCAAGTTTGGACACGTTGTTAGCTCGGCCTCACTTATCTCTCCCTGAAACGCCATCAGGACGAACTGAAAGTTGATCGCGGTGACAAACGCATGAAATGGGTCGAAGTATCCAAATCCCAGGAATAGAAAAAAGCTGGCAAAACCAACGAAGGATGACACCAGGACCGCCACCTTGGCCCAGTGTGCTCCGCGGCGAATGCCATACCAGGAGAGGCACAGGTAAAGCACGGCGAGTGAAATCATTGTTCCAGACAACGTCACCCGGTCGTGCTGCATGAATGCCAGTAATCGGGGGTTGATCAGGTTCAATTCGTACCGTGACATTCCGACAAAGACCTCATCGTACGGCAGGATGACGCGCGTCGAGGCGATCCCGAACGCGAGTAGTCCGCCCAACAACAATGCGGTTCCCAGGATGAACGTCCAGAACCAGGTGAGCTTCGGGAGGGGGATCGTTGGTCGATCCGAACCAATTGGACGGGGAACCGCTTCCGGTCTCTGCTGATAACGGTCCGCAAAGAGTACGGCTTCGTTAATTCGCTTCGGCAGTCCCGGTCCGGAATAGATCAAACCACTGTCAACCACGACACAGTCTGCTCCATGCCGTCGCAGTGCGATGGCATCCACAGGTTCATGGACTCCACCCGCGATCAAAGAGAATTCGTTGCCGAATTCAGACCGCAGACATTGGACTGTGGCATCGACCAGCCCGAAGGACTCGCGACCGACAATCCAGCCACCTGTTGGGTCGGTCAGACGTCCTTCGACGACCACTCCCCGGCAACCGGCTACCAGTGCTTGTCCGATCATGGCCGACAGTTGGTCCGGGTTCAGATCGGCGCGAATCGCAACCCAGACACAGTCGTTCCTCTGGAATGTTCGAGATGCTTCAACGACTCCTTCTACGTGGCGCTGCCAGTCATCGGACGACCAGTGGGCTCGCATTGCTTCATCGCTCGTGGCGAGCACGATGCCATCCACGGTTCGCGCCAGCCCCTCCTGCATTTTCCGGCATTCCGTCGTCGCTTGATCCGCTGGTGTTCCCACAGCACAAATCAACCGCGCCAGGTATAGCGTGGAACCTTTTTTCCGGTGTGACAGTCGTTTCGTCCACTCCTCGACGCTGTCGGCAATCGGCTCCGGGGGCACCCAGATCGCTTCTGAGGCGACTCGTTGTTCGATCGGTTTGGCGGCTTGCAACTTTCTGATGGCAATCGGGCCGATTTCGATGAAGCCGATGCCGAACCGGGCAAGGGCTTCAGTCGCTAAGCCATGAGGATCGACGGTATGTCCGATTCCGACCGGGCTCGGAATGGTCAGGCCCAGAACCGATTGCCTCAAACGGCTGTCGGGCCGCATGTGGCCAAACAGGTCGATGACTGTTGGACCCAGTGGAAGTCGACTCAGTCGTCCCATCGCCCCCAATGCCAATTCACGCGCCGTTTCCGCGGAAAGCGAGAAAAGCAGCGGCCGGAACACCGTGCGATAGGACCAGTCGGGCATTGCAGACTCTTTCTGAGGTTCACGCTCCGCACGAAATTCATCATTTCATTTCCATGAACCGCACGCACACCGGGCTGGCCACTTGGACGCTCGATTCGGTCGGCGTCAATTCGCCGGTGGATTGATTGATGCGAAATAGAATCACGTTGCCGCCTGATTGATTGGCGACCAGCATGTACTGCCCCGTCGGTTCGATGGCGAAGTTGCGCGGCGTCTTGACTCCCATCCCCTGGTGACCGACCACTGTCAGTTCTCGCGACTTCGAGTCAATTGAGAAGATCGCTATGGAGTTGTACGGGTCGCGATTGGAGACGTAGACGAATTTGCCCGATGGATGGACGACGGTCTCGGCGGTACTGCCACCGTTGCGAGTCACATCCTTGGGTAACGTGGACAGCACTTGTTTCTGTGTCAAGACGCCCTTGTCCGCGTCATAATCGCAGGCGATGACCGTCAAGTCTGTCTCGCCGTTGATATATGCAGACTTGCCGTCGGGATGCCAGGCAAAGTGGCGCGGACCAGCCCCCTTTGGCGTATCGAACGCGCCGTGCGGGGTCAGCGTCCCTTTGACCGGATCGAAGGCGTAAATGATCACCTTGTCCAGACCCAGATCGCAGCAGAGGGCGAATTTGTCGGCCTTGTCGACGTGGATTGAATGCCCGTTTTTTCTTGGACCCACGTGTTGTTGAAACGACGATGCCTTGCCGAGCTTGCCGTCTGCTTCGATGGGAATGCAGATGCAGCTTCCACCGGAGTAGTTGGCTGCAAGGACGTTTTTGCCGGTTGGATCAACGACGAGATGGCACGGCGCACCACCCTGCGACGGCTGCGAGTTGAGGAATGTCAGGTTGCCCGTCTTGCCGTCGATGGCGAATGCACTGACCGCCGCATCACTTTCGTTGACGGCATAGAGAAATCTCTGATTGGGATGGAACGCAAGAAAGGACGGGCTGCTCGTTTCGCCCGCCAGCGTCGCCGCGGATAAGGAACCATCCTTCAGATTCAGCTCGCACTGGTATATCCCCTTGCTCTCCTTGCCGGTGTACGTGCCAAAGTAGACGCGATATTTATCCTGTGCCTGCGCGGAAGCGGTCATCAGGAGGATGGTGGCGAGGGATAGGTGGACGTTCATTGATGCGGTCTCCTGAGAATTCAGTAATGTCGTGGCGAGATGCGGGCGAGATTGTCAGCGAACGTGGCGTCAAAATCCATGCTGGGATGTTCGAGTTGCTCCAGTGCCTGAATGCGGTGTTGTTATTACTGTTCTGGCGTCAATGTCACAACTTCAGGTGAACCATCGATTGCCGAGGCAATCCGAGCCAGCAGTGGGTGGAAAACACTGGCCATCGTGGTATTGTCGAATCTGCAATTCCGGAGGGAATTACGCATTCCTTGGCCCCGCAATGGAACCGATTTCTGGCACGGCTGACGATATGAAGATCACCGCCATTGAAACGCTTGTCTGCCACGCCCGAATGCGGAACTGGATCTTTGTGAAAGTCCTCACGGACCAGCCAGGCCTGTTTGGCTGGGGGGAAGCAACTCTGGAGTGGCATACCCGAGGCGTCGTGGGGGCGATCGAGGACTTGTCGCGGTTGCTGATTGGCGAGGATCCAACCTGCGTCGAGCACCTGTGGCAGATGATGTGGAGACAGCACTTCTGGCATGGCAGCGGAATTGTGCGATCAACGGCGATCGCCGGAATTGATCTCGCATTATGGGACATCGTAGGCAAGCGGCACGGCGTCCCCTGTCACAAGCTCTGGGGCGGACCGGTCCGAAACAACGTTCGGTTGTACTGCCACCTGGGCGGCGGCGACATGGAAAGTTTCTACGAGACCCCTGTCGATAACGCGAGACGCTTTGCCGAACTGGCTCAGCAGGCCGTGGCAGATGGTTTTACGGCGTTCAAGTCAATGGCCGTCCCCTCCACGATGCCGATCGAAGGCTTGAAGCCGGTCAAGGCGGCTGAGGCGTGCGTGGCAGCCATGCGTGAGGCTGTCGGCGACGGTGTTGACATCATGGTCGATTGTCATGCGAGACCGTCTCCGGCGATGGGGATGCAGTTCGCGAAAGTACTCGATCCGTACGGTTTGTATTTCCTTGAAGAACCCTGCTGGCCGGAGAGCATCGAAGGCCTGGCGGCCATCAACGCCGCCGTCACGACTCCGATTGCCACCGGCGAACGCGTGACACATTTGGCCGCATTTCGAGATTTGTTCGCACAGCGTGGCTGCGAGATTTGCCAGCTCGACATTACTCACTGCGGCGGTTTTTCTGAAGCGCGACGCGTCGCCGCCCTGGCAGATGCGTATCGCATTGCACTGGCTCCTCACAATCCACAAGGTCCCGTGAGTACCGCGGCTTCAATCGAGTTTGGTTTCTCGCAGCCCAGTTACATCATTTGTGAGTCGGTCCATAACGATGTCCCCTGGCGGTACGACGTGGTCGAAGAGGGTTTCGAGATTGACAACGCCACTCGCACCGTGACGCCCAATACGAAACCCGGATTGGGAATCACGATCAATGAAGACGAAGTCCGAAAGCACCCGTTCCAGCAGGAAATGCTGCAACGCGTCTTCTATCGCGATGGCAGCGTCGGGGACTGGTAATCCACGACATCCGGTTTCTCAAGTATGATGACCCGCCAACTTGGCTGGAGACCTGATTAGAATGCCGTTCCACAAAGACAACTTGCTGCACGGGGTCTTGCCAGTACTGCACACGCCGTTCAATGATGACGGCTCGATTGATTCGCCGACACTGAAACGCGAGATCGACTGGGCCTTCCAGACCGGGGCGGATGGTGTGGTGATTGCGATGGTCAGCGAAATCCTGCGGCTGGGTTATCACGGTCGCAAAGAACTGGCGACGCTGGTCTGTGAGGCGGTCCAGGGGCGAGGTTTCACAGTGATCAGTGTCGGAGCCGAGAGCATTCGTGAGGCGCAGGAGTTTGCGAATCATGCCGAAGGACTGGGGGTCAGCGCCGTCATGGCGATTCCACCTGTGGCAACCGCACTGAGCGGAGCCAAAACGATCGAGTACTTCGCCACGATTGCACGCGGTATTTCGATTCCGCTCGTGGTGCAGGATGCGTCGAGTTACGTCGGGGCCGCGATTGATCTGAGCGTCTACCTGCAATTGCTCGAAGATTTCGGAGCGGATCGCATCTTCTTCAAGCCCGAAGCAAGTCCTTTGGGTCCGAACCTGTCGAAGCTGCGCGATGCGAGTAACGGCAAGGCGAGAATCTTTGAAGGTTCGGGCGGCATCAATCTTGTCGATTGTTATCGCCGCGGGATTGTTGGCACGATGCCTGGCACGGACTTGCTCGATGGGATTGTCGCTCTGTGGCGAGCACTTCAAGCCGGTGATGAAGACCGCATTTATCACTTGTCGCTCCCCATCTGTGCGATCACCGCACTGCAATTGCAAGCGGGACTCGACGGCTTTATCGCGATTGAAAAATACCTGCTGCGGAAACGCGGCTTATTTGTGAATACACGGCAAGTGCAACCATGTGGCTGGCAGCTCGACGCGGAAACGGCCGCGGAGGTCGATCGCCTGTTAGCATTGCTCTTGCGGAATCTGGGCCAAGGCCCTTAGAGGCAGTGCATGACCAGCGTCGTTATTGATCCCCAGGATGTTCACGGCAGCCGCTATCACGTACTGGCGT
>Ga0206824_10212_pt1 | contig 19009 bp, 16 predicted proteins | sample Alteio_BWOrgCont_82_FD_152874 | JGI IMG/M metagenome (GOLD analysis project Ga0206824, IMG submission 152874) | Enriched cells from forest soil in Barre Woods Harvard Forest LTER site, Petersham, Massachusetts, United States -... | ecosystem: Environmental > Terrestrial > Soil > Temperate forest >...
CACCCGACGGATTAAAAGCGACAGCAAAGCGAATTCTTTTGGACTGAGGTCCAGTTTTTTTTCCAGATCGGGAAGCTCGATGCGCGATCAAATCGACTTCCAAATCACCGACAATTAAAACCTCAGGTTGACGGTTTGGTCCGCGTCGCAACAACGATCGCATGGTCGCCAGTAATTCAGAAAAGGCAAACGGCTTAACCAAATAGGCGTCAGCGCCCAAGTCTAATCCTTTGATTCGGTCGTTCAGACCATCTTTTGCAGTCAAGAGCATGGTCAATGTTTGTTTGCCGGAACGGCGTAGTTCACTGAGTACTGACCAACCGTCCCTTTCGGGTAGCATCACGTCCAAGATGATCAGGTCGTAATTTCCGGTTTGCGCCATGTGCAAGCCTTCGGATCCATCCGAAGCGTGATCAACAATGTATTGGGATTCTGTAAGACCCTTCACGATGTAAGACGCGGATTTCTTTTCGTCTTCAATCAGGAGGATTTTCATCCCTTCTTTTTAGCACTTTTAGGAAGGATCAAGGGGGTTAAATTTTAAGTTTGGGGTTCCCGACAGTGCGATTATGAACGAAATGTAATGTTGTTGTCATTGCTTCGTAAACTATATTTATTAATATGGTTTTATGCTGAATTTGGACCAGGCGGCCAGTGTGTTGATGCTATGCGTTATTTTGGCTTCCATTCCTGCGGTCAGCGCAACAGCTGACGTCGACAAAAATAGTGATGCTCCGACTTTAACGGTGCGCGAAGCATTAGATCGCGCCGCTCGTTTTAGTCCTGAAGTGAAGGCCGCACAATCCAGCGGACTGGGCTACACGCTGCGGATGGACGGTGAAAATGCCGATTAACAAGCCACGGTCAATCACTTCAACCATCACTTTGTGGTATTCCTGCGCATTTGGAATTTTTTTAACCTTAGCAGCAATTCTGCTTTATGAAACTTTTCGGGCGTCGTTGAATTCCGAAATTGCGCGAACCCTCAGTGATCGCCGTTCTGCTCTCGTTCATCTGCTGCAGACCCAGCCGGAAACCGCAAAGTTCCGAATTGAAAAGGAGTGGGCTGCCCGTCCTGAAAAAATTTACGCTCAAGTGATTGATCGCAATGGCGCCCTATTTTCGCAATCGCCCAATGCACCTGAAGACTTTCAGAAACCGTTATCGAACCTGGGACACCGTTACCGGATTCAAACTCAGTCTCTGCAAGCACCTGAACCCTATACGATTCGTGTATTTTACGACATGGAATTTGAAAACACGTTGCTTACACATTTTCAGTCCATTCTGTTTCTTGTTTTAGGATCGATTTTTCTGACCAGTCTGTTAGTCGCACCACGCCTGGCTCGACGCGCTTTTGCACCGATTCGGGTGATCAACAGTGCAATGGATCGAATCTCTCACCATGATTTAAGTCAAAGACTTGACGAAAACCTTCCCGAGGAATTAAAACCCGTCGCAACAACATTCAACCAAATGATTCAAAGACTGGAACATCCGGTAAAACGATTGTCGCAGTTTTCGGCCGACATAGCGCATGAACTGCGAACGCCGATCAATAATTTAAGGGGCGAAATCGAAGTCGCACTCACCTTTCCAAGATCAAATGATGAATATCAAACTGTTCTGAGTTCCGGTCTTGAAGAGTGTGAACGCATTTCAAAAATTATTGAAAACTTACTTTTCCTGGTTCGCACTGAGGATCCCCAATTCCAGATTCAAAAAGAATGGCTTGAAACACGTAAAGAAATTCAAACCATTCTGGATTATTTTGAGGCCGAAGCAGCCGAACACGGGCTTTCCCTTGTCAATTCTGTTCAAATGAATACTCCGCTTTTAGCTGAACGCGTGTTGCTGCAAAGGGCAGTCAGCAACCTATTGTCAAACGCCATCAAGGCATCCAAAAGCGGCACCACAATTCAGGTTGCAGCTTCTGAATCAGCAGCCATGACGACGTTATCCGTTTCGGACCAAGGCAAAGGCATTCCTAGCGACAAACTGGACCGAGTATTTGATCGATTTTTCCAAATCGACCCGTCTCGAAGCGGTGGAATCGGAACCGGCCTTGGCCTTTCTTTGGCGCATGGGATCATGCAACTGCATCAAGGGCAAATTCAGATCCAAAGCGTGGAAAACCAAGGGACGACAGTTGCGTTGCAATTTCCACGTCCGAAGCATCCTCTGTAAAATACTTCAAACGGATCGAGCCTCGTTGCACCAATTGACTTGATTTGCTTCCCACCTACGATATCGTTTTTACAGAAAGATAATGCAGAAAATAATGCAGAAAGATTATGCAAAAACACCATAACAGCTCTAGCATCGTGTCGATCAACAACATCACCAAAGACTATCACTTAGGCAACGTGGTTGTACCTGCACTTCACCATGTCAGCCTAGAAGTTGAATCGGGCAATTTTATTTCCATCGCCGGTCCGTCTGGCAGCGGTAAAACCACATTATTGAATTTAATCGGCTGCGTTGACGTGGCGACGTCCGGAAAAGTCATGATTGACGGCCATGACACGAAAAACTTGTCGGAAAGAAAACTGACCGATCTGCGTCTGCACACGATTGGTTTTATTTTCCAAAGTTTCAATCTGATTCCTGTGTTGAACGTGTTTCAAAATGTGGAGTTTCCACTTTTATTGCAAAAGACTTTAGGAAAAAAAGAGCGTGAAACGCGAGTCCTCGATTTACTGCATAAAGTTGGACTCAATAAGCATGCACTCCACCGACCAACTGAACTTTCAGGCGGACAACGCCAACGGGTCGCCATCGCGCGCGCCTTGGTCACACGACCAAAAATCGTGCTTGCGGATGAACCGACTGCCAACTTGGATTCAAAAACAGGTGAAAATATCATCGAACTGATGAAAGAAATGAACCGTGTCGAACGGACCACGTTCATTTTTTCAACACACGATGCGAAAGTCATGTCCCAGGCACGATCCATTGTGCGACTTGCTGACGGAAAAATCCAAGAGACGACATGAACTTTAATACAAACGAACTGCGCGTCTTATTTCAGATCGCATTTCGAAATCTATTTTCTAGTTTTTTGAACGTGATCATCGGTGGAATCATCCTGGTGGGAACATTCTTTTTTGTTGTGGGCAGCTCACTTCTGAACAATATGGACACCGCCATGAGCCGCAGCATCATCGGCAGCATCGGCGGCCATCTGCAAGTGTACTCCGATCAGTCTAAAGACCCGATCACGCTGTTTGATAACTGGCAAAGACCCGATTTGGCCGTCATTCCTGATTTTTCAAAGGTAAAAGATGGCTTAGCGAAAATCGACAACATCAAAAGCGTGGTCCCCATGGGAATCAACACGGCTTTCGTCGCCTATGGAAACACCGCTGACTTAGTGCTGGAACGATTGCGCAAATCCATTGATGCGAAAATTCACGGCGACCATTCTACGGCAAATTTAGAAAAAATAGACAGTTTAAAGTCCCATGTGCAACAGATTTTGAAAGTCATCCACGATGGCATGGCCAACATCGGCACGATCACGAATAGTGGGACAGTCGATCCACAAAGTTTGCGCGATCTTGAAAAAGCCGAATCCAAAGATTTCTGGGCTAGCTTTGATCGCGATCCGCTGAATCACTTGGAGTTTCTGGAAAACAAAATTGCATCCCTGATTCCGGATGCAGATATGGTCTTTCTGTCTTACGTGGGAACCGACCTTGGCCTTTTTCAACGGTCATTTGACCGGATGGAAGTCGTCGACGGTCAGACCGTTCCCAACGGGATGCGGGGATTGCTGATTTCGAAATACATTTATGAACATCAATTCAAAGTAAAGACCGCGTTTCGCTTAGATCAAATTCACGAGGCATTGGGCGTCACAGGAAAAACCATCGCAAAAGACCCTGATCTGCAACAGTTGGTGAAACAGAATCGCACACAAACACGCGACATCGTCTTTCAGCTGGATCCAATTTCAAACGCAAAGTTAGCCACAAAACTAAAGGCGAACTTAAATAGCAACGAAAATGACCTTTCGAAACTTCTTGCAGATTTCTTTACGACAACAGACGCGAACTTTAACGAACGTTATGATTTCTTTTACAAAGAAATCGCCCCGGCTATTGAACTGTACCGCATTCGTCCCGGTGATTTTTTAACCATCAAGGCCTTCACAAAAAATGGATTTGTTCAGGCGCTGAATCTAAAAGTTTACGGAACATTTCAGTTTAAGGGTCTTGAAAAATCAGGTCTTGCTGGCAGCACTAGCTTAATGGACCTAGTGTCCTTTCGCGATTTGTATGGGTATCTTAGCCCCGACAAATTAGCCGAAATGAACGAGATCAAAAAACAAGCCCACGTCAAAACGGTCGACCGCGACAAAGTAGAATCCGAATTATTTGGTGGAGATTCCATTGTCGGCAAAGCGAATGAAAAACGAATCAATGACGATGCCGATTTAGCTGAAGCAAAATCTAAAACGAGGGATAGTCAAAATGCTTCGTCGACGATTACTCAAAACGACATCGATCACGGCATTGTTTTGAATGCCGCTGTTTTATTGAAAAACCCGGCACTGATTCAACAAACCATGAAAGACATTTTAGCCACGTCCAAACAAGAACAGTTAGGGTTAAAAGTGTCGACCTGGCAGCAAGCCGCAGGAAATATAGGACAATTCATTTACGTTGCGAAGGCAGCTCTTTATACGGCTGTTTTCATTATTTTTGTGGTGGCGCTCGTGATCATCAATAACGCCGTCATGATGGCGACCTTGCAACGTGTGCGCGAAATCGGAACCATGCGCGCGATCGGTGCCCAACGCAGCTTTGTGTTGCAGATGGTTCTGACAGAATCTGTTCTGCTGGGAATTGTATTCGGTTCAATCGGAACAATTTTAGGTGCTTTGTGTGTGCATTGGTTGGGCATCAAGGGAATTCCAGCGGGAAATGAATTCTTGTATTTTTTCTTTTCCGGGCCACGCCTTTACCCGACGCTCAGCGTGTTGAGTTTGTTTTTTTCCATGTTCATCATCGTTTTGGTCACAACTATTTCGGCGCTGTACCCGGCCATCATCGCGACAAGGGTATCCCCTGTTGAAGCGATGCAAGCGGACGAGTAAGGGAGTATTCGTAAATGACCCAGCTTTTTTTGATCGCCTTTCGAAACTTGGTTCAGAATAAAAAGAGAACCCTCCTATTAGGTGGTGCAATCGCCGGTGTGACAACGTTGATGGTTTTCTTGCTTTGCTTGTCCACTGGGCTGCGCGCCACAATGTTAGAGTCGGCAACCACGGTCATGACCGGTCACATCAACATTGCCGGCTTTTACAAAGTCACCGCGGGTCAAAGTGCCCCGCTGGTCACGCAGTATGAAAAAGTAAAGAAGATCGCCCAAGAGGCCCTGCCCGATATTGATTACATGGTGGTGCGTGGCCGCGGGTTTGCCCGAATTGTCAGCGAAACAGCATCAATGCAATACGCGATCGGTGGGATACGCATTCACGAAGAACCCAAATTTTCGCATGTCGTGCACCTGACTGCGGGAAATTTCGACGACTTGGCTCAGCCCAATACCATTCTTCTTTTTGAAGAACAGGCTAAGAAATTGGACGTCCGCGTGGGGGACATGCTGGTGATTTCTGTTCTGACACCGCGTGGAGTGAACAACACCATCGATGTGCGGGTGGTGGCCATCGCGCAAGACATGGGCCTGCTCAGTTCGTTTAACGTTTTCATTTCGGACGATTCCCTGCACAAGCTTTACCAATTGAATGACGATTCGGTCGGTGCGATTCAAATTTACTTGAAGGATATGAAACACATTCCCCAAGACTTAGATTTACTGCGAAAAAGCCTGACCGCGAATGGTTATGTCCTGATGGATCCCGAATCAAAACCTTTTTGGCAAAAATTTGATTCCGTTAATCGCGAAGAATGGACAGGGCAAAAAATCGATCTGACCACCTGGGAAGACGAACTTGCTTTCATCAAGTGGTCCATTACCGCCATCGATGGACTGATGTACACGTTGACAACCATTTTGCTGATCATCATCTCGATCGGCATCATGAATTCCATGTGGATCACGATTCGTGAACGCACACGCGAAATCGGAACCCTTCGCGCGATTGGCATGCAACGCTTACGCGTGCTTTCGATGTTTGTCATCGAAGCTTTCACGTTAAGCGGAATATCGACCATCGCCGGCACCATCCTAGGGCTGCTGATTGCGGGCGGAATGAATTTGTTAAAAATTCACGTTCCACATTCCGTTCAGCTGTTTTTGATGTCGAACACGGTGCACTTGGTCGCAAACCCATCGCGCATCATGACAGGCATGCTGGTGATTACGGGATGCACGACATTGATTTCGCTGATTCCGTCCACCCACGCGGCCAGAATGAAACCCATTACGGCAATTCAACACATAGGATAAAAACATGAAAAAAATTATTTTTATTTTACTTTGCACCTTGCTAACGGCCACATCAACTTTGGCGGATCCGGCGGCGACCACGTCAAAACTGCCCACCGATAAAATGGTCGAAATTTTAAAGGGAATCGACCAACGCATCAAAAGTTCGGGCGACTATAAAGCAGAAATCTACCTTGAACAAAAAGAACGCGACAAGCCTGACATTGTCCGCGAAGGCTTGGTTTACCGCCGGGACGCTGATGAAAAATTGATGATTCTTTTCACAAAACCCAAAACCGAAGCGGGAAAAGGATATCTACGTATTGATAAAAATCTTTGGTATTACGACCCCAGTGTCGGCAAATGGGAACGGCGAACTGACCGTGAACGCATCGCCGGAACCGATTCACGGCGCCAAGACTTTGATCAATCTAAACTTGCAGAAGAATACGATCCCACCTATGTCGGCGAAGAAAAGCTTGGAAATTTTAAGGTGTGGGTTTTGAAACTTGCAGTAAAACCCGGTGTCGACGTCGCCTATCCGATCGTTAAGTTCTGGATCGATCAAGCCACATCGAATGACCTTAAGCGCGAAGACTATGCATTGTCGGGACGGCTGCTGCGCACATCGTACGTTCCAAAATGGCAAAAGCTTTACAGTGATTCAAAAAAAGCCGACCTTTGGTACCGACAAGAAATTCGGATTTATGACGAAGTCGACAAAGGAAATTCGACCTTGGTCGTGATTAAATCGGTCGATTTGCACGCATTGCCAGAAAATATTTTTACTAAAGCCTGGCTGGAATCTAAAAGCCGATGACGCTGATCCTTTTTCTTCTAGCATCAATGAATGGTTGCACCACGTTCGCGCAGACGCCGAATCCGACGTCAGACCGTCCGAACGAAAGCGATCTTTTTGGATCAGGTCCAACCAACACCGACGCTGAAACAGCGACAAAACCAAATCTGCCCGTTGTGTCGCCCACCCCAGGCAACGGCGCTTTACCAGAAGGCTTGGTGGTATCGGCAACTCCACATAATGTTTTTGACACGGGTGAAGTCACCGATAATCCCCTGCAAATGGGTGGAATTTATTATCAACGCATGATCGCGTCTGCCGCCCAAGGTGTCGCAGCGGGCAACACGCCGATCTCGGCACCATTACAAGTGGATGGATTTCTAGATGGCCGCCCAAACGATCGCATCCGTGCGTTTGTGGATGCGCGATTGATGTTCGACCCTACTCGCGATCAGTATTCCAATACAACGGCCGGCCCCGGATCAGGAAGTTTTCAATCCGCGTCCACTTCGTCGGCACCGACCAGCGTTCCGGGATTAGGAGTCAATACTTCTGTCCCGAACAACCCCCAAGTTGGACTGGACCAAGCATGGTTAAAATTTGATATCGATCGCACCGTTTTTGTCACTGCCGGCAAACAACACGTAAAATGGGGAGTATCCCGTTTTTGGAATCCCACCGATTTATTGAACACGCAAAAGCGCGATCCCTTGTTGCCTTACGATTTACGTCTGGGCAACACGATGGCGAAATTCGAAGTACCAGTCGAGGCCGCAAAATCAAATTTTTATGCGATCGCCTTGTTCGATAACCCGCAACCCGCCAGCACCCTGGCGCAAATCGGCGGAGCCTTTCGCGCCGAAACAACTGCAATCGGAAATGCTGAACTGGGCATCGACGCGGTTTTTCGCGGCGGAACGTTTCCGGTTTATGGTTTGGATTTTTCGACACCCGTAGGCCCATTGGATTTTTACCTAGAAGCCGCCTATAAAATGGGCACCACCTTTCCGATTTATCAAGTTCCTGCCAACATTGTTGCTGGATCAAATTTCGCATCCCTGATTTCAATCGAACCGATCTCGGGTCCGGTTCTTCAAACCAGCGGTGGCATCAGTTACGACTTCGCTTGGCGGGACAATCGACAAGCAACGATCGGCGCAGAGTATTTCTACAATCAAATTGGTTATACCGATCCACACGCGTATCCTGCGTTGATTTTCTTGGATCAATTTCAGCCTTTTTATACGGGCCGGCACTACGCGGCGATTTACTTAACGGCCGAAGGCCCTGATGCCGAAAAACACACGTCTTATACTTTGTCGACTTTAGGAAATCTTTCAGACATGTCTTTTATCACGCGTCTTGATTTCAGCTGGCGCTTTTTGACTTACCTGACCTTTGAGGCTTATGTCGACGGTCACTATGGCACAAAAGGGGGAGAGTTTAACTTTGCGTTAAATACGCCTTATTTAACTTACGCAGGATCCCCTATTCCACCGATTGACGTTCCACGCACATTGTTTGACGTCGGAGTAGGATTACGCGTTAGCTTCTAGCAGGCGGGAATCAATAGTAATACCGACTCCAAGTTGAACTGGGCCCCTGCTGTTCGATGATCTGCCCGACCGTCCCGATCGCGGGTTCTAGCGGAATCAAATTCGATTTTAAGTTGCGAGAAAAAGTGTAAAGCCAAAACAGATCTTGATTGGGTGGCCCCGCCCCCCATGTGGGGTTTGGTCGATCAGAATCATAAACCGGAAAAATGGTTCGGCAGTAAAAAGCATCCAACACCACATGGTTTGAATCCTTGGCTGTGCCCCCAGTATCGCCGACGACTTCTTCACCCGCTGTAGAAGTAAATTGTCCATAAACCAGCATTGCGCGGTGCTGGACATCGTCCCAACGCAAAAGAATGGGGCTCCAGCTCCAGGATCTTTGATTTTCTGTATTGTAAGCGCGAACTTTTTCATTAGAAGTCGTGGGGTTGAAATACAACTTGCGATCGGCAGCGGTAAATTTAACCGCGGGTAAATGAATTTTTTTCCCGTCGATTTGTGTCGTGGCAACGGCGTACGAAACATCAAACGCACAGAAAGATTCGCGTCGTGGCCCCATCGCCTCATTAAATCCATCCCAAATCGGCTTAGTGTTCAGATGCCCGTCTTTGACGTGATAACTCAGCACATACGGTGACGAATGCCCGGATAGTGAAACCGTCACACTAGGCAGGATGATTTCGTTCATCTGAAAACTAGTTCTATAAATCGGAGCTTGCGCCGACGCACCAGAACTAACGATCAACGACAATAGTGATAAAGCGATCATGTCAGATGTAATTTATTACTGAATCAATATTTAGTAAATATAGGTTCTGTGTATTAAAAGTATTAAAACAAAACAGAAAACCCGATCGTGAACACGTTGCTCATTTCATACGGTTTACCTAACACGGCGTTGGAGCCGTCAAATTTATCAAGAATGGTCTGTTGAAAAATCAACATGCGGTAATCAAAGTTAAACGAGAAATGTTGGCTTAGAAAAATCTCTTCACCCACATTCACGATGTACGCAAGGTCGGGTCCGGACTGGGTCACGCGATCACCGGCGCCCACGCCGATGTGCAAATCGCAATACATAATGAATAGATTTAGGAAATCGAGTTTTCCATAAATGGGCGAAAATACGAACTCACCGGCGTACAACATTTCCGGATAATTCGAATCTGGAAGACGCGACGTATCTTGTGAAAAAGTAACTCCAGACGAAGATTCTTTTACAAAATCCCGCCACACCAATGCCTGCAACTTAAACAGATCGCTGAAATTATAACCCAGCTTACCACCAGCTGAAAAAACGCTGATGAACGGATCGGTCATGATCGCGCCACCAAGAATGCCGAATTCAACTTTCCCCGAACGCGAAAAAGTACGATTCTGCACCACTTGGACTTGGGTTTCTTGATCTTCTTTGATTTTTTTTAAATCTATTTTGCTATCTGCCGGGTTGTCGTCTGCACGCGCAGATGAATCCACAAGCCCGGAAACAAAAACCAACATCAACATCGAAGCTACAGCCTTGAAACTCCGCATACGTTAACGGTAACGCAATTCTGGGTATAGCTGCAATGCAAAAACAACCGTTCGGGACTACTCTGTCTAGTGGGTTTGAGTCTATTCTTATTACTGTATATTTCGCGGGTTCCGCTAAAGCTCCCGCTGGAAATATACAGTAATAAGAATAGACTCAAACCCACTAGACAAAGCAAATTCACGGCGGGTTTTGCTTAGTGCTTACACGAATTCTTGAAGTCACCGACGAAATTACCTAGATCGTCGCGCCAAAGCTCTTCCTTAGAATCCGCCATGCCTTTAGTAAATCCACTCCGCTGCCAAACCACTTTCTTTGTAATGGGCGGCACGGCATTGGCGCCGTCTTTTGCGGCCGGACCTTGATTGCGAACCGAGCTTTGCGCGATCGCACTGATAATATCCGTTTCCAGCAACTGACCTTTTTCGATGTCGGCGTTCAATGTCGCCTGTGCGTGGGTCAGTTTGTTTTTGACTTCGATCCCAAGCAGTTTTTTGTAGTATTCCCGCAGCGTACCTTCGTGGTTTTGAACGTCGTCCAGCGGGGTGACGCTGCGGTCACGAAGCCAACCATCCAGCCGTTCCTGTTCGTCGGCAAGGCTGTTCAATCGTGCCTGTAGTTCCCTCATTCGCGCAGACTTCAACCACTCGCTTTTGATGAGAAAGGGCATTTCCGTCCCTTTCACCTGGTCGTAATAAAACGCAAGCGGGTCCTTTGCATAGTCGGCTTGGTGATCGTGAAACCACTGATCTAGCTTTAAGGCTTGGTTCTTGTAGTAATCCAAGGTCTTTTGGCCGTCTTTTTCAAGGCAGGCCTCTAGAAATCCAGCCGCCGCAAGCCAGGTCGCTTCTAGTGCTTCAAAACTTTGTGGATAGGCCTTCAACAAACTGAATGCATGGCCCACAGCCACCTGATAATCGCGCAATCTGAAGGAACTCCACGCCATCACCAAAAGGGCTTCGGCATAGTGATCGCCTTTTTTATCGACATCACCCGCGATTCTAGAAGCATCCTTGAATTGGTTCAGCCGATAAAGGTCCTGACTCATCGCTACAGCAAGTGCATCCGCACGTCCGCTATCCCCGTTTGTTTTCGCCGAATCATAAAGTCTTTGATACTGCCTTAGCGCGCGGGAAGAATCGGGTTCTTCCAAAGTTTTAAAAAAAGCAGCGTCATCCGATTCATGTTTGGCGTATTCAGAATCGGGTTTGATGCCTTTAAATGAATACTGCAAACGTTTAGCACAAGATTTTGCCGCGCCGGCAAACACGTTGGACGCGGGTAACGATCGCACCATGTTTTGAAAACCAGACTCTGCATAAACTGGCAGTTTCATTGCTAACGTTGCCCGGTAATACCAATAATTCCACGCTCCGGTTAGGGCCGCTTTCGCAGCCAGCGATTTTTGGCTGGCGCGCAGTAAGGTTACTTTTTTCAGTCCGCTGGATTCTGACGACGGAACGTTCACTAATATTTCATGCAATTGATCATCGTCAGCCAAGGATTCATCGACAATGCGCCATTTTTCGGAATCCGTGCATGCTTCACCCGATAACACGACAGCAACGCCGGCGAACGCGAAATGGGGAGCGAATAAAAACAAAATCAGAAAAAGAAGTGCGACAATCTTGCCTTCTTTTTGATGCAGTCGCATGTCTACTGAGAACCCCCAATGGTGCGGAAACTAAATGGATATGTCACTTGTACAGTCACACCATTTCTAGGATTAGGATACCGAAAGATTTTCATTTTTTGAACTAAACAACTGGCTAATGCTTTAGAATCCGTCGACTGTTCGGCGATTTTCGCCTCGTGAACCGTGCCGTCGGCTTGAATGCTGAAATCCACTACCCAACGTCCGGCCAACGAGGTCCTTTGTAACAACGCATTTTCATAACATTCTTGAATTTCATCTGCATGGGCATGAATCACAGCGCCAACTTCATCTTTTGTTAAGCCTTCTGTAATCATTCCCGAAAATTTTCCGGACGAATTCACGCCGTCGTAATCGACGAATAAACTGCCATGTTTTGCGCCGCCAATGCCCGTGCCATTTGGACTGCCTTGATAACGGGCAGATAATCCGGTGCCTCCGGCAACCCCCGTCGCAACGCCAACTCCGGCCTCTGCGCCCACTTGCCCCAAAACATTCATTTGTGTATTCGATGGTGCGCCTGTGCCGGCAACACCAGCTGAAACGCCGGTTGTCACTAAACCACCGCGTTTTGCCGCATTGGCCAAAGCCTGCACGTTCGGTTGTGCAGGCGATGCTTGATTCAACATCCCGACGACTGAACCAAACGCACTTTTAAGGCTTTCGGCTTGTTTTGCTAGAACCTTCTTTGTTTGATCTGATTCTAAGGACACGACCTGGCTAGGTTGCCCGCCGACTTGTGCGCGTGGCTGCTCGACGACCGGGTTGAAACGCGGCAATGCGACTGCGGCCTGTGTTTTCACAGGGATAACTTTTTTTGCAATCGGCTGTTTCACTAATTTTGGAGCCGGCGCAACTGGCGCTTGTGGAATAGGTTCCGTGAGCTTTGCAACTTTTCCATCGCCTTGCAATGCCACCGCTTTTGCTTTTTCTTCGATCTGAATTTTTCGCTCTTTTTGCCGTTCTTGTTGTTCGTGCACGAACTGTTCTGGCAACTTTATATTTTTTGGCAAAGTGTCCATAACCACTGGTGCAACGTCGACTGGGGTTTGTTCGTTTGCTTTTTGAAGGTAATCTTCCCCCCATCCTTTCCAGGCGCGATAACCAAAATTGCCAACCGAGATCAGAAAAAACAGACTTAAAATCCCGCTGATGATCGATGTAAAACGTGAACGCTTTAATTCTGGAAACCCAAGAATCTCAAACGACTCAAAAACGGGGCTAAATTTCCACCAATTTGCGTTCGAAAAAATTCGAAACTTCCGTAAATTTGCATTCTTCACGGTAAATTGCATCCCCGGCAAACAAGGTTCGGGTTGATCTGATCGAATGGTCGCGAACAATCCTGGCGCCATGATTTCAAATTGCAAACCCTCGCCGCCAGAACTGGCACGCGCAGCAACCTGGTCTTCGACACATAAATCAACAGATTCCTTAAATCCAACTACGTCTTCTCGAAATGGACCAAAACCAGTCACGGCCAGATAATAAAGACTCAACTGGGTCGACTGCAGTTCGGTTTCTTCTTTAAAAACATATGCCCAGCGTACTTCTTCAAAAATAATACGACAGGGTGGTTGATCCAATTTGCACTTCACATAGGGATTCAACGGACCTAACAAATCAAATTGTGGCGAACCGTTTTTCTTCCACAAAAGTTTTCCGTTGTCGTGCCGAATTTCAATGTGCAATGGCGCTGGCAAGGTTAAAGGTTTAGAAGTGTCCCAACGCTGAGTTTTGATGACACCGTTGATTTCAGTGGTCACCTTGTACACGCCTTCAGAACACCACTGTCTTAAAGCGGATGCAGTATTCATTCGTCGACCCCCCAATTTTCGATTAGGGTTTTTTGTTCGTCGTTAAAATGTTTGCGGATTGGGTAAAGTCGCGACTGACCCCAATGCGATCCTTGGACGGATGTCGTGTCCAATTTTCCAAAATCGGCACCGATTGCGTTCACGCTTTGGTCTTGAAACTGTAGTTTTTTTGCGGCTGCTGCAGGATCGTCGGCAAACGCAGGTTGCAAGAATAGAACGATTAGAAAAATCACTTGGAGCCTCCGTTTTCATTGACGCTTGCAATCGTGCGTTGTGCGTCGATTCTGTTGCCAAAGCGAAGGTAGGTTTCTGCTTCAAATGTGGAATAAATCTTTTGCGGAAAAACGGATTCGTGTGACATCTGAACTAAAACGGCGCCGACTTTTGCCCAATTCTTAGCATGAAAAGCCAACAACCACTGATCCTTTAAATCCTTTGCCCGTCCCGTCATCGCAGAATAAAAAGACGCAGGAGACGTTTTTACAGGTGTTTTCTCGATCGCAACCCACTCAGGAAAACGCACGGTGAGGTCATCGAACCCAGACATGTCTAAAGAAAAGTTTTGCGTAAGACTCAACGCCCTTTTGTTGTTTTCGTCCCTTTTTACACGCAGCTGTTGCAAGGTTTGATCAATGATTTGTTTCACCGATGGATCTTGATCCAGGGTCGCGTGATCTTGGCCCTTGGCCCGATTCAATGCATCCATCGCATAGTCATAAGCCAACGCAACCGCGACATTTTGTTGGACTTGAAAATCAGTCCAAGCCGATGTCGAAAGAAAATTCAGGTCTGCCGTCGCACCGGTCATGTCTTTCAACGCGACCTGGAAATCCATCAAATGGTTTACCGCATTCATTCGTGTAAATTGTCGGTGCACCCAATCCTGGACTGCAAACTTCAGCAACGACTGAAAGGTTGGAAACAAAGCAACCTGGCGCACAGGTTCAAGGGTTTTCCAGTGTTCGTGTATATCCAGCGCAGCTTTTAGATCGGTATGTCGTGATTCTGTGGCAATCAACAAAGTGTACATTTCGGAAGTAACGTCGGATGTGCTGTGTTGTGCTGCTAGCTGGGGAAAATTGGCTGCGACACTTGGCCAGGTCAAAACCGTCAGCCGTTCGTATTCGGTACAAAGAGATGCGTCTTTCACGCCACAAAAATCAGTGACCTCGATTAATTTTCGAATTTGTGCGACATCGGCTGCCAACCAACAATCATTCAACCCCAGTTTCTTTTGATCGGTGTTCGTCCAAACCTTTACTTTACCCCACCATTGACATGATTTTTGAAAATTGAAACTTCGTTCGGCGTAAAGAGCGTGCCCAACCGACACCAGATCACTAAACCCCGTTCCGGTCGGAACGGTGGCGCCCTTAGGTATCGCTAAGTCGTATTGATGGTAAAATTCTGCAGCATTTGCGTCTTGTCCTAACCGTTGTGCGGCCAAGGCCCCATACGCAAACAATTCTGGAAATGCCGTTCCATTCGATACGGCAGATTGAACTGCGCTGACTACTTCAAGATCTTTTTTAGCCTCAAACAACGCTGACGTTTCTTTAATTTTTTGTATCCGCATCGATCGCGCGGCGTCGCTGACGACCGAAGTATTGACAGGTACTTTTTTGTTTCTAATCTCGGCGACCAATGCCGTCGCGTCTGCTGTCTGGTTACGAAATTGATATTCATCAAATAAAACACTGAACGCATGACTACGGTCTTCTGCCAAAGCAGTTTCTCTGAAAATGACTTGCCTCAGGAAATCATTTACAAAATCATTTTCGCCTAGTTTCATTAAGCCTTTTAAAAAATCAAAACACAAAGCACTTGAAAAGGATTTTTCGGAACATGTTTTTTTGGAAACATCCTTCAGGTCTTTTACTTGTTCAGGATCAGACGCGACCGTTGGAGCGACAAAGGTCCACTCCTCTGGAATCGTCTTGCTGCCTTTCAAAGCAGCGTCGAATGCATCAAAATACTTCTCTTGCGCGTCTTTGAAATCATTTAAAACCTTGAACATTGGAAATGCTAAGTTTGGCTTTCCTTCGACCATCAATAAGGCAGCCTTGTTGTACTGAACGTCAGCTAACGCCGAATTCCCTTTTTGTCCGTCTTTCTCGATCAATGCGTAAAGCAATTCTAAGGTTTTACCTGGATTCTGATGGGATAACGCCGGGTTCTTAGCAACTTCTTTTTCAACCCTCCGTGAAAGATCAACCCAACGCGCGACAACGTCTGTTAGCTTTTCAGGATGTAACGGAATGATATCGGTGGCAACTTGAAGAACTTGGATGACAGATGCAGTGATGCCTTGTTCAGATAAATTGACTGCTACAGAAGACAAGATATCCAACCTTAAATCAGACGCATCTGCTAAAAACTTTGGATGACTAATGAACTCTGCGATTTGTTCAGGATGATTCAAAGTTGTCAGTTCGCTTAATAACGTTTTCCACATTAAGCTTTTCTGCTCGGGTGTATAATTCACAGCTTCGGCAAAGCATCGGTCAATAGACAACTTACCCATTGCGACTAGTCGCGCTAGGATTTGACCTTTTTTCTGAAAAATCTGATCACTAGGATGCGGATCCTTGAGTAACTGCGTAACAGACCACAGTGCGTCTTCAAAAAAACGTCCCTGTAAATCGGTTTGCAGTAAGGATTCGATTGCAAATTTTTTGTAGTCGCTATCTTTGTCACTCGATTCGTCGATCGCTTGTTGCAGAACCTTTTGAGACTTTGCGAATTCGGATTGTTGTCGATATGCCTCGCCTAATTTAATTTCGGCTTTCAATCGATCTTCACTTTTTTGTGGGGCTGTTTGAAGCACTGATTCTTCGTCTTGAATCATTGCAGTCCGATTGCCCTGCTCTTCATGCGCGACCGCGCGAATAGCGTGCACGTGATAAATCACTTCATCTTTCGGAAATAAACTTAAAAATCTGGCGGAATACTGATCAATCTTTTTTGAAAAACTCATCGCGCCACTAGTCGATCCACCCTCTTTCAGTCGAACCAGGTGATCCGTTTGTGCCAGCGTATCTAAAAGACGCAGTAGAATGTCATGTTCGTTTGGCGTGCCCAGCGAACGGGTTTCCACTTCTTCTAACATTTGCACAGCTTTTGCATTTGAGTCGTACGCGCTGACTGTAACTTCTTCATCGTCCGCACGTGCCGTCGATTGAAACGCAAGCAGCAAGCAAAAAATCATCGTGTAACAAGGGATTATTTTATTTGTCCTCATGCACGACCACCATTTGAACTTGGTTTAAACCATTCTTGGCTGCCGATGCGATCGCACGTTGCACAATGGATACGGGTGCCGTTTTGTCAGCAAACACCGTAATCAAAGGCTTATCGCCTTTTTCTGATTTCAGTTCCTGTGCATCGTGAATGACCTTCGCAAGATTTCTAAGCGTTCCGTCAGCATCCAATTCACTTGCGTCCGCTGCGTAATTTGCTAGTTTTTCTGTTTCTTGGCCTTCAAATAAAACCGAATTTTTAGTGACTTCTATTTTAAACGAATTCTCAATCGACTGGGCAGTCGAAAGCTCTGGCAACGCGACATCGGCAGACGCATCGATGGGCGAAACATCCGTTGCAAAAGACTTTAACAAAAAGACCAAAATCACGGTAAAGATGGATGCCATCGCCGTGATGTTCAGGTCGACATCTTCTTTAAGATGTCGTTTCTTTTTGAGCAAACCACCAATCATGTTCCGCTGTCTCCGTTAATCAAGTAAATTTTCAGACCCTGTTTATGGATGTAATCGCTGTTGCGTATAAAATCGTCGTAAGTAACGTTGGGGTCGCTTGCCACTAGCACATGATCCAAAGTTGGGAATCGTGTTTTAAGTGAACTCATGTACTGATCGACTTGTGGAAGATCTGCAAAATTAAAATCATTCTTTTGCGGGGAACCACCACTCCACACCGAAAATCGAATGTGATTGCCTTCCATCATTTCCACAATGACTTGTGGAGCTTGTTCGACAGGCATGATGGAACTGGGTTGAGGCCCCCTGACATCTTGCCCAGACACAAAGGATTCAGCTGGAACCATTCCGATGGATACGAATGATGCCGCCGCCAATAAATAAGTAATCAAGACCGTGAAACAGTCGACGATCGAAGCTAAATTGAGCTCGAAGCCGCTTTCCATATCCGGTCGTGAACCACCAAACTTCATATTGCCCTTCGAGGACCTACAGAATTTGCGGAAGTCCCATAATACTTTTGCTTGATGATTTCTAAGGTTTTCACGGCACCCTGTTCGACTTGTGCGATCAAACGATTTGTTTTCGCGGCAAAAAAGCTATAAAACAACATACATGGAATGGCGACGCCAAGTCCCATCAACGTTGCCGTCATTGCGGTCGATATACCTGCGGCAAGCAATGCCGAACGCTGTTGCGCGCTGGCACTACCGATCGCTTCAAATGAATGGATCATCCCCAAAATGGTTCCAAACAAACCCAGCAAGGTTGCGACGTTTGCAATGGTTGCCAAATAATTTGTACGCTTTTGAATGTCGGTGACTGCTTCGCTGACAGCGACCTCTAATCCGTGCTGAACAATTTCTTCCGGTTGTTGCATGCGAAGGATTCCTTCTTTTGCAACTCGCGCAACGGGTTTGCCTCGGTAACGATCACACAAAGCCAAAGCTTCCGAGTATCGATCCGAAAGCAGCAACGATTTCAGCTGTTCAAAAAAGCTGTTGCTCTTGCTGAACTCGTATCGCATAAATAAAACCGCAAATCGATCCAAGATCAAAATGCCCGCAACAAATCCGGCCGCCAAAATGGGCCCGACATGTAACCAATTTTTTTCAATCATTTCTATCATACAGTTTCCCCCTTGCTAACAGGATGAGTCAATTGACTGTTTGTGTCAAGTATTTACACTATCTCTGTTTAAACGGGACGTGTCGCGGCTGACACATTTTAAGATCGTGCGCCAGATGTCGATAATAAGAATGAGGGGAAATCTTTATGGAAAACTCACACATCCACGGGCAGAGACCCAAGAAAAGGCGTTATTGGATCGATCCAAAGGTTCAATGGCCAATTCTTTTGCGCGCGCTTTTATTGAACGCGACGATCCTTGGGGTTTTCTATTTAGCCGATCAGCTGTTCTTTTTAAGAATGGAACGAATCGGACGAGAGTTAGGATTTCCATCCGAACACATTTACTTCATGTTCTTGCAAGACCAGCAACACGTTAAATTTTGGATGTTTTTAGTGACCGCAGCAATTGTCA
>Ga0206824_10213_pt1 | contig 18968 bp, 15 predicted proteins | sample Alteio_BWOrgCont_82_FD_152874 | JGI IMG/M metagenome (GOLD analysis project Ga0206824, IMG submission 152874) | Enriched cells from forest soil in Barre Woods Harvard Forest LTER site, Petersham, Massachusetts, United States -... | ecosystem: Environmental > Terrestrial > Soil > Temperate forest >...
TACCACTCACGCACGCAGAACAGCATTTGCTATTTTGAGCGATAAGGAAGCGGTAAAAGAACTTTTCAGAGTGGTGGCTCCAAAGATTGCTACCCGTCCCGGTGGATATACCCGTATCTTAAAAACAGGAAGCCGTCCGGGTGATAATTCTAATATGTGTTTCATCGAGCTAGTTGACTTCAACGAATTGATGCTTAATGCAGGCAAAGAAAAAGCAACTGAAGAAAAAGCTAAGCCAACAACACGCCGTAGCAGGAAGAAGAAAACCTCTGAAGCTACTGATGTTGCTGTTGAGAACGAAAGTGAAAACACAGAAGCTTAATTTCTTATTAAATGGAACTGAAAAGAGTGGTCAAAAGCCACTCTTTTTTTTGTTTTGCCTCTCTAAAGGGGCTTTGAAGTTATGGGGTTGTCACCCTGAACTTGTTTCAGGGTCGCAATCTACATCTTCAAAATAAAATTTATTTCTGGAATATAGTTTGGGATTCCGAAACAAGTTCGGAATGACTGAGCATACTATGGTTATTGCTTCTCTACAACCACCGCAGTACCATAAGCAAGCACTTCGGTAATGTTTGGTAATAACTGGTTGGTATCATAACGCATACTTATAACAGCATTTGCACCCAACTTTTCTGCGTTTTGAAGCATGGTATCAAAAGCATCAGACCTAGCTTTTTCACACAATTCAGCATAAAATCTATTATTCCCGCCTTTAAGTGCTTGAATACCTGCGCGAAAACCGCCTCCGAATGTATTGATACGTACAATAATACCCTGTGTTATGCCAAGATACTTTGTAATGTGGTATCCTTGAAAGTCAAATCCTGTGGTTACTAAGTGTTTATCCATAATTTTTGGTTGATGTTCTGAAAAAAAATACTTTTGTAAATATAATTATAATTCTCAAGTCATGAAAAAGTCGAATGTTATACTACTATATGGTGGACTTACAGCCATTGCAAGTTCTATATTTTATCAAGTGCTCAGCTTATCAAGCGACCCTAATTCAGGCTTGAGATACTTTTCATATTTAATACTTTTTCTCGGGCTCTTTGTTGGTTTACTGCAATACAGAAAGGCAAACGGAGGCTACTTGAAATTTGGTCAAGGATATGGAGCAGCTATGTTAATGACTTTAATTATTAGTGTTATTGCGGTTGTAAACTTTTTTATAATACTTAAAGTACAACCCGATTATATTGATAAGGTTATGGCGCTGGCAGAACAAAACATGATTAACAAAGGCATGAGCCAAGACCAAATAGATATAGGTATGAAATATGCTAAAATGTTTACTACTCCTGCTGCATTGTATTTTTTCTGTTTTATTGGTAGTATATTTGGAGGAGCAATACTCGGCCTTATTGCAGCAGGATTGACTACAAAGAGCAAACCAATGTTTGAAGAAGCAAACGAAATACCAAGTAACGATACTCCGCAAGCGTAAATATGGATATATCAGTTGTCGTACCTTTATATAACGAAGAAGAATCACTTCCTGAACTTTGTGCCTGGATTGACCGGGTGATGAAGGTAAACAATTTTTCTTATGAAGTGTTGCTTACCGATGATGGGAGCAGAGACCATTCATGGAAGGTAATTGAAGCTATTGGTGCGGAAAATAACGCTATAAAAGGAATCAGGCTTAGACGGAATTATGGAAAATCGGCTGCCTTGAATGTGGCTTTTAAAAAAGCGCAAGGCGATGTGGTGATTACTATGGATGCTGACTTACAAGATTCTCCTGATGAAATTCCTGCGCTTTATAATATGATAACGAAAGACGGCTTTGACCTTGTCTCCGGCTGGAAAAAGAAGCGCTATGACCCTATAACTAAAACCCTACCGACAAAGCTCTTTAACTGGGCTACTCGTAAAATGTCAGGTATTTATTTGCATGATTTTAATTGTGGGTTAAAAGCTTATAAGAATATAGTAGTTAAAAATGTGGAAGTGCATGGTGAAATGCACCGCTACATACCTGTCATTGCTAAGCATTCCGGTTTTACTAAAATAGGGGAGAAGGTGGTTGAACACCGCAGCCGCAAGTTTGGTAAAAGCAAATTCGGACTGAACCGTTTTATTAACGGGTTCCTTGATTTGCTTTCTATTGCATTTATTACCAAATTCAGTAAAAGACCTATGCATTTGTTTGGCGTTATTGGAGCTACATTATTTTTATTTGGTTTTTTAATTGCGCTCAAATTGGCTTACGATAAGGTTTTCCTGCATGTATTTAAAATGACCGACCGTCCTATATTTTATTTTGGAATACTCGCTATGATACTTGGAACGCAATTCTTTCTTGCCGGCTTTTTGGGTGAGCTTATTTCACAAGGGCAGAATGATAAGACCGTTTACCAGATAGAGAAAACGATTAATTAAGCAATGAATATTAAATCTGTAAAATTTGATTGCAGGCATTTCAGAACCGATATACCCTGTAAGCCTAATAAACTTAGAGGTAAAAAATGTACTTGCGATGAATATATCCCTGTTTCTCATAATATCTTAATTATTAAGCTGGGTGCTCTAGGCGATGTAATACGCTCTACAGCCTTATTGGTGCGCTATCGTAAGCTTTATCCAAATGCACATATTACTTGGCTTACACATTCACCGGATATACTTCCCCACGATGGAAGTATTGACCTGATTGGGAAATTTGAATATAAAACCATTTCGCCAATACTAAATAAGGAATTTGATATTGCTATAAACCTTGATAAAGATAAAGAAGCCTGTGCCTTGCTTTATCAGGTTAAAGCCAAGAAAAAATATGGCTTTACATGGGTGGAAGGAAATATTGCAGGCTGCAATGCAGCAGCGGACCGTAAATTAGTCACCGGTTTTTTCGATGATGAATCAAAAGCTAATACCAAAAGCTATCCACAGGAGATATTTGATATTTGTGAACTGGATTTCCAAAAAGAAGAACCTGTTTTAAATGTAAATGCTTTCCTAGTCGATAAATGGAAGCTGCTCAGCCAAAAAGCAAACGGTAAAAAAATAATAGGACTTAACACCGGTTGTGGCCCCCGCTGGGCTACCCGTCTTTGGGAAAACAGTAATTGGGAGAATCTGGCGCTGTCGCTTGAAAAAGAAGGATATTATCCTGTATTTTTAGGTGGTTTAGATGAAGATGAAAAAAATAAATCATTTACACAGGCAACAGGCGCATATTACCCCGGAACATATTCTTTGGAAGAGTTTATTGCCATTACTGCTAATTGCGATTTAGTTGTTTCTGCTGTAAGCATGATGATGCACATTGCTATTGGTCTGAAACGCCCGTTGGTTTTGTTTAATAACATATTTAATAGGCACGAGTTTGAAATGTATGGCAGGGGTATAATTGTAGAGCCTACATCGGGCTGCGATTGTTACTATGGAAATACCTGCATCCGCGAACGCCACTGTATGCTTGATTTACAGGTGGATAGTGTGTTTTCTGCTATTAAAAAGTTGACAGTAGGCGGTTGACATGAAAGCCTTTTTAATTGTGATATTATCCTTTTCATTTGCTCTTACTGCTTTTGGGCAGGACAGTATTTCCCATCTTTCATGTAAAGGAAAAACATCAGTAATACACAGTTTAATTCAGGGAGAATGGGTTGATATAAAGGACAATAATTATAAACTTACCATTACAAAAAAAATAATTAAATTCAATGGGTGGCATAGTAATAAGAATACTATAGAAACTGATAAATACACTTTAATGTATATTGATACAACCATGGGAAATTTACAATTTGATGTGGATTTTGGTGATTGGATAAAAGGATATTGTATAATTCCCCATGATAATTCACTTTTATTTCAAATCTACTCAGTTAGCAAGAAGTATCTACAATTGAATAGTAAGGAGATAATTTATAGAAGGAAAAAATCAAACTGAGCCACTACTCATTAATAAATGCCACTACTAACTGCCTACTTATGAAAATTGCCTATCTCTCTACATTTTATCCATACAGGGGTGGCATAGCACAATTTAATGCAGCGCTATATAAGGCTTTGGCTAAGAAGCATGAGATGAAAGCCTTTACTTTCACCAGGCAATATCCTGAATTATTATTTCCCGGTAAAACACAATACGCCGAACAAGGCGATACGGATGGAGATGTAAACGCTCTGCGGGTGCTGGATTCTGTTAACCCATTAACGTATGGTAAAACAGCAAAGGCTATTCTGCAATTCAAGCCCGATATGATGATTACCAAATATTGGATGCCCTATTTTGCACCATCATTAGGCACAGTAGCCGGAATTTTGAAAAAGCAAGGAGTGTTTAACGTCAGCATATTAGATAACGTAATTCCACATGAAAAGAAGTTTTACGATAAAATGTTAACCCAATATTTTGTGAATCGCAACAATGCTTTTATGGCTATGAGTCGAAGCGTGGCAGATGATTTACTTACATTTAATCCTCAGGCTAAACATGCTTTGCATCCTCATCCTATTTTTGATTTTGGAGAACATATAAATAAACAGACAGCAAAGGAAAAGCTGGGGTTAAATCCCAATGATTCCTATATGCTTTTCTTTGGGTTTATAAGGCGTTACAAAGGGCTGGACTTGCTTTTAGAAGCTATTTCTGATGCCCGAATTAAGAATAGAAACGTAAAGTTGATTGTTGCCGGAGAATACTATGAAGATGCGGCCTATTACAATGATAAAATAAAAGAATACGGAATAGGGGAGAAGGTGGTTTTGAGAACTGAGTATATTCCTTCTGATATGGTGAAATATTATTTCTGTGCGGCGGATATAATTGTGCAGCCATACCGAAGTGCTACACAAAGCGGCGTTACACAAATAGCCTATCATTTTGAAAAACCTATGCTTGTTACCGATGTGGGCGGACTTTCAGAAATTGTACCTCATGGAAAAGTAGGTTATGTTGTACAGCCTAATGCGCCAGCCATTGCCGATGCAATAAACGATTTTTACGCTAACTCCCGCGAAGCTCAATTTTCGGCCAATGTAAATGATGAGAAAAAAAGATTTCAATGGGATTCTTTTGCTGAAGCGATTGAAGGGCTTGTTATGTATTAAAAATGAGCCTGTTATACTATTTTTGTCAACTTTAAGGGCATTAAATAACGGGACATATTCTGAAGCCAACCTCGAAATTGAAAACATTTTTAAGTTTTTACGTATAGATGCCTTATGACATCTTTCGTACCCTATGTTTCGTGATTTTCTACTATAGGAACTCTTAAACTTATGTTTTGATAGTTATGTACTTATTCTCCAGTGATATAAATATGAATTTTTGAAATATTTTGCATTATTGAAGCAATTTGTTGTGTTTGTTTAAATGGATTTCTATATTTGTTCCGGAAATGCAAGGATTTAAGTATAATAGCCTATGGTAGATAAGAATATAAAGTTGCTTTTTTTCATTTTTATTTATAGTGTTTCAACTGTAGTAGCGCAGACTAAAACCATAGACGATTATATCAATATAGCCCTGAAAAGCTCTCCTGTTCTGAAAGACTATTATGGGCAGATAGAGCAAAATAAAATTGATAGCGCCCTAACAAACTCCAATTATAAACCACAGGTTAATGTTACCGGTCAAGCTCTTGTACCACCCACCTATGGAAAATATGGATATGATGAGGCTATAACTAATGGAGGCAGTTACGAGGCTATAATAAGCGCTTCACAAATTATTACTCCCCGCAAAGAAATAAACACCAACCGTAAGCTAAGCAATATAGCCCATCAAACCCTCTCGAACCAAGCTAAACAAATTGAATTGCAATTAAGAAAAGATATAGGGGATAAATACCTTGCAACCTGTCTTTTGCAGCAGCAGCAGGTTTTTTTTATACAGAGCGACAGTTTTTTAGTGCATGAATTAACCATTCTCAGGACTTTTACTGAAAAAGGCATGTATAAAGTATCTGATTATTATGAATTGTTAGTGGAAGAACAGTCTGAACATACTGAAATAGCTCAATTAAATCTTCAACTTGCACAATCATTCAGCGATTTAAATGAAGCATGTGGAATTTCAGATACCGCTGAGTATAGGCTAACTATTCCGCAAATTGAAGTGTATAAACAAAATGATTACCGGCAATTAAATGCTTACCAAAAATTTCAAATGGATAGTATGCAACTTACATTTCAGAATCAATTGCTGGATGCACAATATAATCCTCATCTTTCCTGGTATGCCGATGCAGGGATGGAAGCATCCCATCCTGATTTAATTTATCGTAGTTTTGGCAACAGCCTTGGGCTTAATCTTTCCATTCCCATATATGATGGACATAAAAAAGATTTAAAACACCGCTCGCTAACTATTTCTGATAATATTCGAGTTAATTATGAGGATTTTTTTGTTCAGACATATAACAATCATACAAGTATGATAGCAAAGCAGATAGAAGACGTTGCAAAATTGGTAGTTCAATTAAAAATGGAAGAAGAAGATATAGCTAAATGGGGAAAAGTGAATGATGCGCAATTAGCCGCCGGCAATATATCTATCACGGATTTTCTGTTAAGTGTACGTAAAGAACTTGAAATTAAAAATAATATAGCCCAGGCAATGATAAATCAACAACAATTGAAGAATGAATTTAACTACTGGAATCATTAAGGATTTATGCAAAAATGTTTTTGTAAAACATTTTATAACTGCATTCATACTGCTTTTTATACTCCCGGGGTGCGGTAATAAAGGAGCAGGCAAAGTAGGAGGAGAGGATGATCCCGAATCTACTGTCAGGAATAGAATTGAAGTGAGTGTGGTTTCTCCCCGAATTGGTACAATTTCACAATCCGAAACATTTAATGCAACAACAGTATATATGTTATCAGATGCTGTTCGTGCACCCATAAATGGCTACATACGAAAAGTAAATGTTACTTCCGGCCAGATGGTTAAAGAAGGCGACGTGCTTTTTTCTATGCAAAGCAAGGAGGCTTCTGCCATGAACATAATAAAGGATACTACATTACATATTAACGGTACCGTTCTTGTAAAAGCCACTCAATCTGGAATAGTGAAGAATATTGATCGCCAATTGGGCGATTATGTGCAGGATGGCGATGAATTATGCAATATTGCAAATAGTTCAAGTCTTGTATTTATTCTTGATGTCCCTTTTGAACTGCGATGTTATATAAAAGATGGTGTAACATACACAGTAACTCTGCCTGATGGAGAACCCTTAAAAACACATATTACAGCCAGAATACCTGAGATGGATAAAGCAGTGCAAATGGAGCGATATGTGCTGCAAGCTTCTTCTGCATTAAACCTCCCTGCAGGGCTTATTGCCAATGTGAAGATTCCAACAAACATACAAAATGATGCAGTTATTTTGCCTAAATCAGCCATACTTTGTAATGAAGCTCAAGTAAATTTTTGGGTGATGAAGCTGTTGCATGATTCTCTTGCCATAAAAGTACTGATAGATAAAGGAGCAGAGACTAAAGACAGTGTGCAAATTAAAAATCCCGCATTTACAAAGGATGATAAAATACTTATAACAGGCAATTATGGCATGCCGGATACGGCATTAGTAAAAGTGACACACTAACACGAGCAATGAAGCAGCATTTTTTTATAAAATATAAAAATCCTATACTCGCTGTAGTATTTTTTTCGCTGATAGGCGGATATTTTGGTGCCCGCAGTATCAAAACAGAATTGCTCCCCAATGTGGTTTTCCCTAAGATAAAAATTATTGCAAATAATGGAGACCAGCCCGTTGATAAGATGATGATAACTGTTACCCGTCCCTTAGAAGAAGCTATAAAACAGACTCCTTATTTACAAAAGCTTTATAGCACTACTAGTAGAGGACAATGCGAAATAAACATTTTTTTGACCTGGAATGCTGATGTAGATGTTAGTGAGCAACAAATAGGAGCAAGGATTAGCCAGATTAAAAATGATTTGCCACCCGGAGTAGAGATACAGATGGAAAAGATGAGTATGTATTCTGTTACTACTGTGATGGGATATCAATTAAGCAGTCCCGACAGAACACCTATAGACCTTAACTGGATAGCTCAATACACCGTAAAACCCTTCTTGTCACAAGTCGAAGGAGTATCAAGGGTAGAGACGCTTGGAGGAAAAAACAAGGAATATTGGGTTAACCTGAATGCAACTAAAATGAGCAGTTTGGGAATAACGCCTGCCATGGTACGTGATGCTATACAGAAAAATGATTTTATAGAATCTAACGGATATTCTTCTAATTATAACAGAATGTATCTCTCTATCACGGATGCTAGTATTTACAATATTCCCCAGTTGGAGAATATTATAGTGAATTCAGATAGTTCTGGTTATGTTCGACTAAAAGAAATTGCAACCATACAAGTGCATGAACAACTCGCTTTCATTCATGTGAATGCGGACGGTAAACCGGCTCTTCTGGTCGAGATACTCCAACAGCCCAACGCCAACCTGATTGATTTTTCGAAGCGAATGGATGAGAAGGTAAAAGAATTGCAAAAGATTCTTCCTGCCGATGTTCATATTTCAAATTACTATGACCAGGCAGCGTTTGTAGGCGATGCGGTATCGAGTGTTAAAGAAGCTTTGCTTATAGGCTTAGTGCTTGCCCTTATAGTGGTTATTATATTCCTGTTGTCATTCAGGGCTTCTTTTGCTGTATTGATTACTATTCCTGTTAGTCTTGCCATCACGGTTATGGTAATGTATGCGGTGGGCTACACTTTCAATATAATGTCACTTGGCGCGCTTGCTGCCGCCTTAGGTCTTATTATTGATGACGCCATTGTGGTGGTGGAGCAAGTTCATGGTATTCGTGAGATAGAGCCTGATCTCAGCGTTAACGTAGCAGTGCAAAAAGCCATAAATAAATTATTCCCATATATGGTGGGTTCTTCACTCAGCACTATTGTAATATTCATACCTTTTGCCTTTTTACTGAGCGGTGTGTCAGGAGCTTTTTTTAAAGTTCTTAGCTACACCATGATGATAGCGCTCGTATGTTCCTTCTTTGTAAGTTGGCTTATCCTGCCTGTTATCTATTCATTTTTTTCAGAAACCAGAAAAAGTACTATAACTACCCATAAAACGATATGGCGAAAATGGGTATTCTTTTTTGTTAAGTATCCTTGGACAAGCCTCATTTTGATAGCCCTGATGGTTGGAAGTTTCATTTATATCTTCCCAAAACTAGAAACCGGTTTTCTTCCTGACATGGATGAAGGTACTATTGTGATGAATTATTTTACTCCTCCAGGAACTTCTTTTGAAAGAACAGACAGCATATTGCATAAAGTAGAGCAAATAGTAATGGCTACCCCGGAAGTGAAAACCTATATAAGGCGTACCGGGGCAGAGTCGGGCTTTACGGTAACCGAACCCAATCGGGGTGATTTTTTAATACAGTTAAAAAACAACCACAAGAAAACAACAGATGAAGTAATTGATGACATAAGAGCAAAAATTGTAACATCAGGACAACCTGTGCATACTGAATTTATGCAGAGGATAGAGGATATTTTAGGTGATTTAATGGGAGAAACTCAACCTATTCAAATAAAAGTATATGGAGATGATCCCGACAGGCTTAAGCCGCTTGCGACAAATATAGCAGATTCAATAAGTCATATATCCGGTACTGCCGATGTATTTAGCGGTGTTACCATTGCAGGACCATATATAAATATACGACCTGACCTTACTAAGTTAAAGCAGTTTAATATAGCTTCCGATGATTTTCAATTTCAGTTGGCAACACAGTTGAATGGTTCAATAGCCGGAACTGTTTTTGAAAAACAGCAAATGACAAGTATTCGCCTTATGGAAGGGATATCCAACTATTTTCAAAGTTTAGATGCTCTTAAGAATAGTTATATTTTTCTGCCCGACGGAAAGTTGCAACCTATAGCTCATCTTGCAACAATAACCCCTACTGAAGGTGTAGCGGAAATTAACAGGGAAAATCTTCAACCTGTAGTAGTAGTTACTTCTAGCTTGAATCATACAGACTTAGGGACAGCAATGAAAGATGTGAAAAAAGTAATGAAAAAAGTAGCCTTACCACAGGGATACCATTATGCTTTCGGTGGAACTTATGAAGAACAACAGCAATCCTTCCATGAACTATTGATTGTACTTATCATGTCGTGCCTGTTAGTATTTAGCATAACATTATTTTTGTTTAAGTGTTTTAGGGCTGCTTCTGTTGTTGTGATAATAGCTGTTTTAGCTGTTACCGGAAGTTGCATAGCTTTATTTTTAACAGGAACACCCCTTAATTTAGGTAGTTACACAGGACTTATTATGATAGTTGGAATTATTGGGGAAAATGCCATTTTCACCTTTCAGCAATTTACAGAAATTCGTCCCCGGGAGGGTGTGAAGGATGCGTTAGTTTATGCTATATCTATCCGATTAAGACCGAATATTATGACTGCACTTTGTGCTATTATTGCGTTATCGCCTCTTGCATTTGGAGTTGGTACAGGGGCTACATTGCACCGCCCGCTTGCTATTGCTGTTATAGGTGGCTTTATAACTGGACTACCTTTGCTTTTAATAGTTTATCCTTCATTATTAGCTATGGTATACCGTGATAAGAGAAAACCGGAATTGCCTGGGCTATTTAATGATGTCGGTCAATGACGTTTATTAGAGGCGGGCACAATGCTCATTACAGGCACATCGGAATTATCAATAATATTTTGTGCCGTGGAACCAATAAAAAGTGGTTTCATTTCTCCTTCTTGTTGAGTCATTATCAAAAGTAAGTCTGCCTCAATTTTATTTGCATATCTAATCACTACATTTTCCATAGGTTCAATTGCCTTAACCACTGATATTATTTCTGTAGTGCAGTTTACGCCCGCTGCCATAATGGTTTTTTTTACATCATCCACCTGTTTTGTAAGGCGGTTGATAGCATACTTGTCAATAGTATAAAGTACAGAAATTACATTTATAGTTGCTCCGTATAGTTTTCCTAATTCTATAGCATTTTTAACTTTTTCACGGGATTCTTTAGTCAGGTCAATAGGCATTACAATATTCTTGCAGCCATCACGAACATTTTTACCTTTTACAGTAATAACAGGACATTTTGCCTCTCTAACCACCCTGATGAGTTTGTCTCCTGTGAATTTCTTTCTCAAATTTTTGGCGGCGCCCGAGGAACCCATAATTGTAAGCTTGGCATCAATTTCGTTGGCTATTTTTAATATTTCATCAGAATCACGTCCTACGGTAATTATGGTATTAGTATTTATGTTATGCTTTTTACTTACCGTTGCTGCTAGTTCTTTAAGTCTATCACCAATCTCCTTTTCATTTGTTTCATGGGTATGCTTTTTTAGAAAAGGAATAAACGCACTTCTTTTTTCTATTACATAAAGCAAAGTGAGTTCTGCATTATAAAATTTTGCAAGGTTGTGTGAGTGATCAAGTGCAATCAATGACTGCTCAGAAAAATCTATAGGGACTAAAACCTGTGGTGCTAATGTGCTCATACGGTTTTTTTAAAACTAATTTATAATATATATATGTTTATTACAAGAAACAAATATAAAATATTTTTAGCTAAGAAATAGGGTTGAGGCATTAGAATTGTATTAGAAATTAATTTAATTCAAGTGAAAGTCGGGTAGGATAAATAGGATAGGTTGCAGGGTGCTCTTGCGAACATGGCAGTAAAAATGGATGAATTATAAACTATTCCCTTGCTAAGGCTATTTAGAGCTTATGAAAATAATCAAATACTACTGCCAAAACATCTTTAAATAAGATTTTGTTGGTTATTAAGCAGGATATACTAATTTTGCAACCCATTTTAAAAATTAACACTCCCCGATAGCTCAGTTGGTTAGAGCATCTGACTGTTAATCAGAGGGTCACTGGTTCAAGTCCAGTTCGGGGAGCGTAATAATAAGAACCAAGGTTTGGTTGTTTCAGTTTATTAATAATCCAAGTTTAATTAGAAAATGAGTTTATTAGTTGTTGGCACAGTAGCATTTGATACTATACATACCCCTTTCGGTAAGGTTGAAAAAACAGTTGGCGGTGCAGCTACCTATATAGCATTAAGTGCATCTTTCTTTACAAAAAATACAGGCATTGTTTCTGTAATTGGGGAGGATTTTCCGAATGATACGCTTAGTGAACTAAATAAGAGAAACATAAATATAGATGGTTTGCAGGTTATAAAAGGCGGTAAATCATTTTACTGGTCGGGTAAATATCACGAAGACCTTAATAACCGTGACACGCTTATTACCGAACTTAATGTACTTGCTGATTTTAATCCCATAGTTCCTAAGCAATATCTTGATGCTGATTTTTTAATGCTTGGCAACCTTACTCCGGCAATTCAGCAAAAGGTAATGAGCCAAATGAAAAAGAAGCCTAAGTTAATAGTAATGGATACCATGAATTTTTGGATGGAAGCCATGCCTGCTGAATTGGCTAAAACTATTGCCATGGTGGATGTTCTTACTATTAATGATGCTGAAGCTCGTCAGTTATCGGGCGAATATTCCCTTATAAAAGCCGCTAAGAAGATTTTAAAGATGGGACCGAAGTACCTTATCATAAAAAAAGGGGAACACGGTGCATTACTGTTTGATAGTAAACAGATATTTTTTGCACCAGCACTTCCTTTAGAGGATGTATTTGATCCAACAGGTGCAGGCGACAGCTTTGCTGGAGGATTTATCGGTTATCTTGATAAAACACAAGATATTTCATTTGATAATATGAAGAGAGCCATAATCTTTGGCTCCGCCGCAGCCTCCTTTTGTGTTGAAAAATTTGGCATAGATAGGCTTCTAGAGGTGTCTGAAGATGATATACATGAAAGGATAAAAGAATTTATTAGTTTAGTGCAGTTTGATATTCCGTTAAAATAAGATTGCCTAAAAAATAGTTTTCTTATTTAAATTCGGTAATAATAACTGTTCCTCCTGCTCCGTTTCCGCCTGTTTGTTTTCCTGCTGCTCCATATACAACAGCGCCACTTCCGCCCGCACCACTATTTGTACCACCATTCAGCCCTGATGTTCCGGTAGTATTTGTTGTTTCAGTTACTGGTGCTGCTCCGCCACCCAATTCAGATCCTGCGCCGGGTCCTGAAACGGCTCCATTACCTGTTAATACAAATGGATTACCACCACTACTGCCTGACATAGACACAGGTGGCGTACCACCTGAATTAGTACCACCTGCTCCTCCCATACCCGGAGTGAAATTAGTTGAACCACCACCACCGCTACCGCCTCCTGCAGAATATGTTGTTGCTCCCACTGTAAAGGTTGTTGCGCTACCGTTACCACCGGCGCTATTTCCATTAACGCCTGTACCGCCAGCGCCAACCGTAAGTGCATAGTTGGCAGCTAAAGAACTGCAAATAGAAAATTTCACATATCCTCCGGAACCGCCTCCGCCCGCGGCGGCTAAATTACCCGAACTTGGGTTCGATGTACCGCCTCCTGCACCTCCTCCTCCTATAAGTTCAACCTGTATAGCCTTAGTTCCGCTGGTGGGTGTATATGTATAAGATGTGGATGTTGTTTGGGTAGTTAATGTATATGTTACAATATTGTTTAATGCGCCATTAGTTCCAATTGTAATGCTTCCTGCGGCATTTGTTATACTTATTCCGGAATTAGAAGCAGGAGTAATAGTTGATGGAATAGGAGCTGCTCCTGTTGAACCTATCAAAATCTGACCGTCAATAAGTGCAGCAGTAGATGCGGGTGTTCCACCACTCCCACCTCCAAGAATAATACCATATTGAGTTAAAAGCGGAGAAGATGACAAAACGGAACTAGAACTGAAATAAGGAATACCACCTGAAGTTCCTGTTGTGGTTATTCCGAAATATCCTAAGCTGGTAGGATTACCATTCGTATTAGTGATTCCCCAAATGCCTCCCGGTCCGGTTAATCCAATTGTACTGGTTCCTCCCGAGTTTCCACTACTCTGCATATAATACCATTGTTGGGCCGTTGCTGACCAATAGTAGAATCCTTCCCCAAATCCACCTATAGTGGTAGTGTTGGTATCAAATACCAACAAGCCATTTGGTGGAGAAGAAACTGTTGTAACATCGGTAGTTGAATTTAATGATACACGGGGAATCAAAAATCCCACGTGTGGATTATATGGGTCTGTAAGGTCAAGTACTGCTGCTGCATTTCCTGTAGTGCCGGTAGTATTAATTGCGATATTTTGAGAATGTATAGTAGCGGAGGAGATATAACAAAGAAAAAGGAGTGTAGTAGTCTTTAAGAAAGTATTCTTCATTAGGGTATTTAGAGTTGTACCCTGCAAATCTATCTTTATACTATTACTAAAATGAATAGACTATATTATGTTTATGTTAATAATACAAGGGCTTCTGCAAGAGATTTTGATTTTGACATCAAATAAAAAAGCCCAGAGTTTTGCTCAGGGCTTTTTTATGGTAAGATGTCGCTTAATTAATTTCCTGCAGCACCCATATTTTTTTGCAGGTCAGCTTGCATTTCTTCTGTTGTCATAAGTTTATAACCTGAAGGAACAGTAAATGTGTCTTCTGTAACAGATTGTTTATCTACTTTGGTCGCAGTCATTGTAATATTTATCCCCTGTTGTTGCATGGTGTATTCTAATGGAAAGCCTTTAAGTCCTTTAAATTCGCCACTTCCGCCTGGATATGCAGGCAGGTCTTGAGTGTAGTATACAGTTGCAACAACTGATTGTCCTGTTTTGTCAGACATTGTAACTTCTGCTTTATGGCATGCATATCCGGCAACTTGTTTGGTATCATCCATATACTTTATCGTAGGGTCTTGGTTTTTATCTTTTTTTGTTTTATCGGTTTTTATTTGATATTTGTTTCCCATAACTTCTGATAAAATAATAGGGTCATCAGGTTTTTTTTCGTCTGTTATCGTAATCACCTTATACATTCCCATATCCATTATAGACTTGCTTTTGTCCCCTTTAATATAAACTTTTACAGAGCTATTTTGCATAGACGCATTGGCTTGCTCGTTATCGGTAGTTATTGAGTAAGTTACTATTCCTTCAAAACTATTCTCAGTAGTTGATTTCGGCGCAACAAATGCTGTTGATGCGAATCCTATTGTAGCAATTGATGCTACTAATGCTAATTTTTTCATGATTTTTATTTTTTATTGCCTCAAATATAGGCTAAATTTCTTAATTAGTTTATATATTCAAATTTGGTATAGGGAACAAGCACTTCTGGGATACGTATGCCATTATCATCCTGATTATTTTCAAGTAAAGATGCTACTATTCTTGGCAAAGCTAAAGCGCTTCCATTAAGGGTATGTGCAAGAGCAGGTTTGTCTGCGTCTTTTTTGTATCTTAATTTCATGCGATTGCTTTGAAAAGTTTCAAAATTGGATACTGAACTAACTTCCAGCCAACGTTTTTGGGCTGCCGAAAATACTTCCATATCATAAGTCAATGCAGACGCAAAACTCATATCTCCTCCGCAAAGCTTCAGTATCCTATATGGTAAATGCAAACTCTTTAACAAACCTGTCACATACGTTTTCATTTCTTCTAAAGCCTTGTATGATTCTTCAGGTAATCGTATTTGTACTATTTCTATCTTATCAAATTGGTGTAGCCTATTAAGTCCACGCACATCTTTTCCATAAGAACCTGCCTCTCTGCGGAAGCAAGGGGTATACCCGCAGTTTTTTACGGGCAAGGTAGTGGCATCCAAAACCATGTCTCTGTACATATTGGTTATTGGAACTTCAGCTGTTGGAATAAGATATAGTTTATCTTCATTTACAAAATACATTTGCCCTTCCTTATCAGGTAACTGGCCTGTGCCAAAACCACTATCTTCATTAATTAATATGGGAGGTTCAATTTCAATATACCCCGCTTCATGAGCTTTATCTAAAAAGAAATTAATTAATGCTCTCTGTAATTTTGCTCCTTTGCCTTTATAAATGGGGAATCCGGCACCCGTTATTTTTACACCGGTTTCAAAATCAATTATGTCGTATTTTTTTGCTAATTCCCAATGAGGTAATGCTTTTTCTCCTAATTCAGGAATAGCTCCTTCTGTGTGAACAATTTCATTGTCTTCCGGTGTCTTTCCCTTCGGAACACTTGAATGTGGTGTGTTGGGCAATAAAACAGCTTTAGCTTGCAACTCAGATTCAAATTTTTTCATTTCTCCTTCCAGAGTAGTTATATCCTCTTTCCATTTTCCTGTTGTTGCTTTTAATGCATCTCCTTCAGTTTTTTTTCCTGCTTTATATAACTCGCCTATTTCTTTCGAGGCTTTATTTAATTGAGCTAAAATACCATCCAATGTAGTCTGAATTGAACGGCGTTTTTCATCAATGGCAAGTATTTCCTCGATGACAGGCTTTGCGTCAAAATTTTTGATTGCAAGCCTTGAAATAATTTCTTCAGGGCTGCGGCGTATATATGATAATTCAAGCATGAAATAATATTTTACCCGGCAAAGATAATAATAAGGATTAAGGGGTAAGTAGTAATGAATAAAGACGAATATTTTTCTTATCTCTTACTCCTTATCACTTATCACTTTTTTTGTAAAACTACTAATCCAAATAATTCTCGACCATCTGAAAGTAACAGGAAATAGAATAAAAATTAATGAAATAATAATAAGGACTAATGGTAATGAAGGTATATTCCACCAAAACATATTCAGAGTATATAACAGGGTAATCAGTGTGGTTTGAAGCCCATAAGATACATACATGGCTCCGTAAAAATAACCTACTTCCCTTTCGAATTTCAGATTGCAATTAGGACAGTGTTTATTCATTCTTAATCCATTTTTCAAACTATATGGATTATTATTTTCAAATACTCGCCCCAAATTACACCGGGGGCATTTATTGGCAATAGTAGCGTAAGTTATATCCCAAATTCTCACAAAAGGTTCAAAGATTAAAGAATTTATGTATAGTGCGAATATACACTATGGCAAAATTCTCATTGTATTTACTTAAGAAGTGTAACAGTTCCTGTATAACTGTGTTTGTTACTTTTACTGTCATAAACAGTAATAACATATACATAAGCATCTTCCTGGCTCATAGTCCCTTTGAAAGCTCCGTTCCAGCCATCGTTTATATCTGTGCTGTGGAATAACTCGCTTCCCCAACGATCAAAAATATACATTTCAAAACTTTTTATGTCACTGCCTTTTGCTTGAAATATTTCGTTTTTCCCTTTTCCGTTAGGGGAGAAAGCCGAAGGAATATATAAGGCAAATAAAGGATCTATTACTAAATAGTTTTTTACCGAATCCACACATCCATGTATATTCATCACTGTTAAAGAAGAACAGTATGTTCCTGTATCTTGATAGGTATGACTTGCATTTTGATTTTGGCTGCTTGAATCACTTGCATCGCCAAAGCCCCAATTCCATTCTGCAATTCCATAGGCATCAGTAGACTTATCAGTAAACTGTATAGTTGCCGCTAAAATAGTTGTAGGCTGAGGGCTTGCTGTGAAGTTAGCTTTTGGATTATTATACACGGTAATGTAATTATCTTGGGTAAGCGTGGCACTGCAACCTATACCTGAAGTGGTTGTAATTTTTACCGGATAAATACCCGGTTTTTTATAACAATAAATAGGGTTTTGCTTGTTTGATGTATCTCCATTGCCAAAATTCCAATTTGAATTAGCAATACTGTCGGATGATATCGTAGAAAGGTTATGAAACTGAATACAAAGCGGAGCGCATCCACTTGTAATGTTAGTATTAAATGCGGGTGTTGGTAAACCACTTACATTTACGGTAACAGTATCACTTATTGTATCACAAGGGTCTGCCGCTGTTATCGTATAGGTGGTGGTTACTGTGGGTGTAACACTTACAATTGCGCCCGATAATGCCCCCGGCTGCCATAGAAGCGGATTTGTTTCATTGGTAGCTGTTGCCGTTAATGTTACAGAGGTTCCTAAGCATATATTTTGTTTATCAGCGGAGGCAGTCAGGGTAGTCTGAGCTCCCGTATATATGGTAACTTCTCCGCTATCAATGCGTGGACGGCAAGAAGCGCTGTCGGTTACTATTACCGAGTATGTACCCCCACATAAACCCGTGATTGCTTGAGTAGTGGCTCCATTGTTCCAACGGTAGGAAAATGGCCCCGGATCGGGCGCGCTAAAAATAGCTTTAGCTGAGCCATTACATGCACAGGAATTGGTACCGACAACAACAAGTGTATCTCCGCTTAGAACAGGATTTATTATTTGGGTAACATACCCATTTCCACAGGCATATAAAGCAGGACCATCTCCTAACGCAATATCATAAACAGTATCGGGAAGAAGGATTTTACTGCTTATTGCCATACCAGAATTGAATATATATATGCTGTCTGCCACTCCTACAAATATATTATCGCCGTAGTCAACATCCAATCCCCCGTAGGAAACCACTCTGGTAACTCCTGAATAAGATGAATTATAAGTTGGGTTAGTTGTTCGAATGGAGTATTGAGAAACTAACGCCCCTGTATTTTTGTCAAATCGTTTTAATGTATCATCATTATATAAGTATAACCAGGTAGGGCTTACAGCGACACAATTCATTCCATTAGCACGTGCACCTGAACCCGAAGGAGGAGATAGGTTTGTATAAAATACACTTGATACTTCAAGAAAATCAAAGTAATCGGGAACTGTGTAAGTTGTAGGAGAAAGAGTTGGTAAAGGCAATCGCATAAATACATTATTAAAATGTAGTGGGTCAACGCCTAATGACCTTGTTGCTATCATATAGCAGGTGTCCCCACGAGGGTCAATAGCTAAACCTACCATATCATGAAATGCCGTAGTTGCGCCAAGAACATTAACAGGATTAAGGGTACTCATGTTGGTATCAAGTACACCCGCCTGATAAGGACCATTGGTACCTCCTCCTGCTATAACAATTGCACGGCTACAGGGA
>Ga0206824_10184_pt2 | contig 18947 bp, 19 predicted proteins | sample Alteio_BWOrgCont_82_FD_152874 | JGI IMG/M metagenome (GOLD analysis project Ga0206824, IMG submission 152874) | Enriched cells from forest soil in Barre Woods Harvard Forest LTER site, Petersham, Massachusetts, United States -... | ecosystem: Environmental > Terrestrial > Soil > Temperate forest >...
AATATTAAATGAGCGTAGTGTAGTCGTCTTTACGTGCATTAATGTGCGACTATTTAAATTGGAAAACTCATTCGCCAGTATTGGCAGTTCATCGTCCTATGGTACCAAGCCCCTTTCGCCGACATATTGAATCTCAGTCGGTAAACTCGATACAAGCAGTTCTAAATTCACACAACCGAGTCCGCCATTTTGCCAATAAAATCAATAAGCTGCAACACCGCTCGAAGCGTCTGCATGCCCATTCTGAATCACATTAAATTTGTAATTATGATATAATTATATGGTAATGATCACTTTTGAGTGGGACGAAACTAAGAACAAGGCAAATCTTAAAAAACATAAAATCTCATTTGAAGAAGCCAAGAGTGTTTTTGGCGATCCCCATGGGCGTTTGATTCCTGATCCGGACCATTCTTCCAATGAAGAGCGATACATCCTTTTAGGATTAAGTGATGAACTGAAAATATTAGTGGTTTGTCATTGCTACCGAAAAAGCTCAACTGTGATTAGAATTATTTCTGCTCGCAAGGCACTTCGCCACGAAAAAAATGAATACGAAAGGTGGTTAAAATGAGAAAAGAATATGATTTTTCAAAATCAAAAAAGAACCCATATGCTAAATGTTTAAAACAGCAAGTAACGATTCGGCTTGATAAGGAAACCGTTGATTACTTTAAGGTCCTCGCTGAGGAAAGCGGAATCGCTTATCAAGTGCTGATTAATCTCTTTTTAAGGGAATGCGCAACAACACAAAAAAAGCCCATTTTGAGATGGAAAGATACCACCTAACTGAGTGATGGAGGGTTTATGTTTACGATCACGGTAGTAGTAAGAAAGAGATCCGATGTAAGCACTGAAGAATTTAGAAGAATCTGGAAAGAAGTCTATGGGCCGATGTACAGACAACTCCCCCAGGTGAAGTCCTATGTGCAATATCACCTCAACGATCATAGAAAAGACGATGCTGAAGAACCTATCGATGGAATAGTCTTGATGAGCTTTGACTCGGAAGACGCGATGAAAGAGGCGTGGAACACGGAAACCTATAAAAGAGCAGCGAAAGTTCGAGAGACTATTATGAGAGAAACAGCGGTTGGTGTCCATGTTGGGTGGGTGGACGATATAGTTAAGATCGTATAGAATTTTGTGCTGCAAACTCGATACAAGCAGTTCTAAATTCACCCAACCGGGTCCGCCATTTAAAAAATGTAAAATCCCATTTGAAGAGGCGAAAAGTGTTTTCGCCGATCCCCATGGTCGCTTGATTCCTGATCCAGATCATTCCGACAAAGAGGAACGGTGCGTCTTTTTGGGCTTAAGTGATGAAATGAGGATTCTTGTGGTTTGTCACTGTTATCAGAAAAGTTCGACTGTAATCAGAATTATTTCCGCTCGCAAAGCACTTCGCCATGAGAAATCCGAATATGAAAGGTGGTTAAGATGAGAAAAGAATATGATTTTTCAAAATCAAAAAAGAACCCATATGCAAAACATCTGAAGCAGCAGGTAACGATTCGTCTCATCGAATACTTTAAGACTCTTGCAGAGGAGAGTGGGATTGCATACCAAGTTTTGATCAATCTCTTTCTAAGGGAATGCGCCACAACCCACAAGAAGCCTGTTTTGCGTTGGAGCGATGCGGGCTAGCCACGGTTCAATTGAAGTAGGGTAATATATCGTTACTCGGACATTATTTTAGCGAAATGCGATTCAACTATTGGTTCTCTATCCAGTCTTAAAAAAATTCCTGCCGAAAAACCAACTGAGGGCTATTTGCAATCACCTGGCGTTAGCGTGAAATAAAAATCTTGATTCTTCGTTGTTCGATCAAGACTCGAAAGATCAAGCTTATTATCGGGGGAAGCAATTGTAGAAACGTCATATTCGCTCGTACCATTATCTATAAATGCGATCAAAGACGGTTTGCTTGTCGGATCAATCTCTCTTAAATCAAGAATTTCGATCTTGATTCTAAAGTCCTTTCCTTCTTTGGTTGAAAAGCTAAATTCATTTCCAGGGCCAAGATTCTCGAAGCCTTCCACTCCATCTTTTAAAAGTGGAACAGTGTATTTCTCATTTTGACTCAGTTTTAATTCTTTACCTTTGATTAGAAGATGAGGATATAATTGAGTAATATTTTTATCCTTGAATGTTATAGTTGATACTGAGTCAGTGAGATTTCCTAGGCAAATGCTAGTTGTGGCTGCATTAGAATAAAGAGAACTAAATATTGCAAATGATGTTAGAATGTATTTCATACTTTGGCCTTCAATGTAAGTTCAGTTGTCGAGCAACGCTTCTAAAAATTATTCATTTTGTTTATTAAAATCAATTTCGAATGCCTTGCATTTTTACTACGTTAAGACAATAGCACGCCTATGTAAAAAATAATAGACGAAACCTGTCAGACTATAAACCCAGCAACGGTAGTTAATTCAAATAAAGTCATGACTTTTTGAGTAATATTAAATGAGCGTAGTGTAGTCGTCTTTACGTGCATTAATGTGCGACTATTTAAATTGGAAAACTCATTCGCCAGTATTGGCAGTTCATCGTCCTATGGTACCAAGCCCCTTTCGCCGACATATTGAATCTCAGTCGGTAAACTCGATACAAGCAGTTCTAAATTCACACAACCGAGTCCGCCATTTTCGATGTCGGGTTTTTTCCGACAAAAGCAGGCCGAAGTGATGGCTTACGTATTTCAAAAACTTAAAATCAATTGAATTGTCGAACGCGATTAATCCTTAAATCTAGCTCATGGGTGCGTTTTTGGTGCCACTGTCTCGACCCCAAAAACGACCAAGTATAAGACCATTGAAATCTCAGCGACTGCAGATGGGATGACAATAAAACTGTGAATCTTTTGCCCGAATTCGGGAACCAAGAACGCGGTGAAAAGATCAATCAGATAGCAAACACCACCAAGAATCAGAACTTTGCCAAGCTATTTTGCGAACAAACCAGATTTGTGGGTAAGACACCCAAGCGGAATCAACCACAGACCAAAGAAAATTTGTGCGATCAAGGTTCCATAGTGTTGAATTTCCAGTAACAACACGGTGTATTTGAACCCGCGATGTGCGCGGTTTTTTTGTCTGAGGTCATTGAGCTATACTGTTCTATTGGTCATCATTAAGAAAGATAACAATTGATTCGGCACTGAAAAACTTTGGAGAATGCGAGCTCTACACGTCGGACATGGTCTAATCGGATATTGTTTGCGTTGTCTCGTTTGGCTTTTCACTTTCAATAGCCTTCTCTATCACTTCAAATGTATGTGAATTGACTGGCGTGACGGTCTCACTTTCATTGGTCAAATGTGGCGTAAACACCAAGGCATTCCAAGCAACGTTAAAGTCAGCAAACAGATGCTTAGCCTCTTTTTCGTCAACAGCAAGACTACGAAGAATATTTGCATCTGTCGCGTGGACTACTTTACGAGTACTTTTTGAATCTAGGCTGGCCTTCCACTGTTCTAATTCCTGTTCATATTGCGACTGATTTTTTTCGAATTCGATGATGGAATTAGCATACGCGGCTTTTGCAGCATCGATTTCAGCTTTGTTTACGAACTGCGGAAACGAATGCCCAAATGTGTTCACAAAGTCACTAAATGAGTCAAACTGCTTAAAATGTGAATCATAAAAAGCGAGAGCAGCTGCTTGAGAATTTATGTTTGATTGAGCTGCCAGTTTATCCGGATAATAGTAATCTTTGGATACGCAGCCGATCGAGTTTTCCCTATTAATTGCGTTCTCGGCCAAATGAAACACTTGTGTCACTTGAATGTATTGAGCCCACTGTAAAAATGAAAAACCTGATTTGGGCACAAAGCTTCGCCCGGCTTCGGTGCAATAGTAAGACGTTGGCGCGTTATCCAGATCCGTGAGATTGCCATGATAAGTTACGATCACGTTTGGGACGTTTTGTTCTGGATGTTTCGGCGGTATGGGTTGCTTTGGTTGGTGGACAATTATTTGATCGGGTGACAGGTAGCTTCGCGCCACTGAGAGTATGGATTCAGCATTTTCTGAGGTTACTTCATTACCCAGCGGCCGGACATCATTGTTCAATATATTCTCGGTGACGCTTTTAGTGTTTTTTGAGTCAGTCTTTCCGATAAAAAACTGGATATCACGGCATAATTTGTTCTCATTCCAATCTGCCGAACACTTAGCGAAAATAAATTCTCCGGTCACTTCATTTAAGATTCCGTTACCGATAATAGTATTCGCCTTGAAATTTAGAATTGACGGGGTACCTGCTAGCATCAGTGCTTTTCTGATTTTGCCGTATTCTTTTTTAGACTTTGTTTTTTCATCACGGACGCCACTCAGCAAATATGTGTATTCTTCACGGGGTTTAATCTTAGAGGCTACGATTATTGGCGGTTGGGCGTAAGATTTCGGATAATACTCGACTAACGAGTAGGTTCCAGCAACACAAGGGTGAGATCGCCCAGGGATCGATTTTTTTTGTTTTAAATCGGCAACGTCATCATCGCAGAATAGTGCCATTTTCAAATCACTGTCAGCTAATTGAATTGCGGTGCCTTCACGAAATCTTGAAACAAAAACCGACTTTGGGATTGAGGCGCGGAATCCTCTGATACCCATTATGTCATTTTCAATTTGTCGGAAACCGTCAGCATTCGGAAACCTTTCGTTTTTCGACCCGTTAAACAAATAGTTGTAATCGTTAGTGGGGGAAATTGCCGAAGCAATAATTGTAGGTGCCTTCGAGGAATTATAGCCGTGATATTCAATAAGCGCGTAAAGACCGTCTTCACAGGATTCGGAATGAGCACTAATATTATTTTCACCCTGCACCCGATCGATATCCGTTTGGCAAAATAAGGCAACTCGAAGGTCGCTATTCTTTATGCCGATAGCTTCTCCGACACGCATACTGACTGGATCATGCAACTGAGGAATATCCTGTGCGAACGATAGTGATGTAATTAAGGACACCAACAGAAACATGCGTCGTACTCTATCATCGGGAATTCATCCTATCATTTAGATAAAAACAATTATTGATACAAATTAAATGGAAGGCATTTAGATAGGTCACGTCTTTTTTAAAACAACGTGCATCGCGCCTTCGCCAAGGGCCCACTCAGCGGGCGTCATCCCAAGCTCGACAAGATTAATATTCGAAAACAGATTTTCCCCTTCTCCAAAAAGGAGTGGGGTAACAGCAACGTGAAATTCATCGATCAGCCTTGCCTTTAGGTATTGCTGAATGGTTGAAATTCCACCGCCTATGCAAACGTCCTTGTCCTTTGCCGCTTCTTTCGCCTTTTTCAACGCAGACTCGATCCCGTCGGTGACAAAATGAAAAGTGGTGTCACCAGCCATTTTTATCGAACGTCTAGGATGGTGGGTCAGAACAAAAACATCGCAATGAAATGGTGGGTTTTCATTCCACCAGCCCTTCCAAGATTCGTCAGGCCAAGGGCCGCGCACGGGACTAAACATATTTCGACCCATGATCCAGGCGCCGACATTTGAAAAAGCCTTCTCGATAAACCGATGATCGACGTTTTTTGTGACGACGTCAGTCCCCCACGGCAGAGCGACCGATTTTTTGAATGCTTCAGTTGCATACAGCCATTGGTGAAGTTCGCCACCGCGGACACCCATCGGGTCATTGATGCTTTGTCTGGGCCCCGCGCCGAATCCATCGATTGAAATAGCAAACGGAAAATTCTTTACCTTCATTGGCAAAATTTAATGCGCATCTTTTGGTTTGTCCACAAAGGGAAAAATCAACGACTATCGCTTAAGTTGTGCGTTCGACGTTCAAGCTCTAAGCTTTGACTAGTGAGCGATATTCGGCAGCTAACGGAACGAAAACAAAAGCTAGGCGCGATTGCTAGAGTGGCGATCCTGGGTCTGCCTATTTTTTTGTCGTTAAGCCGAGTATTTAAAGAATGGGCTAAATGGCTGGTAAATCCGTATCGCGCGTTGACACCGATTTACGTATTCGGTTTGTTATTCGTTTTTTTTAGCTACCGCAAAACACTTCATGAAATTATTCTTCTAAAATTGGCTCAAAAAAATTCGGAACCTGCGCTGGAAGCCGATGAACAAAGTACGGTGAATGAAATCAAAAGCAGGCAAAGTCGAATCGATAATGTGTCTTGGATCAAACGGAATTACTGGTTGCTTGTCGGCGTATTCGCTTCGGCAGGCGTAGATTTGTTTTTGTGGTCGTTAGCCAAGGAAGTTGGCAAAGCTACTGTTTTATCTGTAATCTTTGCCGTGTTTGCTGCTTGCGTGTTGTTTATCATTTATTTAAGGCGGGAACATTTTTCGTCGCGGGAAAAAATAATATTAGGATTGATTCGGGAAGGCCGCTGAAATCAATCTGTGTTTGTTTTAAAGGAGACTTATGTTTAAAGAATTTAAAGAGTTTGCGATGAAAGGGAACGTAATCGATCTAGCTGTTGGGGTTGTGATCGGCGGGGCTTTTGGAAAAATCGTGTCATCTTTTGTGTCAGATATTTTGATGCCGCCCATTGGATTGCTATTGGGTAAGGTGGATTTTTCGGAACTGTATGTCAATCTTTCGGGGCACTCTTTTGCTTCATTATCGGAAGCAAAAAAAGCTGGTGCGGCGACTTTGAACTACGGGGCGTTCATTAACCAAATCATCGATTTTTCGATTATCGCATTTTCGGTTTTTTTGGTGGTGGAGGCGCTAAACGGTCTGCAGAAAAAATCAAAAAGTGCAGAAGCGCCAACGACCAAAGACTGTCCCTTTTGTATTTCGGCAGTACCCATTGCCGCAATTAAATGTAGTCACTGCACCAGTGATCTGCGATAGGCGCGTTAGATTTCTATTTGCCTTTAGCGGCTTGTTCCAATGTTTTGATGTCAATCTTTTGCATTTCTAGTAATACCTTCATGACCCGTTCTGATTTATTGGAGTCACTTGTTGCCGCTAAATCACCTATAATTGTTGGCACTATTTGCCATGAAACACCGTACTTGTCCGTCAGCCAACCGCATTGTTCAGGTTTGCCACCTTCGGAAAGTTTTAACCAATAATGATCAATCTCTTGCTGTGTTTCGCAGGTGATGACTAAAGAAAATGCGTTATTGAAAGTAAAATTGTGATTTCCCTGGCCTTCCATCAACACGAAGTTCTGCCCGTCCAGAGAAAAAATAGAATGCATCACCGATCGAGTGGATTCATCGCGGGTAATGAAGTCTATTTTAGAGTTCTTGAATAGGGACATGTAGAAATGAATCGCTTCTTCGCCTTTGCCGAATAGCTGATTTACAAACAAGAATGAAGGCGCGATTTTTTGGCTATTGCTCTTCAAGATCAGCTGCCAATTGACACCATACTTATCTGAGGTGAATCCGTATTTCTGGGCGAATGGGTATTTGTCTAATCCCATCCGAACTTCGCCGCCTTCAGAAAGCTTTTGCCACAATTCATTTATTTCTTTTTCGTCGTCGCACCAAACAAAGAAGGACAAGGCTGGAGTAAATTTAAAAATCGGGCCACCGTTCAGGGCCATGATCGTTAGCCCTTCCAGTTCAAACTCAACAGTCATAATGGAACCTTCTTTTTGGCCAGAAACATGAGCGCCAGATTTTCCGTAACGTGCAGTTTTTCCTATCTTAGAATTCTTAAATAAAGAGGTATAGAACTGGGTTGCTTCTTCTGCTTGAGTATCAAACCAAAGACATTGTTTTATTTTTTGCATATTGTTTCGGTTCCTTGCCGCATTTTACTCATTCTATGCACGAATCGGTGCACCAGGAAATGCCTTTAGTAATTCATCGGTCGTCAGCTCGCGGTATTCCCTTAAAGGAAGTTCGCCTAACTCAAGCCCCCCATAGGCAACTCGTTTTAGTTTGATGACCTCGTGCCCAAGGGCATCAAACATGCGTCGGATTTCGCGGTTTTTTCCTTCGCTTAAATATACAGTCAGGTGGGATTCTTTGCCGCTCGATTTCCTTAATATGATTTGATCGGCTTGAAGGACTTCGCCGGCGTCGACTAAACCTTTTCGAAGGTGATCCAGTTTTTCTTCGGTGATTTCTCCGCGCACGGATACCAAATAGGTTCGTTGCACCTGATTGGATGGATTAGTCAGCCAATCGGATAGTTTCGTATCGTTCGTCAGAATCAATAGCCCAGACGTCGCCCAGTCTAGACGGCCGACGGCAATCAGATGCAGATGGAGATCCGCCACCAACGAAAAAATAGTAGGGCGATCTTTTTCATCGGTGCGGGTCGTGACGACTCCACGCGGTTTGTGAAGGATAAAGCTTCGCGATTGAACACGTGTGATGCGTTTCCCGTCCAATTCAATGATCGCTTTTTCTGGTGTCACGCCGAAACCGGGATTTTTTCTAAGCATGCCATTCACACGAACACGTCCCGCTAAAATCCATTCGCGTGCTTCCGTTCGGGATGCGATGCCCAGTTTCGACAATGCCCTTTCCAGGGGCACTTGGCCTGCTTTTAAGCCTTTCATTGTCGGCGCGGCCTAAAGGCAATAGCCATTCAAAAGTTTTTCTTGGCTTTCGGGTTGGTAAATACTTCTGGTGTTAAGTTTGCGGCTTTTTGCAGCCTGGATCAAATAGGGTTCACCGTCTTCGTCAACAAAGCCGGTGTCTTCGTCGTATGATTTTGAATTAAAAGCATCGTCCAAGGTGACCCATTTTGCGCCTTGTTTTTCATAAGCAGTTAAAAGGTCGTCCAAGTAGATTGAAGTAGCTTGCGAATAGTGAAGCAATAAAATATACACGAATTGTTTTTGTGGCCCATAGATCATTTTTTTCATTCGCAGGGAATACAGCAGCTGTTCACGGGCTTCGCGCAGGTACAAGTCCTTAAGCTTGGTCAGATCTTTTGTTTGTTTTTTATTTACACAACGAGTGTATGCGTCAATCCAATCCCAATCGTAAAAATCGACGGACACCTGGGCAATTCTGTAATTCCTGCCCGCAAGATAAGATCGAACCGCATACCGTTTGTCGACCGTGTCGCCTTCACTTAAAAATGGATAACGGAACACTTTCAATTCATGAATGGTGTCCGCATAATCGATCAAAGTAGATTCATTTTTTTCAATGTCGCGCATGTAGTCGGTGGCTGAGACTTTTCCAAGATCAAAGTGACTAAATGTATGGTTGCCGACCTTATGGCCGGCGTCTTTCCACTGTTTTAAAACCTCCGCACGTTCGGACATATTCACCGTAACGCTTCCATTCACGAATCCATACACGCTTCCAGTGTGGTGTTTTTTTAGCGTTTCAATGATGCGTGTCGATACATCTTTTCGAGATTCTCCGACCGGTGCGCCACCCGCAGCTGGCAGGTCATCGATCGTGATTGCAATCGGAAAGGATTCGATGGCAATCGCCATTCTTGGAAAAAGGACCAGTAACAAAAGAAATGTTTTTGAATTCATTAAAAGTACCCCACTACGTTTAACATGATGTCATTTTGAGTCCATAAATCACCAAGGCGCTGGCTTCGGATTTGGGTCCACGACAAAGTAATGTGCGTTGTGTCTCTTTTTCGCCATTGCAGGCCAACGGTGAAAAAGGTGCCGTATCCCCATTCATATCCATCTTCATGAATGCGTTCTTCGGTTGCTGAAAGATTGCCCAAGAAATCCCCGACGATGGTCGCGCTAAATTCTAGACGTGGGCCTACGCCTAAGAAATGTTGGGGGCTCCAGTAATTATCGGTTGGAACCACAAAACGCTGGTCATCGGCACCGAATCCAAGCCAAAGCCACGGGTCTTCGATCAGAATTCCGCACATCACATCGACCAATCCGTATTTTTCGATGTTGCCGTCGGTCAGCCAGCCCCAATTTCCGTACACGTTTGCTTTAAATCGTTGAAGAAAAATGTAGTTCAAGTCAAACGACATCTTGGTCGTTCTTAAATCGGGAAAATGATCTTCGACTTCCAGAAGCGAGTAAGCAAGTCCATGTTGAATCGAAAAATTGTAGTCAAATTGATTAGCAAATTCCAACCCCGTCACGCTCAAAAGGCCGTTTCCGCCCACTTTAGTGGTCGCGCCGACAGCGGCAGTTGTATCAACTCCGGCATGTGCCTTTATTTCAACGCGAGAATCGAATTTTTTTGAAGCTTCAGCAGAAAAAAAGTATGCGTCCGTGTGTAAACCATAAAGAACCCGATAATCGTATTCAGCAAACGCGCCATAAGAAAATTGGTCATCGTCTTCGTCGCGGTATGGAAACGTGATTTCTGTTGGCTGATTGACCGTATCGATCTTGAGTTCTCGATAATAGACGCCGTCCAGGGTCGACCCGATCAACAGGTTTCCATCAGTCGTAATTCCCAAGGCTTTGCTTGAAAACATCGGCAACACAAATAGCAGCGTGAAGGCGCGCAGCAAGGCGCTATTGCTGAACATCAATGTTCGATTCAACTAAGCCTCCAAGATCACCGACCGGTATCAACTTTGCTTCTTTGCCATCATCAAACCACACTGAAACTTTAGAAACTTTGTCACTCGAAGAATTGACTAAGCTAATTTGTAAACGATCCTTGTCGGACCTTTTAATTGTTACACCCAACTGGTTTCTTGCTTTCCACCATCTTACGGAATCGCTCATGGACAAGATAACCGTATTTGGGTCTTGTTCTAATCTTTTTAGGGTTTCGGGAATAACGATCGAATAACCTTTTTCTGCGTAAACTTCTGGGTGAATTTGAAATACGTACATCCCTTGTAATGCAGAGGTTGTGTCGATTACAGAATCAAATTTTCCTTTTAGTTCGACAATGTCATTTGATTCTTTTTTGTTATTCACGTCGATTTCGTTCGCATACGATCCTGGAAGAACCATCAGTTCGCCGTTAGATATGAAAGTAGGCGCTAGCTGAAAGTATTGTGTGTCTCCTGATAAATATCTGATGTGATTTTGCATCAGGGCCTTGATGGTGTTCAGATCGTAAGAACCATTTAGCACGTGGAAACCAATCGTAGGATTACCGGTGTAATATTCCGTTTCTAGTCTGGCTCTTTCAATTTGTTCGAACTGTCCTTTTAGATAAAGGCTAGGCAATTCGGTTTGTGCATTCAGGGCCGGGATGATTTCAGTTTGGTTTAATCTTTTTTGAAGGGACTCAAACGGCTTCATCTGGTCTACATTCACAAAATAGGAAGTGGGAATTTTGAGCTCGTTCAGCTTCACCGCAAGATTTTTTGTATCACTGTCGACGGCTTGAATTTCAACGGTCGGTACAATGGCCGATGTTTTACCATCCGGCCAAGTTGCAACCTTAGCAATCGGAATGCCTGCTTCCCATGCCAACAAGGAAATAAAGGCAAGATCTTGGTAAACTTCTACGGCACTTTTCGTTTCGTGAAGATGCGAAACAGGATCAAGCAAGGTCCATGCGGTTCTTTTGTTTTTTCCGTTGCTTAGAACGGAACGTGGCGTGCGCGAGTTTGATCCGCCATGTACGTTGCGTATTTCCCACATCGCAGCTGTCGCGTCTGCCGACATATTTGCTTGATAACGAGAATCGATGATTTGCCATGGAATTTGGGTTCCAGGCGGGATTTCCCACCACGGGGCGCCACCACCAGAAAACCAGGTATTGGATTTTCTTTGCTCGTCCGTAGCCGCAGTAAATTGAACAGAAAATACGGTGTTGCTCCAAGTCGATGATGAACTTTGTTTGCCTTCGCCATCCAACACGCCAATTGGTCCCGTCGCTAGGACGATTCCAGATTGAGCAACGTAGCTTTCAAGTTGTGTTCTTTGTGCATTCGAAAGAACAGAAACTTGAGGAAGCACCAAAATAATATTTCGGTAGGGGGCAGGAATGCTTGAAGTAAACGAATAGGCGATTTGATGACTTTTTAGAAAAGTTGTCCAAGCGCTTAATGCAAGCCGGGACGCAACCGGATTGAAACGCTGGTTTTGTTCTGTTGTGAAAAGCTGTATTGTTCTTTTTCTTAGTTCGGTCAGCAAATAGTCTAGCTGTGGCACGGTCGCGTTCGGCACGGTTTCTTCTAAGTTTACGTTGTCGAAAGAACGATTGAAGTCGTAGTGTTCGAAAATGCCCTTTGCATGAAGCGCTTTTACTCGAGCGGTGTATTCTTTTTCATCAAAAAAATGAACATCATGCGTGACTAGCACTTCAAACATGAATGACGCAAAAATAATCGTGCAGATAATTCCAAAAAACAAACCTAGCTTTTTATTAATCGAATCAAAAAAGGCGTTCTTGCTTTGCTTCGCCGCCGAATTTTGTGGAAAATATTCTGACCTTAGCGAAGACGTAAGATATCGCTTAAAAAAAGCTCCCTCAACTTTGACAGGGCTTGCCTTGCTTTTGCCATCGACTGGCAGCTGACGGATCTTATAAACTGAATAAGAAACCAAAGTCAGAAGAAGAGTGGCCAAGCTAAGCGTAAGTAAAACGGCATTAAAGAATAGATGGATTTGTATTGGTCAGTCCCTTTCTATCTAGTTTGTTCCAATTCATTGGTAATCCTAATAGTTCATCTAACAACGAGACAAAGCGAATGATCTCCATAGATAGCCCGTAGCTTGCACGATTAAACAGAGATAACAGCACCAAAGAAACTCGATTGTTTTCAAATAGAACTATATATGCAGAAAGAATAAGGTCTAAAATCGTCAGCTGCAAGAAGAACGGACCAATTGCTAAAATGCTGCCGCTGTAAATTGCATGTCCAATCGTGAAAAATGCAAAAATAAAGTTTGCACAGGGAATGATCGTGCTTTCGCCAAAAAAATAAAGAAGGATCATGAAGTTTCTTACGCTTTTAAATGGGGAAAAAATCCACGAAGCATTTGCGCGAACGGCTTGTAAAGTCCCCCGTGACCATCGATAGCGTTGTTTTAACAAGGCGACATAGTTGTCAGGCGCTTCCGTGACTGCCTTCATTTCTCGGCAATACACGGTGCGAAAGCCTTCCATCAGTAATCGAATCGTTAAATCGCAATCTTCGGCAAAAGTGGTCGAATGATAACCGCCGACTTTCATGACCGCTGACCGGCGAAAAAGCCCAACTGGTCCCGGAACAATCATAACAATCGAAAGAAACGATTGAGCGCTCTTTTGGAAATTTAGTCCGGCTACATATTCTAGCACTTGAAAACTAGTCAACAAGTTATGCGAATTCCCGACAATCACATTTCCAGCAACGGCTGCAATCTTGGGATCAGATTCAAGATACGGGACCCCATGCAAAAAAACGTCAGGATCAATTAAGCTATCGGCGTCAATTGCAAAAAAATATTCGCCCATTGCTTCGTAAATTCCGCGATTCAAGGCGGCAGCTTTTCCAGCATTCTTTTGATAGATGACGCGTACGTTTTTTTCCAATTCCATTGCTTTCGCTAACAGAAGGGTCAAGTCGGTTGATCCGTCGTCCACAACCATGATGTCAAAATTTGGATAATTGATATTGAGCAACGATTTAATGGCCTTTTCAATGACTTGTTCTTCATTGAAACAAGGCAAAATAATGCTGACTAAAGGATACCGAACCAAGGGTTTTAATTCTTTTTTGAAAAACCGATCGGCGAACGAAAAAAGAAGGGTGGTTGTTGCCCGAACAGTGACGAATCCAAGATAGACGAATAAAACATCATAAACGGCCTGAAGCCAAGGTTCTTCATGGCCGGATTCTTTTATTTGTTCAAATGCCACATAGCAAAGGGCTGACGTAAAAAAAATAACGCCGATTAAAGAGAAAAAAGTAACGACATTGGATTGTCTTTGGTAGTCAGCTCGATTGTTCTTATTTCTCAGCAGCATTTATCTTCCTTCGAGTCCGTTTCAACCTGTATAATAAGTATAGCAGCAAGAAAGAATATATTTATGGAAGAATCAGCACTGACAAAACGCGATATGTCCGGTCGCCAAAAAATTTTGCTAATCGATGATGACGTCGAAGCTTTGGCAATTTTGAATAGGGCGTTATCCGAAACATTCGAAGTTACTTCAGAAAATTCGGGCGCAAAAGCCGTATTGACGGCGGCACACGTTCGTCCAAGTTTGATTCTTTTAGATATAAACATGCCTAATATAGATGGTTATGAAGTCCTGAGGCAAATCAGGCTGAATAGTGCGACCTGTACGACCCCCGTCATTTGTATGAGTTCGGATCTGACCGCAGAAACCCGAGACCGAGTTTATGGTCTGGGTGCTGTCGGTTATTTGCAAAAACCGCTTGAGTTCAAAACAATAGACAGAGACGTTCAGGCGCTATTCCGTGCAATCAATTCGATCAAAGTTTCTGTCTCGGGAAGGCGATCATATTGCATCGCGTTCAACCCAAGCGAGAAAAAGCACCTTTTAAAAGAGAAAATAACGACTATTTTAGAATCCAATCCATCCGAGAAAGTCATTTTATTAACGCTGGATAACGGCGATGACTTTAATGATCCCGAGATGAACAAGTGGATCAACAGCAAGCGGCTGATTTTCTTGCAAGTAGCGCCTGCGCTTATTTCCAAGTTTCCTTATTTGCAGGATCTTTCACCCGTTATTGCAGACATTCGTGGATTCATGGATGACCTTTCGGATGTTTACACCCTAGTCGTGGACGATTTTCACTTGATTGTGAATGTGCAAGATCCGAAACAGGCCATTGGCAGATTGCATTTGATTAAAGAAGAGTTTTCTAAGCTTTGCAGACAGATGTTTTTCTTTTCTTCGCGCTCTAACCAGGCAGATGAAATGGTTTTGCTCAACGAATTTGCCGATATTATCTGTCGCTAGGGTTAACTTTGGCCTTGGAAGCTCCGATGGAGTGGAGTGGTATTCAAAGTCGATCCAGATAACCGTCAATTAAATGACATCATGTCGCGCTCTTCCGCCGTTATCATGAATCCTGAAGGCGTGATCTTGGATGCCAGTCCAGAGTTTTTAATACTTTTTGGCTATAAACATTCCGAATTATTGAATCAGCCCCATAGTGTTCTTGTTCATTCACCGAAACAAAAGGATAGTTTCCAATCCCGAGAATTCGAAGGAATAAAGAAGACAGGTGAAAGGATTTGGGTTCGCGGGGTTTCCTATCCGATTATTGACGATTTTGGGAATGTCGTTAAGATCGTTCAGTTCGCTTATCAAATCTCGGCAGAAAAAGAATTTCGAAAAGCCTTTCCGAATCCAGCAAGGCTTGATGATTCAAGTGAAACTGAAACGTTCTTAGTTCGTTCGCAAAGACTGGCTCAAAAGATTAGTGTCGAAAAATTAGATTTTATTGCTCAGCTGAGTCACGAAATACGAAGTCCGTTGACGTCCCTTTTGGGAACATCTGATTTGTTGGTCGAGGCAGGTCTGAATTCTACTCAACAAGAATATGCGCAGATCCTACAAAGCAACGGTCTGTTTCTTTTAAATATTGTGAATGACTTTCTTGATTTTTCTAAGATCGAAGCAAATGGCCTGGTGCTTGAAGATGCAGAATTTAATTTGAATGAAGTTGTTTCAAGCGTCCTTGATATTCTATCGATTAAGGCAGCTGGAAAAAAACTAAGGCTTTCGGCGATTGTTGACCCGCAATTGAATCCTCTTAGAAAGGGTGATCCAAATCGATTGCGGCAGATTTTGATTAATCTGATCGATAACGCAATCAAGTTTACAGAAGTCGGGGAAGTTCAACTGCGTTGTCGTTCAAAGGGATCGCTGCTTGAGTTTAGAGTTGCAGACACGGGAATGGGTATTCCCGCAGATAAAAAATCAAAGTTATTTCAAAAATTTGTACAAGCAGATTCGTCCATCAGCAGAAAGTATTCTGGAACGGGATTGGGTCTGGCGATTTCCAAAAGCTTGGTTGAACTGATGGGCGGTGAAATTTACATCGAAGACACTTCACCGGCAGGAACAACATTTAAATTTAGCGTCCAAGTATCCGAACGTGAAAATCTTGAGCTGCCTTTCAGTCGACAGCCGCTTGCTGGGATTGAAGTGTTTTTAGCGGAACCAAAATTTTTATTTCGATCCGAAACGGTCGAGTTGGCGAAATCCTGGGGGGCGCAACTGAATGTTGTGCACGAACCAGTAGGGTCTATTCCCAGTTCGGCTGACGTCGTTTTAGTCGACACGCAACTTTATGGTCATCAACCGGATAAACTGGCAAATCTAATAAGTCAAAGCCGCGTAAATGGACAAGCCGTGTGTCTGATTTTTTCATCGATTCGAGACGCAAATCAATCCAATCACGATTTTAAAATCGCAAGACCACTTAGACCTAGTACAATTTTAAAGCAGCTTCATGCAATGTTTTCTGTTCGAAGACAAAATGAATCGATCACTTCTAAAAATAAAGCAGCGCTTCGTATACTTATTGCCGACGACAACCCGGACGTTTTGTTTTTGATTAAGGCTTTTTTAAAGACACTTCCTTACGAAATCCACTTTGCTTCAAATGGTCAGGACGTGTTGAATCAAATTAAGGACGTGAAATTTGATTTGTTGCTGATGGACCTTCAAATGCCAACGATGGATGGTTTATCGACGTTGGAAGAAATCCGAAAAATCGAGGTGGCTTCCCAGTTGCCGCCTTTACCTGTTGTGGCCCTGACTGCTAACACGGTCGACGAGGTCAAAAACAACGGATTAGCCGAATTTAACGAGTATCTATCAAAACCATTTAATAAGCAGGATCTGCATCGATTGTTGGCGCGCTATGCGAAGAAAAAAGACGGCCAAGTTGCATCGTAAATCTGTTTTTCTACTTTTTTAATTGATTCCGACCAGTCACAAATAAAGGTTTAAGCTTTCACGAATCTGGACATGACCGAGATGATTGGTTATAATCCGCTCTATTGTGAAAACGGTTGTACGCGTCGATCCCGATATTGAGGACCTAGTCCCTGCTTACTTAGAAAACCGCGCTAATGAACACGTGCTATTCACGCGATTTGTCGACATGGCCGATTTTGAAAAAATTCAAAATCTTGCACACAAAATTAGGGGCACGGCTGGAGCATATGGTTTCAAGGAATTGTCCGTAATCGCAGCGACAGTTGAAAGTTTGGCTAAGCAAAAAGATGTCGAAAAAATCAGATTCGAACTGGATCATTTTAAACAATATCTAGAATCGATTGAGCTTACCCACTCTGCGTGAAAAACAAGGCCATCATCTGTATTCTGTTGTTATTTGCTAGTTCAGCACAGGCGTCCCGTGTTGTGGGCTACCTTAGCTTGTGGGGATTAAAGACCGGATTTTCGGCAGATCAAATTCGAGGCGATTTGCTGACAGACGTTGTCTATTCATTCTTGGATATTTCAGCTGACGGTGAATGCAAAATACTAAGTGAAAGTCCCCAAGACGAAAAGCTAACGCTTACGACTTTTGCGCAGCTGACAAAGCTAAAGAAAAAGTACCCGCGATTGAAAACGATTATTTCAGTGGGCGGTTGGGGAAGCTCGGTATTATTTTCAGATGTCGCGTGGTCTGACAGCTCCAGAAAAAAGTTTGTGCGTTCGTGTGTTCGAATGATGAAAAAGTATTCATTTGACGGAATTGACGTGGACTGGGAATTTCCTGTCAGCGGTGGTTTGCCAAAGAACCATTATAACGAAAAAGATCGATCTAATTTTACCCATTTAATCGCAGAATTCAGAAAACAATTGGGGCATTCGAAATCGTTATCTATCGCCGTTTCGCCATTGCTTTCGAATTTGAATAATCTTCAGGTGAACAAATTAGCAACGTATTTAGATTGGTTCGGGGTAATGGCCTACGACTTTTGTAATCTTGATAGTCAGGCCACTTGCCATCATGCCGCGTTTGATCCGATGGGGAAAAATGCCTTACAGTGGTTCGCTAGAAATAGAATAAAATCCAGACAAATTATTCTTGGAGTTCCTTTTTACGGGTATCAATGGAAAGTACTTTCAGCGAATGATAGCGGCCTTGGACAAAAAGTAGATCACACAAATCCAGCAAGCAACACACGCCCGAGTTACGTGCAGATCATGGGGCAGTCTTATTCTAAGGACTGGTACCACTGGGATTCTGTAGCGAAAGAACCATGGTTATTTAATCCCACCAGTCTGACGATGACTAGCTTTGAAAACGAGGAATCACTTGCTTTAAAGGTGTCTTACGTCAAAAAGAACAAGCTAGGTGGAATAATGATCTGGGAACTTTCCGGTGATACCGCCAATCATTCTCTTTTGAAGGCGATTAAACTCCACTGACTGTTTACGGTTTGGATCGCCCTTCCAAATGATTCAAGCAATTGCTTTCAGAGAGCAGAGTCGAATCTAAAAATCGTGAACGATGGCTGAAATAGTCGTGAGTTTCCCAAATGGGACCAAGCACGTTATCTGCTAGCTCTTTTTGTAAATCGGATTCAGTGCTCGCTCGTTTTTCTGCTGACCAACCCAGATTTTGGCCGGTCTTAGTGATCCGTTGGTGCAGTCGTTCCTTCAGTTGCACATAAAACTCTTTTTGCTCTTGAAACTCAGCTTCATTTTCATTTGCGTCCATCCGCGCATGATAAAGGAACATCCCCGTTCCTTTAAGCAAAGGGATGACATCGTTTGCTACTTCTTTTTCTAACATCAAGCAGCCCCAGCTATTGGGAATCGAACAACTTTCGATGTTCTGTGAGGTAAAATTGGCCCCATGGATGACAATCGTCCGTTTACCCATTTGATCATTCAGTGGGCCGTCGACACCGTTTATTGCAACCGCTAGCGAGTGATAAGTTTCGGATTGATAGGTGTTGTCGTTGATAATCGCCATCCCCACAGAGCTTTGGTAGGAATCGTTCCGATTCGAAAAAAATGAGGCATAGTTTGTATCGTCATAGGACAGCAGTGGATCAGAACTAAAGCCGCCAATCGAAGACAACGATAGGTCAAAGATCAGGCTGCTGCCTTTTCCGTGGGTTGTCCAAAGGGCTTGGTTCCATTTTCGATTGATCACGT
>Ga0206824_10214_pt1 | contig 18938 bp, 11 predicted proteins | sample Alteio_BWOrgCont_82_FD_152874 | JGI IMG/M metagenome (GOLD analysis project Ga0206824, IMG submission 152874) | Enriched cells from forest soil in Barre Woods Harvard Forest LTER site, Petersham, Massachusetts, United States -... | ecosystem: Environmental > Terrestrial > Soil > Temperate forest >...
CCTATCAACACGACTCGATTCGGCAAGACGACGAATGGCGTCTTCGATCCACTGACGTCGTTAGGTGGATCTTTGTTGCAATCGAAGGCGATCAACCCGATTGGACTGGAACATATCCCTCAACAGGCAAACACGGTTGCACAGCGCAATACAATTGCCTTGTTTGGAGCCGGGCTGATCGAAGCCATCCCGGATGCGACGATTCAGGCTGGTGTTCATACAAAACCAGTCAATGGAGTGTCGGGGGTGGCTGCGATTGTTGTCGATCCGGTCTCAGGCACGAATCGCGTGGGGCGATTCGGCTGGAAAGCACAACAAGCCACGCTCCTGGCATTCTCTGCGGATGCGTTCGTCAATGAAATTGGAATCACCAATCGGATCTACGACACAGAAAATGCCCCGAATGGCAATCTCGCGATTCTTGACGAACTGGAGACGGTCCCCAGTCCTCAGGACGTGACAAATCCGGCGACGGGGAAGGCCGGGATTGATCGAGCGACCGACTTCATGCAACTCCTCGCCCCACCTCCGCCCGGTCCGACGAATGCCTCGACGGCCTTCGGTGCGAAGTTCTTCCTGCAGGTCGGCTGTGCGAACTGTCATACTCCGACAATGACAACTGGCCCGAATGCGATCGCGGCGCTCAACAAGCAGACCGTGGCCCTGTATTCAGACTTGCTGCTGCACAACATGGGGTCGCTGAATGACGGGATCGCCCAGGGAGCGGCCAGCCCGACTCAAATGAAAACCCCCGCGCTGTGGGGTGTCGGTGCAAGTGGCCCGTGGCTGCATGATGGTCGTGCCCCGACACTTGATGCGGCCATCAAGGCACACGATGGCGAAGCATTGCCATCCACGACTCAATATCGCAACTTGACTCCGGATCAACAAAGCCTGCTGATACAATTCCTGCAATCGATCTGACGGAGCAATTCTGCGACGGATTAGGGGGGCTCCTGCCGAGTTCTTCTGGCGAAGGGAAGTCTTGCGACTTTCACGGCTTGGCTGGAGCTTCCCCTATCCAACAAATCACAGAACATTCGATTTTCTTGGCCGCAGGAAATGTGCCCGGTCGTCAACAACTCGAGATTCGGCGACGAATCCAGTCCGCATCGACCTCGAAAACTCGCCCGGAAAAACTGCGAAACTCGACCTAAGTTGCTAAGCGGAACCACTGAACACTTGGCGCTTGGGGGTGAATTTCAACGGGGATGCGCAATTCCCGGAAAATGGCAGTAACTGATTTCCTAAACGCTTGTTACGTCAGTTCTCAGTCGTTCATTGCGGTTGACTCGAACGGACTCAGTTTTCAACGCAACAAGAGTCACGCTTTCACGATCCGCCTTATCAATGTCATTTTCACTCGTTGAACGCATGTCAAAGTCCACTTACGTCGATCCTCCGGTCTCCAACCCGCGTTCAGGCTTCTTCAGGATGCGAAGGTTCCGACCATTTGCGATGCAAAGACGCTCCAGCGCCGGAATCGAAAATTCTGGCGCGCGTGATTTAGCTCAGATTTTCAAAGAGCATTGTCAGTCAATCGATCACTTCCGCCAACATTCCGTGAGGCGGACACTACGCACGTGTGGTTTCTTGCACGACGAACATCGCCGTCCGTCGAAAACACCAAGCATCCATTTTTGTTGACCTCAGCCGATTCAGGCGGGGAGGTTTCGTCTACCAAATCGCGCCCGTTCGTAATCTTCGAACCGCAGGCTTGGAAAACCCCTGAAAACAGGCTGTTTTTGAGATCTCCGCTATCGGCTTCCAACAAATCGGCGCCAACAGGTAGACGAAACCCCCCACCTCGACGGCCGATCCTCCAACGTTCCTTGGAAATTCCCACAATTTGCGAAGCCCTGCGACATTTCGCACCCCGAGGTCCTAGCTTGCTGCCCGCAGTGCCACACAATACGGACCGTTACCATACATAATATAATCCGCAATTACAAGGTGGAAGTTCAGGAAAATCCCGCATTATCGAAGATTCGGGACGAATTGTGGGCTCGCCACCCGAACGCCTGATTCGAGTGAAAGCCAGAAAGCATCGTTGGAATGAATTTCCGCATTCCGGCGGTCTCCGCTACCCTTTCGAAGCCCGAATTTCTCACCATCGAGTTTTGTCGGGTTTTTGGAAATCGTCGTAAGGTTCAGGTTTGCGATTTCACAAACCTTCAAAACATAGGGCTTTTCTATTCGTCTTCACCGCAGCAGCGATAAGACGAAATGTCTCGTACCCGACAAAACTCCCTTCCTCCCAACGAGCAGTCGGGACAACACGGACCCTCAATCGCGACGCCAGCCAGTGATCGCTTCCGGACCGTTCCTCACATTGATTGCGGTTAACAGTCCGTTCATGACTGACCAGCGGGCGCACTCGTTAAGGGGTCGGGCGTTCTGTTTCTCGGAATTGGCCGGCGAACAAGACGATTCGCAATCAGTGATCCATTCCGGCCAATTTCGAAAGACCGAACGCCCTTCCCTCTTTTCACACCAACCCGTTCCTGGCCACGGAGAACACCGGCCGACCGGTTCGCCGGGCGATTTCCTGGGCCTGTTCATCATCGCTCTCGACAAACAGCCTGAGCGACGTGTCAGCCTGATACGCGGCGGCCTTGCGAGCAGCGCTGTCTCGGGCCTGATCTCGAGCAGCGAACGTCGGATGCGGCGACATCGTGAGCTTGTCGAATTGAATGCCGTGGCGTCTGAGCCACGCTTCCGTCTCGGGTCGGTGACGCTCCAGGCGATTGGTGACGATTCCCTTGAGGGGCATCGATGGAATCCTTCTTGGCGGAACATTCATCAGAAAGTCGTGGTAGGCTTCCAGGTGCTCTTCTTCGTTCCCGCCGTGCCAATCGTCGCACAAAACGCCGTCCAGATCCGTGAGCAGCAACCGGTTGTTCACGTCGTGAAACATCGTCCATTCGTAGAACTGTGCGAAATCCGGCACTTTGGAATGGTAATAATCCACGCAGATCGTCGGACGGTCCTCCACATAAATCGCGGCGTATTTGACGGGCGTACGAATCAGTTTGCGCAGGTAATCGATCTGACGCCCGCTGGCACTGGTATCATCAACCACCAGCACCATTCCCTCCTGAAGCCGTCTGCCGAACCCGCGTCGCGGCAGCGGAATCTCAGGCTCAGCGGTTTCACAAAGTGATTCCAAGGAAACCATCGGTGCATTCAGTTCCAGAGCGAGGACCGACGCCGGAATGAGGCCGCTACGGGGGACTCCGGCAATCGCCCGAACCGGGGGCAATCGTCTCGCCAGCTCATGACAGTCCCGCACGAGTTGCGCGTAACTGATGTAATGAAACCGCCTGGGGATGTATTTGATGCCGTCGCGGCTCTCCAACGACCTGTACGGCTGCAGCCGCCGAGGGATCATTTCGATTGGCATCTTTTCGAACTTCCGCCATCGGCCGCGCCAACACCCGTCTGTTTCCAGGCGCAGTTCGCAAATCTCGCCGTAATCCCCCCAATTGTCAGGCGGGGAGTCTCGGAGCCGTTTCGCAATTCCCAGAATTTCTCGGCACCACCCGCGCCCGTGCCGATCAACCCGCCTGGAAGTAACTCGAGTTCCCGTTCGTCATGTCCAATCCGGTGATAGTGATACGTTCCCGGCACTGCATTCATGCTGGCTCTCCTACAACTTTGTGTAGTCAACATATATTGAAGTTGGATAATTAAGAATCGCATACAGTTCTATTAAAATAGAATAAAATCGTGCAATCGTACGGATTTGTCTTGCTTCTAAAAAGTGCAACGCCAAGATAGCTCGCCATTGCGATCATTTCTACTGCGTCTCTTCGAAAGAATCACGCATGCGAAAGCTGATTCTGCGCAACTTCCAGAGTCCTGGTGATCTCGTCGTGCTGACGCTGGTGCTGGCACTGTTGCACAGGGCCTTTCCCGGCCAATTTCTGACGGATGTCCGGACGTCAGCTCCGGCGATCTGGGAAAACAATCCGTGGATCACACCATTGTCTGAATCCGATCCAGGCGTGGAAATTATCGACATGCACTACCCGCTGATTCATCAGAGCAATCAGCGGCCCTACCATTTTCTGCACGCATTCGTGCAGTATCTGGAGACGCGGCTGAACCTGACGATTCCCGTGACGAAGTTTTCCGGCGAGATCTACCTGACGGATGAAGAACGCGAATTCCCGCTGCCGGGGCAGGAATTGCCCGATTCGTACTGGATCATGATGGCGGGATGCAAGCCGGACTTCACCGCGAAGTTGTGGAACCCCGCCAGCTATCAACGCGTCGTCGATCATTTCCGAGGCGTGATCAACTTCGTGCAGTGCGGGGAATCAGGCCACTGGCATCAGCCGCTGGACGGTGTGACTAATCTCTTAGGAAAAACCTCCCTGCGGCAGTTTGTGCGGTTGATGCATCATGCGGCCGGAGTCGTCGGTCCCGTGACTCTCGCCATGCATCTGGCTGCGGCGGTGGAGACGAGGCCCGGTCGCCCGAAACTCCGTCCCTGCGTCGTCATCGCCGGAGGACGCGAACCAGCCGCCTGGGAAGAATATCCAGGCCACCAGTTTCTCCACACCATCGGGGCGCTGACCTGCTGCCAGGACGGAGGCTGCTGGAAATCACGCTGCCAATTGGTCGGCGACGGCGACGAAAAGGACCGCCGCAACGTCTGCGAAATGCCTGTGCAGATCACGCCCGACCTGCGCGTCCCTCGTTGCATGGACATGATCACCCCCGAAGATGTCATCCGGCGTATCGAATACTACCGCGAAGGGGGGATGTTGTTTGCGGAAGGCCAGTCCTCGGCGGGAAGCCCGAGTGCCATTGGACGTGCCACAGGAACTGGACTGCGGACGACGCCCGTAGCGACAGACTCGACGAAAACTCCCGCCACAAATGGCGAAGCCCGCCATCAGCCGCGTCCCAGGCCGGGACGCAGACCGGTCCAACGAAACACGGTCGTCCGAAACACTGTTCCCGTACCGCCCGTCCGCTCGGATCGCATCGATCCGCACCAGTTGCTGTTGAAGTTCCTGCATGGATTGGGAGATTCTGTCCAGGCGACAATCGTCCTTCAGCACCTGATGCACTATCATCCGGACTGGCAGATCGACTTTGCCGCGCTGTACGGCAAGCATTCGGCGGCGCAGGAACTGTGCCGCAGCGTACTCGTCATCGACGGGAATAACAGATCCATTCCTGGCGCTCAGGCGGCGTATCACCGGACGCTGACACTGGAGTGGGACGAAAACCGGGAGGCCCACGCGGATTGGCCCAGCACGAAGCCGATTCGCTGCCTGCGGCAGGTTTTCCAACTGACACCGATCCTGGAACTGTGCCGGTACAAGATCGCGCGAAGCGAAGAAGCAGATCGTCGCGCGCGGTCGTACTTGGAAGAGATCTGCCCGGAACGACGTTCCGACGGACGATTTCCTGTCGTCTTGCTGCACTATCAGGGAAACACGTCGTGTGACCGCAAAGACCTGACGCATGACCAGGCGCGACAGGTTTGCGAAGCGGTCCGACACGCGGGCCAGATTCCCGTGATCCTCGACTGGGACAACCGTTCCCCGCTCGTCGATCAGCAGCACGTCTTTAATCCCAGTGCAAGCCATGCGCTGTGGCACAATCGAGGAACAGGCGATGCCGAAATCCTGGCAGCGCTGATCGAAGCTTCGTCGCTGATGATCGGCGTCGACAGCGGGCCGCTGCACGTCGCGGGCGCGACGACGACTCCGACGCTGGGAGTCTGGACGTGGCATCATCCAGTGCATTATTTCGATCTGGCGCCGAATGTGTTGCATCTGGTCCCAAGGAATCATGCCTCACTGGCCCTCGGCTCTGCCGCCGTCGACTTCTTCGAACGGCACTACAACCATGCCGTATATACCGATCTGGCCAACGACATCGCAGGACACATGTGCCAGCGCCTGGAGGATAGACACTCTTGTCCGTCCGGTCTTGGCATCGCTGAATTCGAGAGAAGTCAGGAGCTAAATGACCGTGCGGGATTCTGCTCGAAGGACCAGGAATTGTTTGCCCGCGAAAGGCACTGCTTCTCCGAAGACTCCGCAGCAGTGGCACATCCAATCACGATCGAAATCGCGCACGGTGATTTAGACACATCATCCCGAACTTCCACGGGGCTGACCATTCCAGATCGAACTTCGATCACGGCAGAACCCGTCGCCGCCATTACGGTTTCGAACTTCCCGACACGGACTGTCGTCGCGGAAACCCGGACAGTGAATCGTCGTGCCAGCGCGTCACGTCCCCCACTCCGTGCGAAGGCTGCCGCGAGAACGCCCCGGCCTTGCTGCGGAGGGGCGAAGCAGTCGGCGGCGAAACGCGAAGACTCGACGGTCAGGAATGGCCATCCTCCACTGACAGCGACCGGTTACAACCGTCAGTATTACGAAGAACACAAGCGAACAGGGCTTGACTACCTGACATTCGGCGACTGGCAGCGCGACTACGGCCGCTGGTTCGTGGAATCGCTGAACCTGCGCAGCCGCCGAGTGCTCGACACTGGCTGCGCCTGCGGAGCGATCCTGCTCGGCCTGATGGAAGCGGGAGCCGACGGAGATGGATTCGATCTGAGCGATTACATGATTGAACTCGGCCGCCGCAAGTGGCCGCACATGGCCAGCCGACTGCACGTGGCCGACGCCGCCGAATTGTCTCGCTTTCAGAATGCATCCTTTGACGCGATCCATTCTTCGCAAGTGGCCGAGCATTGGCCGGCGGAATCGGTGCCGAAAATCCTGAGCGAACTGGCCCGCATCACATCTCCCGGCGGCTTGTTCTTCTGTGCGCTCGATACGGAAGAACTCTTCGCTCGCCAGGGCCGAAGCGGAGAGACCGAAGACCCGACCCACATCTGCATTCGGCCGCGATCCTGGTGGATCGAACAGCTAAATGCCAACGGCTGGCAGGATGCGACGAGTGAGTATGAACACGTCCTGAAGTCGCATCCTCAAAGTTACCTGAAGCGCTACGACTGGGACTGGTTCGTGGGGAAGAAGGCCAAGGGCTGAGGGACGGAGAAGAAGGCTAAGGGCTGAGGGCGATGGGCTAAGGGACGGAGAAGAAGACATTGGTCATTTGTTATTTGGAAAAATCGGCGCGCTAAATGACTGTGAGCGATTGCGATCGTGATTGGATGTGCCACTGCTGCGGAGTCCTCGGAGAAGCAGTGCCGTTTGCGGGCAAACATCACTTGGTCCTTCGTGCGGAATCGCGCACGGTCATTTAGCCGCTCCGAAGAACTTGTTCTGACTCCTCAACTTCTCTCGTTCCCACGCAGGAGCGTGGGAACGAGAGATTGTTGTGCTGCTTAACCCTGACGAAAGGAACCCGCCATGTCTTCCCAACCAGCGACAAATCGCCCCTGTCACACGGTGCTCCGAGGCAGTCCCGTGCAGTTCGTTTATCACCTGTCGGCGGAGGCTTACGACCGCCTCACGGCGAATGGCGTTGATCCCAAGTTGGCCGATCAGTCCGTGCTGATTGATCTGGCGCACGAAATCGACGAGTACGACAACGAGAGCCGGATCAGCGCCTGCTGGGACTTCGCCAGTCCGGGCACAGTCATCGATTATACAAGTTTCGGCTGCCCGTCCTGAACGGGGGGTTGATGGCTAGTCATTGGATATTGCGTCATTTCCTATTTGCAAAAAGTGTGGCACGACGCTCCGCGTCGTGGATCTGCGACGCGGAGCGTCGCACCACACTGAAGGCTCCCGAAAGCTGTTCCCATCAACGCTGAGAGGAGTACTGAGTCGGCAACTAATAACAAGTATCTAACGACGATCACCCAATAACAAATATCCAATTATCAATCACCAATGTCTTCATCTCCGTCCCTCAGCCCTTGTCCCTCAGCCACTTGAGAATCTCCATGTTTCCAGACGCTCCCTACGACCTGACACCGTATCCCCACATCTGGGATTGCCATCAGGCGAGCGTCGATCGGCGGCATTTGTTCTGGATGTTCGACATTCTGTGCGCGGGGGGCTTCCGGCATGCCCTGGAGATCGGTTGCTTGAATGGGGCCAGCAGCACGGCCTTCGTGGAAGCGATCAATCGCGAGGCGCTGCTGCAAGCCACGTTCTGCGATATCGATATCCGCCCTACCTTACGAGCCACGTTGGACCATTGTCGATTTCCGGATCGGGTCCGGACGTTCGAAGGACGTTCGGGATCCATGTTCGCCACGCAAGAACGATTCGATTTTGTATTCGTCGATGGCGACCATCGACTGCAGACGGTGCTTCGCGAAGTGGATTGGCTGCTGGAGTGTCGGCCGGTCTGCGTCATGGCGCATAACACGAATGCCCAAGCAGCGGGTTTTGCGGACTGTGAAGGCCCGCCGTTGTTGAAGTGGCGATTTCAGGTGGCGTCTTCGTACCTGTGCCTGGAAGACAACGCGGTCCGTGAATCAGAAGCGACGCAACGTGGGATGTTCCTGGCCACGAGATCGCGCGAAGTGTTTGAGGTAGCCCGCCGCTCATTAGAGCGTTGGGGGGAAATGGCAAACGCAGGCTGAGGATCAGAGGATGTCAAGAGACGCTTTTGTTTGAGACTTCTCGTTGGCAAGCCGTTCGGTCGCTCGTCACATTTTTCGAAGTGGGGTCACGATGCACGATCTCAGGCGATGGTTGCGGCAACTCACGGGCAAAAGGCTGCTGGTCCTGGGTGACCCGATGCTGGACCGGTATCTGTGGGGAGACGCGGAACGGATCAGTCCCGAGGCACCGGTGATGGTCTTGCGGGAAGACCTCGACGAAGTTCGTCCCGGAGGAGCCGCGAACGTCGCCTCGTTCCTGCGCGGTCTGAACTGCGAAGCAATCCTCGCCGGGGTCATCGGCAATGATGCGGACGGTCGGACACTCCTGCGACTGATGCACGACCTGTCCGTTGACGTGGAGGGAGTCATCGTGGATTCAGGGCGACAGACGACCTGCAAGCAACGGTTCGTCGGCAGGACGGCCCAGAGGCAGCCTCACCAGATCCTGCGTGTCGACCGGGAATCACGGGCACCCATCGGCAGCGACATCGAACAACAATTGCAACAGGCCGTTCTGTCGGCGTTGGAGGGATGTGATGCACTGCTGATCTCGGACTACGGCAAGGGAGTCTGCACTCCGTGGCTGTTGCGGTTAGTCATCAATGAGGCGCGTCGCCAATCGATTTCCGTGCTTGTCGATCCCTGCCGCACGACGGATTACGAACGTTACCGTGGAGCGTGCCTCGTGACGCCAAATCGAGTGGCGGCGGAACTGGCCATCAGCCGGTCGTTGCGCGATCCAGGAGCCTATCTCTCGGCTGCAGCACAGCTTCGCGAACAGTTTGGATGGGACGCTGCAGCAATCACCCTCGATCGTGAAGGAATGGCGTATGCGACGGCAGATGATGCCGGATTGGTCGCCTGCCGACCCCGAGACGTCTGCGATGTGACAGGGGCCGGAGACATGGTTCTCGCGATGGTCGGCCTGTGCCTGGCTTCCGGCGTTCCATTGGTCGACAGCCTGCAACTGGGCAATTGCGCGGCCGGTCTCGAGGTCGAGCAATTTGGTGTCGTCCCCATCTCACTTTCCGGGATCACTCGTGAACTGGACGGTATCCGTTCGAACAGGAAGGTCATTTCGCTGGAAGAGATGATGCTGCAGGTCACAGCCTATCGCCGAAATGCCCAGTCGATTGTCTTGACCAACGGCTGCTTCGACCTGCTGCATGTGGGACATGTTTCACTTCTGGAAGAAGCGTCCCGAATGGGTGACGTCCTGATCGTCGCCATCAACAGCGATGCGAGTGTGAGAAAACTGAAGGAGACCGAACGCCCGATCATCGGCCAGGACGACCGAGCCCGCATGCTGGGCGCTCTGGCCTGTGTCGATCACGTCCTGATCTTCGACGACGACACGCCGCACCGACTGCTCGAAGCAATCCGCCCCGACATTCTCGTAAAGGGGGGCACTACCGGCCACATCGTCGGCCGGGAAATTGTCGAAGCCTACGGCGGCCGAGTCGCGTGGACACCACCCATCGCCGGGTTCTCCACCACGCAACTCGTGCAACGGCTGCGCTCTCCCGAGCCGCTGATGGAGGTGCCGTCATGATGAGCAAAGTGCGAAATGTAGACCGATTTCCCCGAGATCGGTGGTCCTGGCCCCGCGTCGTCTTCAGGCAGCAGGCCCGTTGGCAGTCTGTTGAAAAAGGTGTCTGGAACTCTCCGGCACCTCAGATTTCTCGGGTTTTCCGCGTGCCTCCAAAGTTCCAGACACCTTTTTCAACAGGCCGTTAGCACACCACACGGCGGAGAGCGTCAAGATGCCATTCCCACGCAGGAGCGTGGGAACGAGAAACAGGAAAAGCGAGAAATCTTCAACCCACTTGAATAGCAAGGATCTGTGCCATGAGCTACGTAGGCGTGAATTTGACAGCCGTCGTCGGATGCGTACCAGATAACGAATTGTGGGAAAACTTACTTCCGTTTTATTGCCCAGGTTTCGGCGGTACCGGAACTCTGACCTTTCAAGGGACCGACACCAGCCCGGCGCCCTACGTGTGGAGTGGGTCGGCCGGCTCAATCGGTCTCACGTATACGATTCCGATCATTGGAGGGCCGACGCTGACCTATGGCCCGATTTGCGGAGAGGAGGGAGGAACGGCAACTCCCATTCCAACCGGCTCGGCCGTGGCGGGAGATACGTGCGGAAAATTCGAGATCGGTGAATACTGTGGCGGCCCCCCGGAGTGTTGCGACATCCCTGCCTACTGCTTCATTTTAGACGCGACAATCTCCTCTGCCACAAGTCCCTGCCCGACGCCGCCCCCCTGCTCGTGTGCCACTTACAATGAGGTGAGTAGTGATCCAATACGGTATGCGACTGGGGAAGTCGTTCTGTCGGCGTCCGACTTTGTCAGCAACGGCTTTGGCATTCCCTGGGGACAGACGCGCAGTTTTTCCAGCATGCTCAGTTCGCCGCTGAATCTTGGGAATGGCTGGAACTGGCAAATCGCGGAATGGACCTATCTAGTGCTGGACGGGGTTGCGCTCGGTTATCCCCCGTCGGAACTGGTCGTCGTCATGGGATCTGCGGGAGCCGTCGCCTGGTTTGATTTGACGGACGGAGAATACGTCCCCCGCTATGGAGTCACCAATTCACTCGCCTATGATGCCGTGTCCAACGTCTATCGCTACACCGAAACATCAGGGGTCACCACCACCTACTCGAGTTTGGGAGGGCTGATTGGAAAGCAGGATGCGTACGGAAACAGACTCTCCGTGGTGTCCATGGCGGCCAATGGGTTCAATCTGGGCGAAGTCCAGCGCGCGACGACGTCCGGCGGAGTCACGACGATCGAGTCGTTCCTGTATTCATACGATGACCCGACATACGCCGGCGCGTTGCTGCAAAACGTGACTCTGCGGCGGAGCACCGATGGCGGGACCACGTGGACCAACGTCCAGGGGGTCAATTACACGTACTACGAAGCCGACAGTTGGAATGGAAATCCAGGTGACCTGGAAACCGTGACCACGCAGTCCTGGGTTTCGGGAGCCTGGGCCGATACGGGAACAACGTACTACCGATATTGGGGCTGGCAGCCCCCGGCTCCAGGGGCGTCCAAGTTCGTCGTCGAGTTCGTCCTCCAGCACGGCGCCGGCGCCGCCAGTGCTGCTGCACCAGTTGGCATACGTCCTGCTGCCGAATACCTACGCGCGAATGGTGGGCGACGGCTACACGCCCGAGACGTCCACGGACACCCAACTGTCGCTCTATGCCGACTACGCGTACCAATACAATGCGAGTGGACAAGTCTCATTCGAGAGCGTTCAAGGCGGTTCGCGGAATTATGCGTTTGGCTACACGCCCAGCGAAAACGCGGAAGATTACAACAGTTGGGCGTCGAAAGCCGTCGAAATGCTGCCGGATGGCAACCAGAACATCGTCTACACGAATTTTGCCGGAATGACGATGCTGAAAGTGTTTCAATCGGGGACGGATCAGTGGCTGACGTATTTACAGTACGACGCCAACGGAATGGTGGTTCTGTTGGCGCATCCGTCCGCGGTGAACGGTTTCGACGACAGTTACGCGGATCTGGTGCATTGGTCGGGCGACGCGGCGGAATATCTGAACGACGACACCGGGCTGATCGAGTTGCACACCTATGATCCGCTCAGCCTGAACGTGGCGTCGGACTGGGTTCAGGAAGGCCAACTCGGCACGCCCATCCTCGTCAGGCAGTATGAGTATGTTTCCTGCACGCAGTGCGTTTCCGACTCGTCGAGTTCCTCGTCATCCAGTTCGTCTTCGTCCTCCAGCGGTTCGGGCGGGATGACGTGTACGCCCATTTACTTCCTGTCGGAACTGATCGAATATCCGGACAACGGAGTGAACTGTTCGCTCGGTTCTTCGAGCTCTTCCAGTTCTTCGAGCAGTTCCTCCGGGGATCTGCGGCCGGTCGTCACGTCTTATGACTACACGTTCTATCCCGGAACCTGTCAGGTTCAGCAAAGGACAACCACGTTTCCCGTGATTTCAACAGAGGAAAACGGTTCCGGAATCGCGGACACGAAGCGCGAATACTTCGACATCTATGGAAACCTCATCTGGCAAATGGACGAGCGTGGCTACATCACCGGGATGGTTTACGACATCCCGACCGGGGGCTTGATTCAGCGGATCGACGACGTCGACACATCGCTGTACAGCGATATCCCCGTTGGCTGGACCACGCCGTCCGGCGGCGGGTTGAATCTGGTGACAGACATAGAAACCGACGACCGGGGCCGCACTATCCAGACCCTCGGTCCGACTCACACGGTGGACCTGGAAGGAACGGCCACCAGTATTCGGACTGCGTCGTGGACGGTCTACGACGACGTCAACTACGTGACCTATTCGGCTCAAGGCTGTGCGACGGGAACCGATCCCGATTACACCTACGAGCTGGTCGATCCGGTATCGATTGCGCAGCGGGATGCGTCGGGGCGGGTCAATGCACAGATTCAGGCGGCAGCGCCGACGACGGACGGCGACCTTGCCACGATCATCAACGACGCGGGCGGAGGAGCGGCCGCATTCCCGCAATCCAGTTACACGCGGTGGACCACGCTACAGTACACGGATTGCTGCCTCGAGGCGTCGCAGAGGGTCTATCATACCATTCCGGCCTCGGGAGAAGGCTCGTCCGGGACAGACTTTGACGAGACTGATTTTGGCTACGATTCGATGAAATGGCGCAACCGGACCGTCAGCCCCGGTGGGACGATTACGGATCTGGTCTACGATGCGCGCGGCAATGTCACTGCCAAGTATATCGGCACGAACGACGACGGAGCAACCGAAAATGATCCCACCGGGGGCGGCACCGATCCCGAGAATAATATGGTCATCGTGACTGCCAACGAATTTGACGGCGGGTCGAGCGGTGGTGACGGCAACCTGACCCAGGTGACTCAGTACGTCGATTCGACGACGACGCGCGTCACGTCGATGTCGTATGACTTCCGCGACAGGAAGATCGCCACGGACGGCGAGGTCGATTTCTACCAAACGCTCTGCTACGACAATCTCGATCGCGTCGCGCAAACGCAGCGGTACGATACGACGTCGTCCGGCAACCTGATCATGCAGAATGCCACGAACTTCGATGATCGCGGTCGGATATACCAGACAATCAATTACGGGGTCGATCCAACCTCCGGTGACGTCGGCAATGCCTTGACCGACAACACGTGGTATGACCCATCGGCAAATGTCGTCATGACCCTCCCGGCTGGATCGGGCCTGTACACGAAAACCACGTTCGACAACCTCGGCCGCGCGACTGTCCAGTACCGCGGTTACAACTTGGGAACAATGACCTACGCCGACGCCTTCGATGTCACCGACGATGTGGTGATGGAACAAACCGAAATTGCCTTCGACGAAGCCAGCAACGTCATTCAAACGACACTCCGCCAGCGGTATCACAACGCTCCCGCATCGCAAACCGGCGAGTTGCAAGATCCAAGTACCACGCCGAAAGCGCGAGTCACATATATGGCGATGTGGCAAGATGAGATCGGCCGCACCGTCGCGACTGCCAACTATGGGACTAACGGCGGTTCGGCGTTGTCGCGCCCCGACACAATCCCGCTCCCATCTGACACGGTGCTCGTCAGCCAAACCCTGTTTGATTCGGCGGGAAACCTCGCGGAGACCATCGACCCCGCGGGAATGGTCACGTGCTTCGAATACGACGACGTGGGGCGCAAGATCACGCAAATCGACAACTGCACCGAGAGCAGTTCGTCTTCTTCCTCCAATAGTTCATCAGGGGACGATTGTGCTCCGTCGGATGACCAGAATCGGACCATCCAATATACGTTTACGCCTGACGGTCAGCAGGCGACGATGACAGCCGTCAACAGCGCAACGGGCAACCAGACGACCACCTGGACATATGGGACGACATTGGATGATTCGGACGTCGCCTCCAGTCAATTATTGGCGTCGATTACCTACCCGGATTCGGAAGGAGGTAGCGATCTGGTGTCATATACGTATAATCGGCAGGGAGAACGAATCAGCCTGACCGACCAGCGCGGGTGCGTTCATGAATACGATTACGACAAACTGGGCCGCCAGATCCATGATTGCGTGACGACCGTCGGTTCCGGAGTCGATGATGCCATACCCCGGCTGTCAACAACGTATGAGGTGCGAGGGATGGTCGAAACACTGACCAGTTGGAACAACGCCAGCGTCACGTCGGGCGACGCCGTCAACCAGTGTCAATTTGCCTACAACAGCTTCCAGCAACTCGTCTCCGATTATCAGGAACATTACGGCGAAGTAAACACCAGCACGACGCCTCACGTTCAGTACGGTTACGCGGACGGAAGCGCCAACACGACCCGTCCGACAACGCTGACGTACCCCAATGGCCGTGTCCTCACCTACAGTTACGGGACCAGCGGCGGCATCAACGACGCAATCAGCGTGATTGCAAGCCTGATCGACGACGATGATACTGACCTCGTGGACTATTCGTACATCGGACTGGCGACTGTCGTCACGGTCAATTACGGCCAACCGAGCGTCGAATACACGTTGGTCAGCCTGACTGGAACGAATGATCCCGTGACCGGCGACATCTACACCGGCTTGGACTTGTTCGGCCGGGTGAAAGACTGCCGATGGTACAATTACGATTCATCCACGGACGTGGCGCGCCTCCAGTATGGATACGATCAAGTCTCAAATCGCCTCTGGCGTGCCGATCTGGTGGCACAGTCCCTGAGCAAGAACTTCGACGAGTTGTATTCCTACGATGGCCTTCACCGGCTCAGCAACATGCAGCGAGGCCTGCTCAATAGCGGGAACGCGTCGATCAGTTCGGAGACATTCGGCCAGTGCTGGACTCTCGACAGCACAAGTAACTGGACAGGGTTCCGGGAAGCCTCTTCAGGAGGATCATGGACCACCGTCCAATCCAGGACTGCGAACACAGTCAACGAAATCACGGACATTATGAATACTGTCGGTTCGACTTGGGTGACGCCCGACTACGATGCCGCCGGGAACACGACGATTCTTCCACAGCCAGCCGTTCCGACGACCAGCTTCACTGCGACTTACGACGCCTGGAACCGAAAGGTGAAGTTGGTCGATACCGGAACGAGCCAAACCGTCCAGCAGAACCAATATGACGCTCGCAACTTTCGGACGATCCGTGGCAACTACACGAGCGGCACGCTGTCGGAAACGCGAAGTTTTTACTACACATCCGACTGGCAATCGATCGAAGAACGCCTTGGTAGCAGCCCAGACAGTACCACCGCCGAGCGACAGCAAATCTGGGGTCAACAGTATGTCGACGATGTTGTACTCCGTGACCGCGACACGACCGGTGATGGGACACTCGATGAGCGGCTGTACGGTCTTCAAGACGCCAACTGGAATGTGGTGGCCCTGATTGATCCAACGGCCACAGCGCAGGAACGCCATTTCTATTCTCCGATCGGCATGCCTGCATTCTTGAATGGGACGATGTCGTCTGTCTTGACGACGTCCGGCGTCGACAATGAGATCCTCTTCACTGGACAGCGACTCGACCTATTGACCATGTTCCACCTCTTCCGTTGGCGATGGCTCGATTCAATCACTGGACGATTCGACACTCCAGATCCACTTGGATATCCCGACGGTCCGAATTTATACGCTGCGTGGTTTGCTCCGAACGGGATCGACACCTATGGAGCACTTATATTTACATGATTCCCACAATCAGTGTAAATATATATATGAAATAATACGACGTTTGGAATAAAAATAGTATATGAGGTTACATGCACGGCACCCCTCCGTCTGGGTGCAGTTGCATGTCAGGCGGCATTCATACCATTAGCCAAAGCCGCATGCGTGACATCTGGCCTAGCGGGCTCGCCAAGACAGAGCTCGGGAGACTGGGCGGCGGCGTACGCTGCCCAGATGGTATTTGCGATTGCAGCCTTCAACAGTCCACTTAATCCCGCGAGCAGTTGCCTAGCATGCTCCTGCAAGATTTCGGAGAAGCGAATTAAAAATAACTATGATATGTATTATGACAGATGAGTGTGATGTGTATATATCGCTGACGGAACTTATTGCGTCTGATCACACACATGAGCGGGCCGTCAGTCTTCTGCACAGGCAGAGCTGCGGGGAATCGGTGTTTCCCGTAGCGTTTCCTGTTAAATGTGATGATGCGGAAATGCTTAAGAATGGCTTCACGCCTGTCGACCCGTTTGCTGATGGGAGCGACCTAGCGAGGCTGTTTACGAATGTTGAAACATTGGCGCGAATACTGTTCCGGAGGGATGGTGCGGTGCGGCCAACGCATAATGAGGTCGAGGTGGCTAAATTCGAGGTTCTCAGAATATATCGTCAATTACTGACTGAGGGCGGTGAAATGCCAACAACATCTTGCGTTGCAACCGACCGGTAAAGCTTAGCGATACGACCACCAGCGACACCGTCCAGTACGACCCCCGCGCATTCCGTACCATGCGTCTGGACTACACCGCCGGCTCGCTCTCGGAGAACAGGCATTTTTATTACACTTCGGACTGGCAGTCGCTTGAAGAGCGTCTTGGAACCGGTCCCGCGTCCGCGACGGCCGAACGCCAGCAGGTCTGGGGACAACGATATATCGATGATCTCGTCGTTCGCGACCGCGATACGAGTGGCGATGGCACACTCAACGAACGATTCTACGGACTCCAGGACGCAAACTGGAACATGGTTGCGCTCATTGACGCGTCGGCCACGGCCCAGGAGCGTTACCTCTATTCTCCTTTCGGTTGGCCGATATTCCTGAATGGAACGATGTCGACCATTCTCGCGACATCTACGGTTGAAAGTGAAACACTATTCACTGGTCAACGCTTCGAGTTACTGACGTGCTTACATCTCTTCCGCCGACGGCCCTATGATTCAATTACGGGAAGATTCATAACTCGCGATCCGCTGCTCTATCCGAATGGACTGAATACTTATGCAGGATGGTTTGTGCCAAATGCATCAGATCCACTGGGCATGGAGATAGTCGTTGCGATCATGGTGGGAATTAAGATCGGTTCAATTGCCAAGGGACTTGGTCATTGGTGTATAGCTGCTTGGGCGACGCGAAAGTGTAGGGCTTGCTGGGATTCAGCTGCCAAAATGGCGCAGATGCGATTGGAAGCTCTGCTGCAAAACAACGACATCGACACGGCTCTGCTGCTTTTCGACGAATGGAAGAACAAGGCACGGCCGGGTGACGAGTGCGATGATATTTGTTCAATCGCAGGGCAACAATTCATGCAAGGAGTCGTTTGGTTGGTAGTAAGCGTCGGCGTCGGAAAAGGCGCTAGAACAATAAAAGTAAAACTATAATACACAGGATTTCATGTGAACACACAAACTATAAAATACATATACATATATTTATTTATAATTGGATAAATAGTAGGTGTGTATTTCTGTTTTTCTAGAGAGCAAAGAACGTTTACGATTAATGGATCAACAATTGTTGTTTTGGATCGAAAATCGCCTGATGTGTTTATAATTGCATCTACAGTTATTTGCATCATTGGTGCTGCTTATCAAACATGGAAAATGGCTGGCGCAGGGCGTAATTGCTCCACTCGGGAGGGTGACAACAGGGATAAGGTTGGCGAGCGCGAGTCTAAGGAGAGTAGCGAATGAGGGTTTCGAGCCCAGTAGGCCAGGCTGTGCCTGACCTACTGGGCTGACAGATTCCGTGTGGAGTCTGGAAAAGTTGCTAACCGTTGCGGCAGCGCTGTGATTGGGATTGAAAAGCGACAGCCCTGGCGATAAACCGGGGCATGTTCGTTTTCAGGGGGAGAGAATGCAAAGATGGATTGAAGTTCTGCCATATGGCGCAATGAACGCATGGATAATCTGGGCGGTCCATCCGATGAAATGTCGCATTGGCGTTTCGTGTATTGGCCTGATCGCGTTCATGTATCTCCAGAGCGGCAGGCCAGAGCGATATCGCTGGAGTATTATTTCGTTTTACAAATCACTCGGATTTTCAGCGATCAGCATGCTCTTCGCATGGATGGTCCTCGTATTGACAATTCACGCTGTACGTCACGCTTTGAATCTTGAATGACGAGATATTTCCATCAACACACGTGACGGACAGTACCGAAGCCTTGGAACGAAATTAAAGGCGTTCGCCCGTGCGTGAGCATTTGCGACCCCTTGGCAGAAGAAGAGAAACAGTGGCATAGCCATCGCGGGACAGCGGCGACCACCATGCTTATCAGAGAAACCGCAAGGAATTGTTCGATTCTACCGTGATGAGTATCGGGGACACAGCACTTCTTTGACACGAAAGTCTTGAGCGACCTGGTTGGATCGTTTGGTAGGGTGTTCTACAACGTCGCTCGTCGGCCCACA
>Ga0206824_10188_pt1 | contig 18913 bp, 19 predicted proteins | sample Alteio_BWOrgCont_82_FD_152874 | JGI IMG/M metagenome (GOLD analysis project Ga0206824, IMG submission 152874) | Enriched cells from forest soil in Barre Woods Harvard Forest LTER site, Petersham, Massachusetts, United States -... | ecosystem: Environmental > Terrestrial > Soil > Temperate forest >...
GTGGCCACCACCTTCGACGGCTATCCGATGGCCCAGCAGGGCAGGGCGGCCGAAGCGCTGACCGCGGCCTTCACCTCGTCGTTCATCGGCTCGCTGGTGGCGGTGCTGCTGATCACGTTCCTGGCGCCGCTGATCTCGTCGTTCGCGCTGAAATTCGGGCCACCGGAATTTTTCGCGGTCTACCTTTTGACGTTCTGCTCCTTTGTCGGGCTCGGCCGGGAGTCCAAGCACAAGACCGTCATCTCGATGTCGCTCGGCCTGCTGCTGGCCGGCGTCGGCATGGATACGGTGTCCGGCCAGTTGCGCATGACCTTCGGCTCCAACGATCTGTTGCGCGGCATCAATTTTCTGGTTGCGGTGATCGGCCTGTTCGGAATCAGCGAGATCCTGCTGACCATGGAAGAGCGGCTGGCGCTGCGCGGTCACGCCGCCAAGATCAGCCTGCGTGTGGTCCTTAGCGTCTGGAAGGACCTGCCGAAATACTGGGTTACCTTGTTGCGTTCCTCGTTCATCGGATGCTGGCTCGGCATCACGCCCGGGGGCGCCATCGCCGCCTCCTTCATGGGCTATAATCTGGCCAAGCGCTTTTCCGGGGATCCCGAGAGTTTCGGCAAGGGCCGGATCGAGGGCGTGTTCGCGCCGGAGACCGCCGCGCACGCCTCCGGCACCGCCGCATTGTTGCCGATGCTGGCGCTCGGGATTCCCGGCTCCGGCACCGCGGCGATCCTGCTCGGCGGCCTGATGGTGTGGGGGCTCAATCCCGGGCCGCTGTTGTTCGTCGAGCACAAGGACTTTGTGTGGGGCCTGATCGCCTCGATGTATCTCGGCAACGTGGTCGGCCTCGTGCTGGTGCTGACCACGGTGCCGATCTTCGCCTCGATCCTTCGGGTGCCGTTCGCGGCGGTGGCGCCGATGATCGTGGTGTCCTGCGCGATCGGCGCCTATGCGATCCAGAACGCGATGTTCGACATCTGGCTGATGCTGGGGTTCGGCGTGGTCGGCTATGTCTTCAAGAAGATCGGCATTCCCTTGGCACCGTTCACCCTGGCGCTGGTGCTTGGCAACCGCGCCGAGGATGCGTTCCGGCTGTCGATGATCGGCGCTGGCGGCGACATGGCGGTGTTCTGGTCCAACGGCCTGGTGGGCTCGATCACGACGCTGGCCATCGCGCTGTTGTTCTGGCCGGTGATCGACATGGCATTCGGCAGCCTGGGGCGGCTGTGGGGCCAGCGAAGACGGCAGGGTAGCCTGCCGCCTCACCTGAAGGCCTAACTCACACCACCTTGCCCTGCCTGAGATCGGCGATCTCCGTCGCGGTAAAGCCGAACTCGGCCAGCAGCTCGTCGGTCTGCTCGCCGAATTCGGGCGGTCGCGCCGCCATTTTGCTCGGGGTGCGCGACAGCGTCACCGGCTGGCCGACCAGGCGGATGTGGCGGTTCTCGGCGTTGGGCACGTCCTGGGCGATGCCGAGATGCTTGACCTGGGCGTCCTCGAACACCTGGTCGATCGAATAGATCGGGCCGCAGGGCACGCCGGCGGCGTTGAGGTCCGTCACCCATTGCTCGCTCGATTTCTTCTCGGTGTATTTGTTGATCTCGGCATTGAGCGCTTTTCGGTTCTTCGAGCGGTCCGGTGCAGCCGCGTATTCGGGCCGGGTGGCCAGATCGGGTGCGCCCAACGCCTCGCAGAAGCGGGTCCAGATTCGGCCGCCGGTGGTCGCGATATTGATATAGCCGTCGGAGGTCTTGAATACGCCGGTCGGGATCGAGGTCGGATGGTCGTTGCCGGCCTGCTTGGCGACGTCCTTTTCCATCAGCCAGCGCGCGGCCTGGAAATCCAGCATGAAGATCTGGGCCTGCAGCAGCGAGGTCTGCACCCACTGGCCTTCGCCGGAGACTTCGCGCTCCAGCAGCGCGGTGAGGATGCCGATGGCGCAGAAGAGTCCGCCGGTGAGGTCGGCGACGGGAATGCCGACCCGCATCGGTCCCTCGCCGGGGGCCCCGGTGATCGACATCAGCCCGCCCATGCCCTGGGCGATCTGATCGAAGCCCGGCCGCTTGTGGTAGGGGCCATCCTGGCCGAAGCCGGAGATGCTGCCATAGACGATCCTCGGATTGATCTTGCGCAGGCTGTCGTAATCGATGCCGAGCCGCGCCTTGACGTCGGGGCGAAAGTTTTCGACCACCACGTCCGCCTTCGCCGCCAGCCGCTGGAACACTTCGAGGCCTTTGGGATCCTTCAGGTTGAGCGTCATCGCCCGCTTGTTGCGGTGCAGGTTCTGGAAATCCGGTCCCTGGCGCGGCCCGCCCGGCTGCTCGCCGGCGGCGTCTTCCATCAGGGCGTCGATCTTGATGACATTGGCGCCCCAATCCGCCAGTTGCCGCACGCAGGTCGGTCCGGAGCGGACCCGGGTCAGATCAAGCACGGTAAAGCGGGAGAGGGCTTGGGAGGCGCGCGGAGAGGGCATGTGGGCTTCCAGTATGGCTTGGGGCGCGTCGCGTTGGGGCTGACACCATCGCTGAAAGCAGCGAGCTTGTCATGCTTTTGAACGCATCGCTGCTTAGCGCGTTTGGACTATCCCCTGCATGATTGTGTTGGATGGCTCGGACGCTCCCGAGATTTTAGGCCACCACTAAAAGACAATAAATTTGGGTTCGTTCTCCAATAGGCAAAAGCAGAAGACGGTATTTAAGCACCTCTCCGTGAGAGCCTGTCCCTGACTCGCAACGTTCTACTTACAAATTGAAATCGAAAATCCGCGCAGCCTGAAATTGAGTGTGCCTCTCCGAGCCCAATTGCCCTCGGACGCAGACATTGCGTAATGCAGTCGGCATGTCGCAAAAGTGCCAGACTCGGGGAAGTCACCGATAACCGATCAAGGATGCTCACCGCCGCCAAAATCGGGCGACCGGACCAAGCTTTGATCCCCTTTTCAATTCTGGTTGCAGAACCAGCTCTTCAACGTATCCCGCCCTCGGCCAATACGGCGAGCGGCCGACTGGCTCCATTCCAAATTCCCTGAAAAGATCTCTTGCCACGACCGGATTTACTTCGTGGTTGATCGATAGGAATGCACGGGCACGGTCCCGCGCAAATTTGACATAGCGTCGCGCGACCGCGGGATCCATCTCAGTGAGCGAATCGACGTTTAAGATGAGATCGAACTGCTCATCAGTTTGACGCGCCCAATCTGGCGATCTCAGATTGATCGTCGCGGGCGGCTCGCCGTACATACTGACTTCTGTTTCAGTACACACCCTGCTTAGAAAATATCCTTGAGCAATCTGCGTTGTCGGAATGTCGACAATCGTATAGTCCGCGACTCCAAACTTGCGGGCGTAATAAGCATTTTCTACCCAAGCCCGCCCCGATCTCCAAAACTCTCTTACCGCTAATGTACCGGAGTATCTGGTTGATGCGCCAAGCCTGGTAGATGGCCTGCACGGGCCTGTCGCTTGCGATGCCGCGGCCAGTCTCAAGTCCGAAGTTCATCCTAAACGGGTTCGGAAAATCCACTTCGAAACCGAATACAGCGTCAATGGTTCGAAGCAACACCTCGATAGGAGGCTCTGGATTGCCCTGACCGCCCTCGGGATATGGGCACGGTATCGCGCCGACGCCGATGCCCACCTGTACTAGCGCATTGTAAATGCGGCGTGCCCCACGCTCGGTTTCGTCTGGGTGTTGAGTGCGAATGTCGGTAAATGTCCTCAGTAGATCGTCGTACCCCCAAAGGAAATCGTTGCTGGAAGGATCTGCAAGAAGCCGTCCAAGGGATGCAATATCGTTATTTCGGATAGCCTTAATGACCGGCGCCTGTTGGACGCTGAACGATGCCCACATAGAGTCGCCATGGCCCGCAAATTCGGCGGCGGCGACGCGGTAAGACGCCGCAATGCGGACCGCTAGAGCTGTCGTATCCGGCAGTTGCGGCTCACCTGAGAAACCGAAACCAAACGTGCGTGTTGCATCTGGCATAAAACGGTAACCTGCCCCCAGTCGTCGGGCCGTTTGTAAGGTGCTAATCGCTCGCTGGTTGGCGGTTTCGATCAGCAGGAGTAGCGCGGCGAACCGGATCGACTTTTTCCATCAACCCGCCATGAATTTCTCTAACGGTAAAGCAACGAAATGACACACCAAAACGGGCCGCTCGGTCAGGTATTGTCCGCGCATCGAGGTGCGTCGTGGTCTGAGAATGCCGCAGATTTCGAGCCGGCGGCGGTTTTTTGCTAGCTCGGAGCGCTGCGTCATCGAGGCCGCTCGGGCTGCACTGCCCTTCAAGCGGCCCTTGCGGCCCAGCGCGACAGCTGCGGATTCTTTGCCTTCGTCGGGATCGCGGTCCGGCTTCCGTCCGTCGCCATGTCGACAATCGACTTGGCGAGCTGGTTGGGGTCCCCAGGGAGTAGGGGAGGTCGTTTGCGACGCTTCCGTTCCAATCCGTCCGCTTGGCCAGAATCAATGAAGTACCAAGCCTCGTCTTCCGTGGGGAGCAGGATAAACTACCGCTGCTCTGCCCCCTGAAGCGCGGCTGACCGCCCATTTGTCGCGGCTTTTCATCGTCAGAATATGCCCGGGATCGGTCGGTTTCCGGCCCATCCGGCCGCCACATTCAAGCTGACCCACCGCTTCGCGTTGCTTCCAATCGTCGCGATGCCAATGTTCGATCGCAAGACCGCGCGTTGCGACAGCCTGTCAAGCCCCGTCCCGAATCGCAGGTGACCCGCCCGTGGCTCCAAAGCAGGTTCGTCGCTGCAGATACCTCTTTCCTCATTTTAACGGCTCGGCAGGACATTCGACAGCGGACATCGAGTGGGATGCACTGGGTGGCATAACCGCGCATTTTTTCCTATTCGCAAGCCGACCATTGGTCGCACGTTAGCTATTGTCTAGTCCCGCGCGGCCGACTCTGACATTCGAACCTTCCGACGAAGGCTCTGTAGTTCTTTATGCAGCGATACCAGCTCGCTGCAGGAGTTATCCGTTTGCGGTTGTTGTCTCTTAGACGGCACGCGCGCGCATGCCGCTAGGTCTCTTAGCGCGCCCACAGTCCCTCGCGAGGCACCGCATCCGCCGCATTGAACAATGGTTTCTCGCGATGCACTTACCGGGTCTTCAATGTTAATTGCGAGACCGCCGCAATCACAGCAAACCATCTGGAATTCAAAATCATTATTCATCGAAAAACTCCCGTAGTTTAAATTATCACTCCTTCACATCGTCTCAATCGCCATCGCGGCGGTATGACAGGATCCTAGATTCGCCGGCCGCAGATTGAATGCGCGACACCTGCCGCAAAAGCGGAGCGTGCCCACGGCGATCTTCTCATGACCATTACATGGTTCGCGCCGCGCATATTGGCCGACCCCAATAGCGGTGCATTTCAAAACACCGTCAAAGCCACGCGACCTACCCGGCCGGAACGCAAATATTGGCACGCAAATCGCCGCGACGGACGCCAAGATGCGCCGGTCCTAGCCGATGGCATCAGGGAGCCCCGCATCAGGCCTCGGTTGAATTCTGTCGAACGCGTTTTGCCCAATCAAGACAGAAATTCATCTTGATCGATATTGTATCCGACTGTGGCAGCGTTGCTACAGTATTGGTGAGATCGCCCGTGAACTCCACATTTTCGCCACTTAGTGAGCGAGTCGGTGGGAAATCAATGGCATCGTCGGTTCACGGCTGCTTGCATTCGCTGCGATTATTGTATCTGCGCTGGTCGTCGTCGCGGAGTTCGGGAAGCAACGAAGACGTTTCGGAAAAGCCAATACACCACGTCACGATCAAACCTTTCGCGATCAGCAAATATCCGATCACCGTTCGCGAATGGAATGAATGTGCCGCGGCGAAGGAACGTACGTTCTCAGCGATGGGCAAAGGACATTCCGCCCTGCGAAGGTCTCAAGACCACGGCCTCAGCTTGCCCCGCGCTGTGGCCGTTTTCTGCGAGCGCCACCGGCACAGGCGACCCCGCTACCGGCTAGTTCAGCGATGCCAAGGTGATCAGGAAGTGCGGCGACGTGCCGGATAATTCGAGTGCGTCGCGAAAATCAGGTCCTTCAAACGCCGCCGCCGCGCGTCCGTTATCAGGAGGGTGTGAAGCGCTTATCTGTTCAGCGCTACTTGCCGGAATGCGGCGACAAGCGGCTTTTCGAGCTTCGCCTGCATCCCGCAAAGGATGTCGTAGGCTTGCTCACGAGACATAGGCGTCTTGTAGCGGCGGTCTTCGATCAATGCCGAGAAAATATCGGAGATGGTCAAGATTCGGACGACGTCCGATATGTTCTCGGCGCAAAGCGCGTCCGGATACCCACTTCCGTCGAGATACTCGTGATGATGTCGAACCGCATCGAGAAGTTCAGGGCAAACGTTCTTGTTGTCCTTGAGCGCATGATATCCGAGAGCCGGGTGAGTTTCGATAGTCGCACGCTCCTGTGGATCGAGACGCCCCGGTTTATCGAGAATCGCGAGCGGAATCGTCGCCTTGCCAACGTCGTGAAACATTGCGGCTGAATACAATCGCTCCATGTCGCGTTTCGCCAGACCAAGGTTCAGCCCAAAATCGATCGCCACTCCCGTGACCAGAAGGCAATGCTGATACGTTCCCTCATGATGCCAACGAACGGTTGCCAGCCAATCGGATAGCCCGTTTTCGGCAATGTGGTCTGCTATCTTGCTGCCAGCATCCTTGGTCCCTTTCACATCGATCGATGTGCCGTTTGCCACCGCAGCGAACATCGACGCTATGGCGGTGGCGCCGGCGGCGTCAGCCGCGCTTTCGTCGCTCACGTTCACCGGACAAGGAGCGCCGGGGCCACCGCGCTCCGCCAGCACCGAGAGCAATTTCGCTTGGTTGGCGGGGCCAGTCAGGACCTGTGTAGCGCCGAGCGCGTAGGCTTGCGCAATCCACAAGTGAACGGTTTGGTCAAAAAGGAAAATGCGCCTTCGCACTCGACTCAGATTTCCAAGGGTCTTTCTGAGAGCCGCGATATTTTCAACAAGGCGTAGATCTGCCTTGACGATGAGAGCAGTGCACTCGCTGCGCGAGATACTTACGCCTCCGGGCAATTCCGAGGTTACGTCGTATTTGCGCTCAAGAGCCGCACAAATGCCGGCTAACTTGCCGAAACTATCCGCGACAACATGAATGAACATAAGCATCGCTCCCGGCCGTCGGATATTCCGCTTCCCTGTGTCGCTCACTCCAGGGGGACCGTTCCTCGAGGGGGTGTGCGTTCAGCCATATCAGCGCCTCCCGCGTGCCAAGGATGATGACGCGCTCTTCCATGGCAGGCGAGGGATCGCCGTCGCTGAGATAGAGAAGGAAGCGGCCGGCATCGTCCCGAAACAATGCCTCTCGGGCCTCGCCGATGGCGAGGGATTGGGTGTCGAGAGGCGGAATAGCCCGTGAGGAAATCATCCGCATTTGAAATCACCGGTCATTCGGACACCAAGCGTGGCGGGCTAGCCTCCCGATTTGGAGGTTTTGGCTCTCTTTTTGGATTCCTTTGGAATGAAACCGACGCCGACATCCGCCCCGTCTATCCAGATCAGTTCGCACCCGCGAAATGCGAGCCCGGTAGAGGACAGAAGCAGGAAAAACTCTCGGGCCTGCAGTACGTTGACAGGACCCTCAACCTCAAGCCTGGCGCCGGTGTCGGAAACGTCGAGCAAAGTGCAGCTTCGTCGCCACGTGCCATCTACGCCCATGAGGTTTACGGAATAACCGTGTTCAATTCTCACACGGCCTGCCCTTCGCTTCTGTCCCCTCATCAAATGTCCCGCGCTATCGCGAAAGCTTCTTGGTCGATCTTGGCTTCATGGCCGAACTGCTCAAAATCGAAAGCGTACCGTCTATTGCGCCGTCGAAAGGTGTAATTTTTCGAAGTTTTCCCGGGCGTTCTCGAGCTTTTGCTCCGAGAGCAGCCCCAGATTCCGGCAGCTCGGGTTCCCGCAATCGAGGTGGTTCTGGAATTCCATATGCTCGAAAGAGCCACGCGGCTTGGTTCACATAATGCCGTTCAAGCCTTCGCAGGAGCGCATCCAGAGCGCTATCTGTCAGTTGCCGGCTCATAGTTGCCCCAGCTAAATGATCTGGCCACTAGAACGCGCTTGTCGTAGCCCGCGAATGGCGGGTCGTTGAAATGCTTATCAATCAAATTGAGTACGAGAGCGACTTCGGCGGCCTTGCGGTTCTTATGACGGTGATATTACGGAAATAATTTTAATGCTTCCTTAATGAGGGCTGGCGAGCCGAGCTTGGAGAATAGCCACAAAAATAAAAGCTGTCCGAAGGCGCGCCCCTCCCGGCGCACAAGCCTGGTTCGCGGAGCCAAACCACCTTCGTGGTCCAGATGATGCGAGTGCGCGCTGATATCGCGCCAATCCCAATCCCGATAGGTTCTTCAGCGGAAGGCTGCCGCAATGGTCGCAAAGCTCGCCCTTCGGCGGCCCGACGCAATCGACGAGCACCGTCTTGAAGCCTGCGCAATGATTGACCGGGCCATTCCAGTATTCAAGCCAGTTTGCAGGTTTTCAATGCCAAGGCATGGCGCATCACGGCGGGCGTGCCTTTGACCGGGCGTGGAAACACGTTACCGGCCGAGTTCGGATTGGCGCAATCTATGCCAGCGTCGCTCGGCCCCTCGCTCGCAAAACATCTAATCGTATGGCTAAAGGGGGTGCAGTTTCGTTCGACGCCTGAAGGCGGTCTCCTGCATCTTGTCTCGATTACACCTGAACCCCCATTTGGGGATATCTGAGGATCGAGGGTGCTGGAGCAAAGTTCCGGCCGGAATGCGAGTTCGCCCATTGACCCTCAAAGCTTCGGAGGCCGCTTGAGAGAACATCGTCGTCGGGTGCAGGGGCGGCACGCACCGTTGCAAATGTCGGATGAAAGAAGTCGCCTCAGTCGGCGGGCCACCCATTCTAATTGCGCCGCGAGTTCCGGGTCGAGAGCTCCGCTTTTCTGACCCGCTCACGCAATTCCTTCAATTCGGATAATTGAGCCATGAGATTGGCCGTTGCTTCGGCGACGGCTGAAAGTCGCGCGTCAGTGACCGTGTCGAGGCGATTATTATGACTGCTCATTGAAATCCCCAGGCCAAGGGGTTTTAGCAGGCGCCGCGCTGAGTGAATGTAAACTCGGTCACAATTGGGTTTGAAATGGCGCGGACTAGGGTCCACGTCCGCCAATACACCGCCATAGAGATTGCCAACACTATCCCGACCGCAAGCAACGTCACCTGCTTCAAACATCGAAGTACAAGCAGAGCACGACCGGGCATGATGAATCCATGTGCCCCCAATCAAGCTCAGCTACGGTGCTGGCCGCGAGCTAATTTCACCTTTGCGCAGACCCCACCGGACCTCCTAGAGTCGGGGAGGGGCTATCGCCGCTGTGGCATGGATCATCGGCGGGACATACCGGCCGTCCTGTTACCCCGGAAGGCCGGCGCGGGTTTAGGTCCGCGCGACGGGTTCCAGCGGGGTTGACGGCAGTGATATACGGCTTGGCGTATCTGACGGAGCTACAAGAGGGCCGAGACCCTCGGTTCACCGGCTGCCGGGTCCGATTTACGTTGGGGTTTTTCTTGGAGCGCTCAATGAACACGCGGCGTTTGCAGAACGACAGTCTCACGATGATGTACGAAGGCATCCGCGGCGCGCTGGCCGCTGACTGCGCATTCAAGCGACAGAACATGGAAACTCAATTCCGCGCGCGTGAGACGCCCGAGTGGAAGCTGCACGCTGTTGACCTCGAAGCCGAGATGCCCAAGCGCGGGATGATGTTCGAGGTCATCGATTGGTCAGAAGATCGGGCAGCTTTACCATTTCAGGAATAGAACGCGGGCTCGGGGGCCGAGCCCCTTAAGGTAGCGACGCCTAGTGGCCGCGAGTCGCAAACCGCGGAGCGCGTCACGAGCCTTTCGGTCAGATAACGGGATAGGTTATTGACGGTGCGATAATCGTAGAGGTAGTCCGGCGGAAGTTCTGAGCCGAACTTTTCCTCGAGCTCCATCATCAGATAAACAAGCATCGTCGAATCCAGCCCGAGCCGGTTGAACGAAGCGTCGGCCTTGACGGTTTCCTTTGGAATCCGCAGCACTTGGCCAACGAAACAGTGCAAAATTCCGAGATTTCCTCCCGCGTCAGGCCGATCACCACGAAACGGCGTAACGAGAATACGCACGGTAATGCACAACGCCCTGCCGAGATCGCCAGAGCATTCAACGCCTGAGCCCAACAGCACAGGGGCACGATATTCACGATATTATTGCGTCACTTTTCTCACAAGGAGACACAGGGCCACGGCAACGAAAGCTAAACCTATCGCGGTCCGGTAATCCCCGAGTCGGAGAAGGTCGAATATCGGCTCAACCATTGCGGGCTGGAATATTGTAACAAGCCCCATCCCCAGGAAAAGAAGCGCTGCGCCCAGCATTGTTGTCTCCGGTTACGACTGGGATTGGTCCTTCTCGTTCCGCATCTCCTGAAGGGAAAGCGTCGTTCGCCGCCGATCTTTCTCGTGTGCATCCAATTCAGAGGGCTTGCGTCCGGTAGGCAACAAGAAAACCAGGCCGCTGAATACAAACGCCAAGCCTAAAACAATCAGAGAGACGCCCAAAGCACCCATCTCAATCGTCCTAAAATGCCGATCCTAGCTTGGCCCCCCGATGTTGCAAGTCATGCAGGCGCGCAACGAAGTATTCGGCAATGTTTCAGGACTGTTTCGTGACGTGGCCGCGGCATAGCAGTGGCTGGCTTGTCAGCCTCGCGAACGAGCGCCTGCGGGAGATCGGCAATCGCTCGGCGCAGTTTGCCGCCTTCTGGATTTAGGAATGCGTTCATTGAGCCGGGCCGTACGTCGCAAGCGACATCTCGGTCAGGGTCGGCGACTGGATCTCCTTGCTATTCTTTCGCGCCAAGAGGAATCGGTTCGTAGAACGCCGACGCCCACTCGCGAAGGCTATCGCAATGAGGCCGAGAAGGAGCTTTCCCATAGCGGGCTAACCCGGCGACAGGCTTTCGTTTACGGTGGTGTCGCGATACCCTCACACCTCGATTGTGCTCTCAAGCGCATCCCGCCAGAGCTTTAACAATCGCCAGTCGTGGTGCGAACGCTGGTAAGACCCGGAGCTGGTCAAGGCGCAGGCTAGAACGTACTGGCGTCACAAGCCAAGGAACGAATTCAGAACTGATGCTGCGTAGATGTCTTGACGAAGGTGCCGAAGCCGGAGCCGCTACTTTACCCGGATGAATTGAGCAAGTTCACTTCGCGAGCAAACTGGTCAAGTCGTCAGCGGAATAGCGAAGTTCATCAATCTGGCGCGATAGCACGAGTGCGCTGGTCTTTAATGCTTCAATCTTCCAACCCTCGGGATGCAGTTTTTCGAGCTCGGTAATCCGTTTGTTGAAGGAAGCTAGTTCCATGAGAAGGCGATCTATTTCCGCGTCATGCTTGGACGGTCCAATTGGCTTCCACCGTTCTGCTGGCATCATGGTCCCCCCCGGGTTTTGTAATTCCTTGGTGAATTACGTTTGTGGCAACAAGTGGAAACCGTTCGGTCCCAATTGCGACATTTATCGCACGCGCCACACGACCGGTCCGTTGATAGCTTTATTTGTGCCGGATACTCTCGGCGCTGTTCGCCCAGCAGCCGGTCGCGCCAGGAAGCTATCGCATCGATCTTAGCGAGCATCGGGCCGAGCCCGAGCAACCGCTACGAGATCGTGTTTATCCTGGCGCGCTGGAAGCGCCGGGAGTTCCCTTGCCGGTAGACTTGCCGGCGTCTATCCCCTTATTTCCGTCCGCAATTGCACGAAGGCCGAAGGCCAGGGAAAATCACCAGCGCCGCCGAGCGGAATATAATCACTTGGCGCCTAGATACCGAGCCCTCAAATCCCGCGGCTAGATGGCATCTGCTATCTAGATGGCATCTGCTATAATGACGTTTGCAGTGTTTTCACCGGAATGGGCGAAGGAAGGTGGTGCTGTCCTGATTGCGAACACCCGGCATTTCAAACTAGCCGAGTGGGCAATATTGAACAGCGATCTGGGTTTCCGATATGATCAATTCAGTAGCCGAACGGCGCGGGCCGCAACTGCGACGTTCCCGGAGATGGCCCGGCGCAGCCCAGCCCCCTGGGCTGGAGCCGTTCTTTTGGGCATTCGCAGATTCGGGCTCGGCCAGTAAGTTCTATCCCGGTTTGACGATTTGTAGTCGTGGGCGAGTCGCGAACGAACTGACCGCGTCGAATGCCAGAATCCCATGGAGCGACGAGGAGTATGATCCGGCCCCCCAAATGAAAAGAAACCCGCATCGACGCAAGCTCAGCTCACCTCGCAGGAGAAGCTGCGTCTCGATCTTCCGGTCGCTTTCGTACTGCAGCACGTGATCGTGCAGCCGGAATGTTGCAAGAGTTTTTCAATTTGGAGGAAGGGCTGGTGTCGGTACAGGCACGGCATTTCAGAATTTCGCGGCGCGGTCGCGCTCATGTGCTGGAACAATCTGCCTGTCGGCCGGGGCTGTTGAAAATCAAATTTGTTTCAGTAAAATCCTGTCGATTGGTGAAGTTGTCCCAACAAAGGATCCAATAAGCGCTCGTTCGATCGCTCGCCCAATGTTGCGGAGCGCCAAATGAAGAGTGCTTACGCCCGAGCTGCGTCCAAAGTTGTTCGGATCACCCTTGATCGGCAACATTCTCATGTTCGGTTACCTGCGCTGGAGTCTCGATGAACGGCGTCATTCGTCATGACGAACAGGCGTGTGGCAATCGTGAAAAACATACCCCGTTCGCGTTGGACAAAGCCGCAGTGGAGGCACGGTTTGGACTTGCCTGCTTTTACTCAGAAGGAACACAGACCGCGAGCGCGAAAAGTTCGATACGCCTTGCAAAGGTCAAACTTGGTGTCGTCCAGTAGCCGACGGAACGACCTGACGGAGCGCTCGATAGGCAGCTGACGGTCATTTTCAGACCTCGATGCTCGCAGTCGCGAAGTTTGCCTTGCCGCAAGAACGGATATCGTCGGATGGCCCGGTTAGGTTAGAAAAAAACGCCGTCGGCCTCATGCCGGCAACGACTTTTGTGCTTCCGGTCAGTCACCCGAGGCTGCGGGCTGTCACCCCAGTCCTCTGGCCTGGGAATGTTCTTCTACCCAGGACTGTAATGACTTGAAATCATAGGCATATTTGGGGTCCAAATTGGGACGCATTAGGACACCGCGTCGGGGCGCCCAGCGGCTCGGGTTGGCTCGCACATCTTAGCTTCCGACGCCTCACCTCCGAGCCCGCATCTCTCCCAAGCTGAGTCGAAACGGAGCAGATCTGGCCAGATCGAATCCTTGCGCGGCCCGCCCTCTCCGTTAAGCAATACTTAAGGATTTGTTGGTGAGGGCAGGTTAGCATTGGAACAAGGTAAAAAAAGCGTTAATCTGCCAACATACCGATTGTAACTCGGATGTTGTGTAATGAGCTTGTCTCGACGGAAATTTGTGCAAGGCGCCATACTGGGAGGGGCCGCGTTGAGCGCGGTTGGCGTATCGCAAGGCCGGCGCCCGATGCCGCCGCTTCCGCCGGTGGCCGACTTTTCAGGCTTCACGCCCCCCTTGGCTGAATTGAACTCACAATCTTTGGCTCTGGGGAAGCTTTTTCCCTCCCTGCTGGATCCCGATGCGACAGAGGGGCCTTTCATCGTCAACACGCTTTCCAGCAAAGAATCGCCTGCTGGCTTCGTTCGCCGGGGCGAGCGCGGGAATTCCGTCTTCCTGAGGCGGGCCGATGCCCGCGCTACCATTCCCTGGGCACCGATATTCGTGCGGGAAAACAACCTTTTGCGGTTGCCGCCGTCCGTGACACGCCAGATCGACTGCGCTGATCTATTGGTGATGAACGAGAGCAGTACGCGCTACCCCGTCTTCGGCAACAAGGCGCGCAAATACGAGTTCCTGCTTCCAAACCTGAAGTGGTCTGGATCCGAGCGTCTGGGGACAATGGGCGCGGTATCCAGCAACCATGCGATGCAATTTGCGCTCGCTAATCGCATCTCCGATTTGACCGGCGATCGGCAGCCGCTCAATTGCGGCTTGAATATGGTGCTTTTTGAAGTTCCGGGGGTTCCGACGGACTTGGCGCGCCTGGCAATTCTACGAAGCTTGGTTCAGCACATTTCGCTGGCCGAGAATGATGTCGAATTGGCAGGCGAGGCTGCCTATGCTTACGGGGCCCACTGGCTGCATCCGGACACGGACTCGCTCATTCCGCCGGGCGGCTCAAATGAAGTGAGCGCGCTCGGACACATGAATGTGATCGCCGAGTTGGCGCAGTCGCTTGATGCCGCTCAGGTGTGGCACGCGCCGCCGGATGTCATTTTCGTCCCGATGGGGAGCGGTTCGACGGTTTTAGGCCTGCTCTTGGGCGTCCATCTGATGGGATGGAATACCAAGGTGGTGGGGGTGGCCGATCAAGACAAATCCCCTCTGACGCGATGGGTGGTCAACCGGCAACCCTCCGTGCCTTTTGTAGAAGGGAATGTTACCCAACTCGCGCGCAGCACGGTGGATTGGCTGCACAAGATCCGCTTCCCGGGTATCTCGCCAGACGCCATCCGCGTCTTGCAACACGAGAGTTTCGTGCCGGACTCCAGTAGCTGGAAGCCTGGCTACGGTTTGATCGAACCCGCCGACGGTGAACGGGCGAAAGAGTTAAAAGAGGCGGGCCTCAGCCTTGATCCAGTGTTTACCTTAAAAGCTTGGCGGTCGTTGCTCACCATGTCGCAGACGGGCGCGCTGAGAACTAAAAGGGTCCTGTTCTGGAACACGTTCAACAGCTTCGACTACGCGCCACCCCTTCTGTCCAGTTTGGGATAAGTCGATGCGTAGCTACCGATCTTTGATTTTCTATGTGGCGGCCGTCGTCATTCTGTCAGCTGCGTATTTGGCATCGCCAATGTCCAGAGAGACCGTTTGGCTACTGTTTCCGGGTACCGAAGCAATGGCACAGGCGAATCCGCTCGTTACGGCGCTGCTGTTTTTGGTCGCATCGACCGTCCTCGCATTTCTAGCCTTTCCCTCCATGCCGATAATTTATATGGCGGCAGGTTTTTACATGGACGGATTCGGAGGAGCGGCAGTTGCATTGCTGGGTAGCGCATTTGGCGGTTTGAGTGCGTTTTTATTTTACCGGAAACACATTCGACATCCCGTTGCTCTGTTAAATCAACCGTCCGCAAGAAGCATTTGGTTGTCCTTGATTGGATTGCGCTTGTCGCCGCTCGTCCCCGCGCCACTAGTGAATTTCCTTGCCGCGGTCTTTGATGTCTCGCCCCTACAGTACCTGACGACGAGTTTGCTGGGCAGCGCGCCGCTCGTTATGTTCTATTGGCAAATAGGACAGCAAGGGCACCGATTCATGTCTGACGGAACCCTTCATTGGCAGCAATTTTCAGGATACTTGGTCATTTTAGTCTTAAGTACCTTGTTGAGCGCAATGGGACCCTGGAGGTCGGTGCTGAACGAATTAAAACAGTTAAAAGGTTCGCCCCAATCAGGGACGCTTCCGTTACAGCCAGCCTCCGGGCCGTAACGCGCCAAACCAAGACTGTTAAATCGTGATTTAACCGGATAATTGATTCTAGTTTATCATATTCCGCTATGTTTCTTTAATTTCAAACTTCTAGGCTGCAGGCGCTTACCTCCTGAACCAGGAAAGTGCGCCTCCATGTTCACGAAACGGTTGGTCGTCGGGTTGCTCGCCGGCACCATGGCCTGTGTATTCATGGCCTCAAGCTGGGCAGCAGATCTTGCCGAGATTAAGCAGCGCGGCGAAATCCGCCATATCGGAATCCGTTACGCCAATTTCGTCACCGGTGCTGGCGACGGCTTGGACGTCGAACTGATGCAAGGTTTCGCCAAGCGAATTGGCGTATCCTACAAGCTTGTCTACTCCGACTTTTATTCGGTGATCCGCGACCTGCTTGGCAAGGATGTCGTGCGCAAGAACGGCGAAGTCACGCTGACGGGTGACTACCCCGTCAAGGGAGACGTGATTTCGACTGGTTTTACCATGTTGCCGTGGCGCGAAGCGATCCTTCTATATTCGGATCCGGTTCTTCCGTCCCAGGTTCTACTGGTCGCACCGGCCGAGTCCGAACTCCAGCCGATTAAGGACGGCGCCGATTTAGCGGCGGATATCGCCGAGGCCCGGAAGATCATCGGCTCAAGGAGCGTGCTCGTGATGGAGCGCACCTGTCTCGATCCGACGAATTACGGCCTGGTTAATGTCGGCCTCGATTTGAAGTCCTACAATAAAAGCACCAACCTCAATGAGATGGTTCCGGCCATGCTCAACAAGGAAGCCGAACTCACGCTGCTTGACGTGCCGGACGCCATTCTCGATTTGCGCAAATGGGCCGGGAGAATCAAAATCCTCGGGCCGATCTCCGGCCGGCAGATGTTGGCAACCGCCTTTCCAAAAGACGCGCCGGCCCTGCGCGATGAGTTCAACGCCTATCTGAGCGACATCAAGGCCTCTGGTGTCTATGACCGGCTGGTGGACAAATACTATCCCGGCATCCGACGATTTTTTCCAGAATTTTTCGCGAAGACAGGTTGATGCGGTCTTCGCTAATCAGTTTTAGTCGATCTCTAGCTCCGCATTGGCTCTCGATTGTAGCGGGGGCCTTTCTGCTGTCGCTGTTCTTCCTGATCGGCAACCTTTATTCGTCGCAGATGGAATTGAGGCAAAACGCCGATGCGCGTCTGATCTCAGTCGGTGAAGCACGCACCACCGAGATCGGCGAATTCCTGATCGAGCGCCGGCAAGCCGCCGCGCGGCTTGCCGGCAGCGAGGACATCGCCAATTATTTCAGCAATCTTGATCTGGGAATGTCCGTCAGATATGGGCTATTCGCCAATCTGGCCGCAATCGAGAGCCGCCTTCAGGCGACGCTGGACGAGGAGAAATATCAGGGCCAACTCGCCTATCTGCGGTTGGCTTTCTTCGACCACAACGGCATAGCTCAAGTCAATGTTGGCGCGTCCAGCGCGCCTACACTTTCCCCGGCGGGTTACCCGGCCGAGCCGAGCACTGAGATCGACGAGAAGCGCCGCCTAATTGTGGCGAGCGCGCCGATACTGCAGAAAGACAGGATCAGGGGAGCGGTGGAGACCGTGAGCAGCCTTGATCTGCTCGCGTCGCTGTTGTCTACCAACGACCTCGGACAGCCGAACGAATTCTTGCTGGGAGACGACGGCGACGTGTTGCTGCCGGTCGAAAGGGAGCGGTCACCCATTGTCGCCCAAGGCCGCGCGCTGGCCGCCGTTCAATCCGGCCGCATCCAGGTGCTATCAAATTTCGGGGCTCCCGAACTAAGGGGGTATCTCGCTCTGCGCTCGCCGATTGGAGGCACACGGCTTTCCGTCTTGCGACTGGCGAGCGAGGATGAGCTTTACGGCAATACGCTTTCGCCCGTCTCCGTGTTTTATATCGGCCTTTCTGCCATCATACTATTCGGATTAGCCATCGCCTTCGAACGAATGCGTCAGAATGCAGCGCAGCTGCAAATCAAATTCATCGAATCCAATCGGCATGGAGCGGAGCTGGCCGAACATAACCTCGCACTCTCGCAAGAGATCGAGCGCCGCGAAGCTATCGAGATCGACCTGCAGCGGCAGAGCGAAGCGCTTGACAAGATGAATGCCGAACTGCGAATAGCCGCCGCCGCGTTCAATGCTCAGGAAGGCATGATCGTCACCGATACTAAAGGGGTGATCCTGAGTGCCAACCGCGCTTTCGTCAGCTTGACCCGTTATACGTTGGAAGAATTGGTTGGACAAACCGCGCGCCTGTTCAGGACGCATCGCCGCGATGCCGAGTTCTACCGGAGCATGTGGAATTCCGTTGAAAATACCGGCGGCTGGCAAGGCGACATGAGTCTCCGGACCAAGAGCGGAGAAAATTGCGCGCGCTGGCTGACCATATCCGCCGTAAAAGACGAGGCGGGCCAAGTTACGAATTACATTGGCTCATATTATGATATTTCCAAACTCAAACACGCCGAGGAAAAGATCCGGGAACTGGCCTTCTTCGACCAACTCACAGGCCTGCCGAACCGGGTCCTGCTGATCGACCGCGTGCGCCAGGCACTCAACGCCAACAGCCGCAACAGATCCTTCGGCGCTCTGCTCTTCATCGATCTCGACAATTTCAAGACGCTGAATGACTCGCTCGGCCACGACGTTGGCGATCAGTTGCTGAAAAAGGTGGCTCAGCGCATCTCCCGCTGCGTCCGAAAGGATGACACGGTTGCACGCTTCGGCGGCGATGAATTCGTCGTTCTTCTCGCCAATCTCGGTACGCAAAAGGCAAAGGGCGCCGCCTTACAGGCCGAGGCGATAGGAGAAAAAATTCTTTCAGCCTTCGTTGAGACCTTTCATCTCGATCCGTACGAATATCCCTGTACACCCAGCGTCGGCGTGACTTTGTTTTCACCCGAGGACCGCAATGTCGATGAATTGTTAAAGAGAGCCGATCTGGCGATGTATGACGCAAAAACCGCGGGCCGAAATGGCCTTCGGTTCTTTGACCCGGTCATGCAAACTATGATTTCAGCGCGGGCCGCCCTCGAGACTGATCTGAGAGAAGACCTTAAGATGGAAAAACTCCTGCTGCACTATCAGCCGCAGGTCGATCATGAAGGAAGACTGCTGGGGGCGGAGGCGCTGGCTCGCTGGCCGCATGCGCTTAGAGGCATGGTTTCTCCGAGTGAGTTTATCCCGGTGGCCGAAAGCGCAGGTCTAATCCTCCCGCTCGGTGCCTTGATGCTGAAAATTGCCTGCCGTCAACTGGCGTGCTGGTCAACTGATCCAGCAACCGAGCATCTGACGGTCGCGATCAATGTCAGCGCCCTGCAG
>Ga0206824_10215_pt1 | contig 18882 bp, 22 predicted proteins | sample Alteio_BWOrgCont_82_FD_152874 | JGI IMG/M metagenome (GOLD analysis project Ga0206824, IMG submission 152874) | Enriched cells from forest soil in Barre Woods Harvard Forest LTER site, Petersham, Massachusetts, United States -... | ecosystem: Environmental > Terrestrial > Soil > Temperate forest >...
TGATGTGGCAAAATTATCCAGTGCTGTTGTGAACTGCCTTTTAGCCCCCATAAGGGTTCCCATATTACAATATTCCTGAGCGCCGGCGGTTTTAAATGTAAGCGCTTCTTTAAAATTATCGTAAGCCTTGTCAAGGTTGCCATTACCCAGGTAATAATTTCCCAAATCAGTATAAGCAACCATTACCCTATGCGGATATTGTTCAATTACATCGCTCCAAAGGGTTTCGTCGTTATGCCACACAAATGTTCTTTGATAACAAAGAATAGACAGCAAAAGCATATAGGCGGCTATAATGCCGGTGAGTAGCTTTTTTGCCTGTTCGTTTTTTTGAAGAAGAATGTAAATAAAGTATACCAGCATAAAAGTAAGTCCAAGGTAAGAGGCATAACTATAGCGGTCTGCGGTAATGGCTGGTCCGGCAGGAATTAATTGAAGGACGAAAACTATATTGAAAAAATAAAAACCGAAACCAAACAGGGTAATACGGAAATAGTTTTCTCCCTTTTTATAGGCAAGATAAAGCAACCCTGCCGTAACGCCAATAGCTGCCAATGGTGCCAGATAAAAGTAATACGGAAGATAGCCTGTTGCTGTCAGTTCAGGATAAGGATAATAAGAACAAAGCCCGGCAGGAACAAACAATTTTATAGTATATATTAAGTAATTGTAGCCCGCAAAGGCAATTCGTTGAGAGATAGTTACCGCCTGGAGTGATGCAATGGCACCTCCTTCGTTAGCCCCTTTGTAGGCTATATATCCCAAAATGAGGGAAATTATAAAGAGTGGTATTTTTTCAGCTAATAACTTCCATTCCATTTTACGTTTTAGTAAAATATCTATCATGAAAAGCGATAATGGAAATACAACTGCAAGAGGCTTTGAAAACAGGGATAAAAAATAGAAAACCACTGCAAGAGCCAGCAGAGATTTTTTATTTTCCATCACATATTTTACATACGCTACAAGCCCCAATAAATAGAAAAATAAATACAGTACATCTTTACGTTCCGCGAGCCATGAAACTGATTCAACATGCATAGGATGTATTCCAAACCATAAAGCGCATAGTGCAACCAGATAGGGTATACCTTTTATGTTTCCATATCCCTTTTTTGTCATCGCATTGAATAAGGCAAGGGATAAGAAGAATACTAAAAGAGTATTTAATAAATGGAGTGTTATTTGGGCGGCATAATAAGGAAGCCCGTGTGGTCCTGAAAAATGCCAGTTTACAGCAAGCGTTAGCATGGTGAGCGGATGATAGTAGTTATGCGTAATGCTCCTGCTTAGAATTATCTTTATGTTATGTGCAGTGAGATGTTTTATGAATGGATTTTCATAAACATAAAGTCCGTCGTCCCAATTCAGAAACTGATTGTGTAGAGAATAATGATAACACCCAAAGGTGAGAATAAGAATACCTGACAACAATGCCGCATTAAGCCCGGGTGGGTATTGTCTGGTAGCTGATAGCTGAGCGCTACCGGCTTGCTTATGCTTTTGAGTTTTGTTGCTCATTTATTAGAGTGAAGCGTGTTATGAACTGCTTCATTTGAGCATGCAAATTATCGTACAGAAAAGTTAAGCTGGGCAACTTTTTTAGGCGTTTTTTCTCCAAAATATATAACACCAATAGCTGAGTAATTGGCGCCGCGTACAATATCTTTGGGTAATTCATAAAGAAACTCGCGAGTGAATCCTGGCAAAATGGTGAACTGCTGATTGCCAAGGCGAAAATCCTGCCCTGAAGCTAAATTAGTTATGTCCATATAGGCATAGCAGTAGCTTATGCCATCACCGGTATTGGTTATCTTCATATATAATTGCCTGTGTATTGAATCACTCTTACCTATGATAGTATCTCTATATGAAAAGTTAAGTATCTCTATGTTGTTTATTTTTACGCTCGGCGGGTTTTGGTATAAATACACACCAAATCCAAAGGTGGGAGTAATACCCAACTGCAGGGTTTTTTCATCGGCTCCCGGAATAGGCACAGGCGTTTTTTTATTAACCTGATCAAGCGAAAGGACTGTCCACGCGGCATGATTTACACTGTCTACATCAGGTAGGCTGACAGTTACTGTAAGTTTTTGGGTTTTTCCGGGCGCCACTGTAAACAAAGAGGGAGTTATGGTAGCCCAATTAGAAAGTGCGTATTTGCTTTTAGGTTGTCTCCTATCGGTAAACATTGGCTGCCCGATAGTATTTTGAACATAGTCGCTAAAAGAGGTTTGAAAATCGAAGGAGTTTTTGGTATTATTGGTTACTTTTATTACCTGGCTTTGAGTGCCACCGGGCTTAACAGTAAATTTAACCCTTGATGGGCTTACAGAAACACCAAGAGGTATACTGTCGTGAGAGGGGTTACCCGATAAATGTGTTTTTTTAAGCGAATCTTTTTGAGCTGATAAAAACTGCGGAGTGATTGCCACAACACAAGTTATAAAAATGCTTAATGTAAAACTATGTAAAAATGGTCGTTTCATGGTGTATTTTATGTATTTTAATTGCCGCAAAAGTAGCAATTCTTTTTTACTCATTGTTAATTAAGCGTCTCCTTTGAGTTAACTTTCTTTTGTTATTTTATAGTAAGAAATGGTGTAAAATGAGATTAATTTTACATTAGAACAGCATTAGTTTTGTATTAGAAGTTGTTAAAACGCGCTGGAAAAGCAGGCTATTTTATTAATTTTACGTCTAATAGAATAAACCGCCCGAGTATGTTTGAAATGAGTAAGAAAATATTAGAAAAAGTCAGTTTTGACAGAGCTTTGTTTTATAAAGAATTAGTTAAAACCGCAAGATGGCTCCAGCCCGATGAAAAAATGCTTTTAAAAGCCTGGTGCTTAACCCACTTTGGACACCTATACAGAGATGTAATAACAGACGCTTTTAAGCTTGTTACTAAAACCTAAAAGGGGTTTGGTATGCAAAATGTGAAAATCAAAAAATCTTATTTTGACTCTTCGTGCTTCTTATAAAAGTTCATTTCCTTTATATACTCTCCCACTTGAGGTGGTACCATGTGTTTAATGGTTTTCCCTTCACTTATTGCCTTACGTATAAATGTAGATGATAGCTCCACAATAGGCGCTTCAGTAATTACTACTGAGGGATGGTTGGCCAGAGCGGGCGGCTCGGCATTAGCATATACACGGGGATATATGTAGAGCTTATAATTTTTAAGCAATTGCTCATAATTTTTCCACTTATGAAGTGTAGCCAAATTATCTAACCCAAGAATTAATGAAAACTCCACCTTAGGATACTTTTCACCCAGAACGGCAAGAGTATTAATAGTGTATGAAGGGCGTGGCAAATTAAATTCAATAGAACTGGCTTTAAAGCGGGTATCATATTCAATAGCTAACCGAACCATTCGTATGCGGTTATTTTCATTTAGCAGAGTTTCCTTTTTTTTCAAGGGGTTGCGGGGTGAAATAACAAACCATATTTGGTCCAAATCTGTAAACTCCACCATATACTCAGCAATCACAAGGTGGCCAATATGAATAGGGTTGAAGGAACCAAAAAAAAGTCCTATTTTTTTCATTATCTTGGAATAAACCGGCTCAAGGATAGTGGCGATAGTTAACATGGCTAAAGTCAGGACATGACCCGCAATCATTCTTCGGACGAAAAAGAAAACAGCCCGATAACAAAGATATACAGGTAAGTGCCATAATCAAGAGTAAACCCCTTCTGATTTTTTTTGCCATATTTGCAAATATAATATGGAATTGTATACCACCCCAAAAGAGGCCTATTTAAAAATCATCTACTTTAACCTGAATTAATGTTCAACAGATTATTTTTTCATATAGGCAGGTATTTTGTAATGCTCAGGCGGGTATTCTCTGTACCCGAAAAATGGACTGTTTATAAAAAGGAGCTTTTTCATGAGATTGACAATCTCGGAATAACCTCGCTTCCTATTGTTGCCATTATTTCCCTGTTCATGGGAGCTGTTATTACTATACAAGCAGCTTTCGGGTTTACAAGCGCATGGGTTCCTCTTTATGCCATTGGCTATACCACCCGCGATTCAATGATACTTGAATTTTCTCCTACTATCATAAGTCTTATCCTTGCCGGAAAGGTAGGCTCCAACATAGCTTCGGAAATAGGTACTATGCGCATAACCGAACAAATAGATGCTCTTGAAATTATGGGAGTCAACGCCCGTTCATTTTTAATTCTTCCGAAAATTACAGCTTGTATGCTCATTAACCCATTCTTAGTTATCATGAGTATGTTTCTTGGCATTTTCGGGGGATGGTTGTTAGGCACCTTTTCAGGCGTAGTAACAACATATCAATATGTTTATGGCTTACAATATCAGTTTAACGGATTTAATATTACTTACGCCCTCATCAAAACGGTAGTATTTGCATTTATCATCTCTTCCGTTTCGGCTTATCATGGTTATTATACCGAGGGTGGCGCTTTGGAAGTAGGCAGATCAAGCACCAGGGCGGTAGTTTATTGCAGTATACTTATACTTGTTTTTAACTTTATTCTCACTCAGCTTTTGCTTGCTTAAGGTTTATGATAACACTAAAAAATATCAATAAGAGTTTTAACGGACGTCATATTACTAAGGATTTCTCCTGTTCATTTGAGCAAGGGAAAACCAACCTTATTATTGGGGAAAGCGGCTCCGGGAAAACAGTGTTGCTAAAGTGTATTGTCGGACTTACGGAAGTAGATACAGGAGAAGTGCTTTATGACGGAAAGGACTTTTTGAAAATGGGAAATAAAGAAAAACAAACCCTTCGGAAAGAGATAGGTATGCTTTTTCAGGGTGGTGCCCTGTTTGACTCTAAAACTGTAGAAGAAAACATTACCTTTCCGCTTGCCATGTTTACTGAAATGACCGAAAAAGAACAAATAGAAAGAGCTGCCTTTTGTCTTTCGAGGGTAAACCTAAAAGATGCAGGACAACTTTATCCATCGGAGTTAAGCGGAGGAATGAAAAAAAGGGTAGCTATTGCCCGTGCCATAGCTCCAAATCCTAAGTATCTTTTTTGCGATGAACCCAATTCGGGCTTAGATCCTAAAACCTCTATACTCATTGATAAACTTATAAAAGAAATAACCGAGGAATTTCAAATGACAACCATTGTTATTACCCACGATATGAATTCGGTAATGGAAATAGGTGAAAAGGTGATATTTATATGCAACAATCAAAAATGGTGGGAAGGGACTAACAAGACCATACTTAACACGGATAACAAGGAATTACAGGACTTTATCTACGTATCCAAGTTCCTGAAAGAACTAAAAGAAAAAAGTGATAATGCAAAAGCATAACAACAACTCAATTAATTACTTATTTTTGTAAAAAAATATTGTCATGGCACTAAAGGTAGAAAAACAGAAAAACTATACAATACTTAAAGTTCAGGCTGAAAAGCTGGACGCTATTATTGCCCCCGACGTTAAAGCGAATTTTGTCAGCATTAACGCCGAAGGAGCGAAGAATGTAATATTAGATTTAGCGGATGCACGCTATTGCGACTCATCCGGCTTAAGCGCTATACTTGTAGGAAACCGCCTATGTAAAACCGCGGGAGGCAAACTGGTTATAACCGGAATAAAGGACCCTATAAAAAAATTGATTCTTATTTCACAGTTAGACAGCATCCTGAGTTCAGCACCAACCGTTGAAGATGGGGTAAAACTCTTCAGCGAAGTAGGGACAACCAAATAATGTGTGGATGCCTTTGATGTAACTATTCTAGGCTGTAGTTCTGCTCTTCCCGCTTTCGGGCGTTATCCAAGTTCACAGCTTATTCATATTGCAGGACGCTATTTTTTGGTTGACTGTGGCGAAGGCGCTCAAATGCAATTACGGCGGTTTTCCTTAAAGTTTCAACGTATCAATCATATTTTTATTAGCCATTTGCATGGAGACCATTACCTGGGATTGATGGGGCTTTTATCAAGTATGCACCTGCTCGGAAGAACAGAGCCTCTCTATTTATATGGCGATGCAGGCTTAAAGGAAATTCTGGATATTAATAACAAACATTCTCACACTACTCTCAAATATCCCATTTTTTTTTCATGCTCTTGATTTTTCAAAACCCGCCTTGTTATTTGAAGATGAAAAAGTAAAAATATCTACCTTGATTTTAAAACATTCCATACCCTGCTGTGGCTTTGTATTTGAAGAAAAAGACAGGCCACGGAAACTGATAAAAGAAAAAATAGAGGAACTGAAAATACCCATAGTTGGATTAGAAGATATTAAGCTGGGACATGATTATACAACACCTGAAGGAACTATAATTCCTAATGGGGATATTACTACCGATCCTTTGCCACCGCGCAAATATGCTTACTGCTCCGATACTATTTATAATAAAGATTTATTGCCCCAACTGCAAAATGCGGATTTGATTTATCACGAATCTACTTTTATGGAAGACATGCGTGCAAGGGCAGACCAGACCATGCACTCTACCGCTAAAGATGCAGCCAATATTGGAAAAGAAGCTAATGCTAAACGCCTGTTATTAGGGCATTTTTCGGCACGATATAAAAACTTGGAACCATTGCTGGGAGAAGCCCGCAGCGTTTTCCCGCAAAGCTACCTTGCCGAGGAAGGTGTGAAAAATTATGTGTGATTTTATGAGAATTTGGAATAGAACAATAGCGCTTCTTTCAACCCCCAACCCCCTAAAGGGGGCTAATGACATAGTAGCGCTACGTTTAGCCCCCTGCCCCCTAAAGGGGGTTCTAAAGTCAAAGCCCTTTATAGGGGGTTGGGGATGGACTAATAGTATTTATACCCCCTTTAGGGGGAAGGGGGTAGCTTGGAATTAAATAAAACCGATGAACACTCAATGCGTGAGGCTTTGAAAGAAGCCAAGAAAGCTTTTGAAGAAGATGAAGTGCCTATTGGATGTGTAATTGTTTGCGATGGAATGATAATTGCAAGAGCGCATAATTACACCGAGCATTTGAACGATGTAACAGCCCACGCGGAAATGCAAGCAATAACCTCTGCTGCCAATTATTTAGGCGGAAAATATTTGCAGGAATGTACTTTGTATGTAACCATTGAACCCTGCGTAATGTGTGCCGGAGCCCTGTTTTGGGCGCAGATTGGCAGAATAGTATACGGAGCAGGCGACCCCAAAAGAGGGTTCTCTGTAATAGGTACTCACCTACTCCACCCGAAAACAAAAATCTCAAAAGGCATTTTGGAAGAAGACTGTTCTCAATTAGTAAAGACTTTTTTTGAAGGGAAAAGAAGGGAGTAGTAAATAGTATTAAGGCAATAGCCAAAATCGCCAACCACCCCAATATTTGTCATAATGGTCTGAAAAGTCTTCAAAATTATCGGTAAGTGGAAGTCCATTTTTTGTAGCATAAGTTTCAAATCCACTTTTATCTTTATAAAATGTAACCTCATTTGTTTTTAAATCATAAATAAAATAGTCACCCGGATAATTACTTAAATCTCTTAATGTCTTGCCACATAAGGGTTAAAAGGTCTGAAACATACAACCAATAAGGCTTACGCAAGGACATACCGAACAAGACTTTGCCTCTGTTTGCCGCTCGAAGTTTATAAAATATAACTCATCAAATTTTTACTTAAAACTTTAGGCTTTTTAATTCCTTTTCGTAAAGAGTGCAGTTAATCCATTCATTATTAAAAACAGTAGTGTATTTTTTATAAAACTGAATAGCAGGTTCATTCCAGTCTAATACCTGCCAGTCTATTTTACGCACACCCATGGCCTTGCATACTTTTATAACTTCTTCAAATAGTTTACCTCCAATGCCGTATCGCCTGTATTTTTCATTTACCATAATATCATCCAGATAAATAGCTTTTCCCTTCCAGGTGGAATATTTAGTGTAATAGAGAGCCATTCCCACAATTTTGCCTTCTGTTTCAGCGACAAAGGCGCTGTATATAGCACGAGGTCCAAAGCCGTCTTCTTCCATTTCAGAAAGTGTTACTTCAACGGCATCAGGTGCTTTTTCGTATTCGGCCAATTCCTTTACCAGCGCTAATATAGCGGCAACATCACCCTTAACAGCTTTACGTATAGTGTAGTTCATAGATAGTTAACATATAAGAACCCCAAAAATACCTATATTTGCCGTCCAAAAAATTTTGAAATTAGTCTACCATGGAAAAAGTACAAACATTAGGAGAGTTCATCGTTGAAAAGCAAGACGACTTTTTATATTCAAAAGGAGAGCTTACAAGGCTTCTTAGCGATATTGCCATTGCTGCCAAAATTGTTAACCGCGAAGTAAATAAAGCAGGGCTGGCAGGTATTCTCGGTGAAACCGGAGACCAAAATGTTCAAGGCGAAAAGGTTAAAAAATTGGACATTATTGCCAATGAGCAATTTATTGCTGCGCTTAGCGTGGGCGGAGAATGCTGCGCCATTGCATCGGAAGAAAATGAAGAAATTATTACGGTAGATAATGCCGTATCAAAAGGAGCTAAGTATGTTGTTGCCATGGACCCATTGGATGGCTCTTCTAATATTGATGTGAATGTTTCGGTAGGTACTATCTTTTCTATCTATCGCCGGGTTAGCCTTTCAGGTCCCGGTAAGCTTGAAGATTTTCTTCAAGCCGGCACCGAACAGGTTGCTGCAGGATATGTAATATATGGTTCTTCTACCATGATGGTTTATACTACCGGTAAAGGAGTAAACGGATTTACCTTAGACCCGTCAATAGGGGAGTTTTGTCTTTCGCATCCCAATATGCAAATGGCAAAAAAGGGTAAAACCTATTCTATCAATGAAGGCAACTATGTCCATTTTCCTGAAGGTGTAAAGAAATTTATAAAATATTGTCAGGAAGAAGACGCTGCTACCGACCGTCCTTTTTCTTCTCGTTATATAGGTTCCGCAGTTGCTGACGTGCATCGTAATCTTATTACAGGAGGGGTGTTCTTGTATCCAACTACTTCTGCATCGCCTAAGGGTAAGCTGAGGCTGGTATATGAATGTAATCCGTTAGCATTTATTGTAGAACAAGCCGGAGGAAAAGCCAGCAATGGTTCCAAACGTGTTTTGGAGCAGAAACCAAATACCCTTCACCAAAGAACTCCATTATTCATTGGCTCTAAGGATATGGTGGAAAAAATTGAAGAATTACTTGCAAAGCACTCCGTAGGAGTTACCGTCTAAGCAAATTTGGCATCACTTTAGGGGCAATCATTTCAAGGTGATTGTATATCCATGTGTCATGAAAATCGATAAGAGTGACATGTATTTCTTCTCCAAACTTATTTATAAGTGCGATAAGTACACTTACAATCAATGCCCATTTAATAAGCCCGAATAGCCCGCCGGCAAGATGATTTAGAAAACCCATCTGCAGGGCTTTTATCAGCTTTTCAATTTGTTTGGATACAAAATAAATAAGTAGAAATAGTAAAACAAAAAGAATTACAAATGAAGCAATGGATATATAAGTCTCTGATAATCTACTTTCAATATGCGCATTGAGTAAATTGGCAACAGCACCATAATATTTACATGAAACATAAATTACAATTACTATTCCAATCAAAGAAGTTACTTGGGAAATAAGCCCCTTGTACAAACCCCAGCCCAAGCCCCATGCAAGTGGAATTAGCAGAATAATATCAGAGTTTTGCATAATTTTACAAAGATAGTATTAGTTCATAAAGCTCATTATTGACAAACTTTTCACTTTACAAACTTTATTAACTTTACCAACTTATGGATGAAGCGTTACAAATAGAATGGAAAGAATTAGTTAAGCGAATAGAGCTAACTTTTGGAGAAGGCATTGAAATAGAATCTATCATATTATTGATAGGTATTCAGGAATTGGGCAAGGGATATTTTAAGCCATCGAAAGATGAAAAATTAGATTTGTTCCATATTGCCACCTGCAAGTTGTTGGAACCTTTTGGCTATTATAAATATATAGGTAAAGACGCCGATGGATGGCCACATTGGGACGCTGTAAGTGGTTTGCCTACGCTTAAACCGGGAGAGCAGAAGGAATTAATGAAGAAGGCAATAATTACTTATTTCAATGAAAATGAAATTGAATGGGTAGAAGCCCATTAAGCTTAATATGAAGAATCCATCCATAGAAGAAATATATAAAGTATATCTACAACATCCTATTGTGTGCACCGATACACGCAATATTAAAACGGGCAGTATGTTTTTTGCTTTAAAGGGGGCTAACTTTAATGCTAACGAATTTGCAAAAGAAGCTCTTAGTAAAGGCAGTAGTTTTGCTGTTATTGATGAAGAAAAATACTATTCCGATAAATGTATTTTAGTGCCTGATGTATTGGAAACAATACAAAAATTAGCCACCCATCATCGCAGGCAGTTTACTATTCCTATAATAGGTATTACGGGCACAAACGGAAAAACTACAACCAAGGAACTTACGGCCACTGTATTGTCGAAAAAATATAAAACTCTTTTTACACAGGGTAATCTTAATAATCATATTGGTGTGCCACTTACGTTGCTTAATCTTACCAAAGAACATGGAATAGCAGTTATAGAAATGGGAGCAAATCATGTGGGTGAGATAGACCAATTATGCCGTATTGCAGAACCTGATTATGGAATAATTACCAACATAGGTAAAGCCCACCTTGAAGGCTTTGGAGGCTATGAGGGAGTTATAAAGGCAAAGAGCGAATTATATAAATACATTAAAGGAAAAGAAGGTGAGCTTTTTGTAAATGCCGATGATGATTTGTTGATGAGCCTTTGTGATGGAATATATTTAACATACGGAACATCACAAGCTGCTGATACAAGAGGTATTCAGGATAAGGATAGTTTTCTGGCTAAAGGAAAGATAGAGCTGATAGATGGTGAAGATATTGAGATAAGCAGCAGCCTTGCAGGTTCCTATAATTTCTATAATATACTTGCAGCGGCATGTATTGGTTTCTATTTTGGAGTTTCTGCCAACCAAATTAAAGAGGCAATTGAAACATATATTCCTTCTAATAACCGTTCACAGGTGGTGAAAAAAGGAAGCAATATAATATGGATAGATGCTTATAATGCTAATCCCAGCAGCATGAAAATGGCAATTGAAAATTTCATCTCCTTAAATGTTCCGGGTAAAATTGTAATACTTGGCGATATGTTTGAGTTAGGAGTTGATAGTGCGAAAGAACATCAGGCAATCGCAGACTTGATAGAAGGACATAAGGATTGGACAGGGGTATATCTTATTGGTAAAGAATTTTCCAAAATAAAATCATCCGGAAAGTTATTTGCTTCGGTAGAGGAGTTTATGCAATGGTTTTCAGCGCATCCGTTCAAAGATGCTACCATCCTTTTAAAAGGCTCAAGGGGGATGAAAATGGAAGCTATTTTGGAGAAAATATAAAATAGATATAGGAAATTGTAATATCTGAAATATATAGTATTGATAACAAATTGCGGTGCTCTTCATTTTATCTTCACAATGGATGTGTTACTTCGGGTTCAGAAAGATAATAAAAATGCCCGCTTTAATAGTTAGTATATTTTATTACCTTTGAAAATAAAGTAAAAACAAAAAAACAAAACTGTCATGAAAACTAAAAAATTCTTATTAAGCGGCATACTAGGAATAGCCCTTGCAGGGTTTGTTCTTACCGGATGCAATAAAGACAATCCTACGGGTACTACCAGCTCACCCGACTACACAGCTAGTGAAGATGATAATAATGCATCTACTGCAACAACAGATTCAAAAAATATTGCCAATGCTGCTGCACAAAGCAATACCTCCCGGTATCATTTTGATCATAGTATTGAGGCTATTTACTCAATAAATTGTAATGCAAAGTTTGACTCTTCAGCTACTACCGATTCAATCATTGTTAGTTTTGGTGCCGCGCCTTATACAACACCTGTTAATTGTAACGATGGAAGATGGAGGCAAGGTCAAATAATTATTTACTGGCCTAAAGTAAATGGCCAAACTTTGAAACAGGCTTATTTTAACACCGGTTCGGTTCTCACCATGACATTTAAGAACTATGCCGTTGGCGCTATATCAAGCAATATGATTGGCATTGCAGGTAGCCGTTCGGATACCAATAAAGGCCTTAATAACTTAAATGAAGAAAACTGGAATTTTCATGCTAGTTTAACCCTCACATATTCAAGTGGTCAAACCGCAACTTGGACTTCAAACCGTAACAATACCTTGGTTCAGATAGGCGGTGTTTACTATTATGAAATTACCGGAAACGCTTTAGGTGTCTCAAGAACCGGTGTTGATTATAGTCTTGCCATATCAAATTCAAGTCCGCTTTATTTCGTTGGACAAATATGGACAAATGGAACTTGGGGTTGCATGCACTTTGAAGCCGGAACTATTACTATGAATACACCGGGATATACCATAAGTATTGATTATGGCTCGACCCCCGGTAATTGCCCAAGTACAGCTACTCTTACCGTGACCAATACCGCAACTACAGCAAGTAATACGTATACTATTGACTTGTTGTAAAATAAGTAAATTTTGTATTGAAAGGATTGTCATTTGGCAATCCTTTCTTATTTTTACCTATACCAAAGATTGGTGAGTGAATGAAAGATACATGGAAAGAATATTTTTCTTTTAATAAAAGACAAAGGAATGGCATTTTAGTTCTTTTATCAGTTATTACAATACTGCTGGTATATCTTTTTATTGCAGATTATTTTCCGCCATCTTCTAAACCGGTTGACTTTTCTGTATTTAAGAGTGAACTTGAAAAAGCCGGCATAAAAGCATCTGTTGCAAATTCAAATAATAACACACACTCATCTTATATAGATATTAACTCTGCCGACACGGATTTATTAAAAACACTTCCAAAAATGACTTCCTATTGTGCGGGAATGATTGTAAGATATCGTAAAAAACTGGGCGGATATTATTGCACAAAACAATTAGCCGAAGTTTGGGGAATGGATTCCGGTATGTATAAAGCCGTATTGCCTAAAGCATTCGCAGATACAGGATTAGTGAATAAAATAAATATTAATACGGCAGATATTAAACAATTGGCATATCATCCGTATATACGGTATTATCTTGCAAAGGCAATTGTAAATTATCGGGAAGAGCATGGAAAGTTTACCTCCTTGTCAGTATTGCATAATATGGCGGCAATAGATGACAGCGTTTATGCGAGGATTATACCCTATCTTACTATAGATAAAAAACAATAAAGTTTTTCATCACTGCGAGGAACGAAGCAGTCTTGCTAATTAGTAAGATTGCTTCACTACGTTCGCAATGATGATAATTCTCCCCTTTAGGGGGCAGGGGCAATGGTCTCTAAAAGCTGTTCAGCGTTTATTTTTTCCGCGCAATTAAAATGTTTTTGCGGGCAGGCTTTATATCCATGTAAGCCACAGGGGCGGCAGTAGAGTTTTTCTTTTATTTCAACAATAAATGATTTATCAGATAAAGGGCCAAAACCAAAACCGGGAACAGTAGAACAGAACACTGCTGTTATAGGTGCATTTACCGAAGAAGCGATATGCAGCGGAGCTGAATCATTGGAATAATTCATAACAGCATCCTTCATTAATGCTGCCGATTGAAGAAAAGTAAGCTTGCCTGAAAGATTTAAAATATTTTTATTTAAAGACGAATTGATTATCTGTTCACATAAAGTAGAATCGGAAGGAGCACCCAACAGGTATATTTTATATGTAGAAATTTTATTAATAAACTCAACCCACTTGTGTGCCGGAAATTGTTTGGTAAACCAAACCGATGATGGAGCAATGCATATATATTGGGATGCTTTATATTCTTTCACATTTTCAATATCTGCCGGAGTGGGGTATAGGCTGGGTTTCACTAATGTGCTATTTGTAAAAGCAGATATGAGTTCAAGGTTTCTTTCTACTTCGTGCTTACTGTTTCCAATGATGTGTTTTACTTTTTTTGTATAACAAAAAGAGAATGGATTTTTATCGAATCCTATTTTTTCTTTTACACCGGAAAAAAAAGTAATTAATCCGGAACTTGCAAATCGGTGAAGATTAATAACTATTGAATATTTAGTTCTTCGTACTTCTTTCGTTATTTTAATCAGGTTAGGGGTTTTATTTGTTTTTTTATCCCAAATAAGCACTTTATTTAAAAACGGGTGCCCTGCAAAAAGCGATTCATTTCCTTTACGAAGCAGGAAATCAATTTTTGCTTCGGGAAAATGCTTGTGCATTTCTTCAATAACGGGTGTAGCAAGCACCACATCACCAATAAACGCTGTTTGTATTACAAGAATCTTCAAGACTTATTTTAATAACGAAGATACATATAAATAAAAAACCCCGCAATATTGCGGGGTTTAATGAATTTAAAATGGTTAGAGTTTGAATGTGATTCCTAAGTTTAATAAATCACCTGCCCACCCTGCATATCCAAGTTCGCCCCATGCGCCAATATGGTCAGAAAAATAATATCTTGCACCTACAAATGCAGCGTATGCAACACCTCCCAAATTATAGGTTGGAGTGGCAAATCCGTAACCTGCGGTACCATAATTAGGATCAGTATTAGTATAAGTAGAGGAAAAACTGTTGTACCCTAAGCCAATTCCAACATAAGGATCGAATTTGGAATTGCTAACGGTAAAATGGTATGCACCTCTAACCAATACACTAATAGCAGTAAATGACCACTTTTCAGTGTAATTGTTTAGTACATAATTGCTATTATAATCCTGAAATGCATCAGAATAGGAATAGCTTTGATATGCAATCATGCCACCGATAGTCCAGTTTGCTGAGATTCCGTGATCAAAACGACCCACTATCTCAGGAGTGACACTACCAGTACCTCCGGCAACGAAAGAATAGGAAGCAAGTCCGCCACCGAACCCTATTCCTACATCAATCATGTTTTGTCCATTAATACCATCGCTGCTGTGTTGTGCATAAGAAGTGTTGCTAAAGCATAAAAATGCTCCGGCGAATAAACTGAAAAGTAATATTTTTGTTTTCATAATGGAGGTTAATTGGTTATTATTAGGTGACAAAACTAATAGATTTTTTGAATTAGCATTAAATATGAAATAAATTTATCAATAGCCGTACAAAAGCAGAAAGCCCCACAATATATGTGAGGCTTTCTTTAAGTATTTAAGAAAAGATTACAAATCAACAGAAACCCCAACTGTAACTTGAATTAAACTTAGCGACATTGTTTTTGATACCGGATCAGTATAAGTACTGGATGTTGTTGATCCCGCATAAGTCTCACTTTGAGACTGGGTAGCACTTGAATAGGTGACATTTGAGCCAGTATATCCTACGCCAAAATGTAATCCAATGATAGGTGCAACCATATATTTAACGCCTACACCAACTCTATAACCAAAGCCACTTCCTCCTTTCATGGTAATTGTTCGAGAGTATGAATAACCACCACCGCTCAATGAGCCCGTAAGAGTTGGATAAGCGGCATAAACTAATCCTACCAATCCTTTTAATTCCAGTTGCAATTTATCACTGCCAAGTGGAAGAGCAATATAAGGACCTATCAAATATTGACCGACAAAATAACTTCCTGATGTAAATATTGGAACTTGACCTCCGCTTCCACTTCCATATTCAGCCGCAACTAAAGTATTGAAGGTTATAACATCATATGAATTCATTGTTCCGCCCAAGCTTAGCATTGCTCCAACATGTGCCGAGAACATATAGGTTGCTGTAACATCAAAATGGAATCCTGTTTTGGCAAATCCATTAACCTTGGTTGTGTCACCTGACTTAGTTCCTCTTGACAATGGTAAAGCGCTACTATCGGCTTTGCCAAAATTGCTACCGGGAATTCCTACTCCTACATTTAGGCCAAAACTGAATTTGTGAAGTAAGTCTTGTGACTTAGCAGAGTTCAATATACCCAGGGTGAGTAGTGTTGCAGATAGAATAGATAATTTTTTCATAGTTTGTGTACTTGATTAATAATTAGCGACAAAACTAATGGATTTTTTGAAGTTGCATTAAATATGAAATAAATTTATCAATAGCCGTATAAAAGCAGAAAACCTCCGACATTTATTGTCGGAGGTTTTTATAAAGTACAAAAAACTCTTACAAATCAACAGAAACACCAACGGTCACTTGCATTAAGCTAAGTGACATTGTTTTCGATACAGGATCAGTTTCTGATTGTGACATGCTTCCAAAAGATTGAGTTTGAGTGGAACTTGAATAGGTTATACTTGAACCTGTGTACCCTAAATCAAAGTGTAAACCAATCATATCTGCAACCATATATTTAAGACCTGCACCAAATCTGTAACCAAAGCCACTTCCGCTTTTTACAGTAATGGTTCCGGTTCCTAAACCTTGAGCATAATCAATGGTTGGATAGTTAGCAGTAACTAATCCTACCAATCCTTTTAATTCTAATTGCAATTTATTGCTGCCAAGAGGAAGTGCAACATAAGGACCTACTAAGTATTGTCCAACAAAATAGTTTCCGCTGCTTGTAACTACTGCTCCACTACCGCCATTTGAGTTTGCAACAGTTTGAAGGGTAGCTGCATCGAAAGAGTTCATAGTTCCACCTAAGCTAAGCATGGCTCCAACGTGAGAGCTAAACATATAGGTTCCATATACGTCAAAATGAAAACCTGTTTTAGCAAACCCGTTATACTTAGTTGTGTCGGGAGTAGTAGTATTTGCAAGAGGCAAAGCGCTACCATCATTTTTACTAAAATCGCCACCGGGAATTCCTACTCCTACATTTAGACCAAAGCTTAATTTGTGAGCTAAGTCTTGTGATTTAGCAGAGTTCAACATACCCAGGGTGAGTAGTGTTGCAGAAAGAATAGTTAGTTTTTTCATAGTTTGTGTAATTGGTTAATAATTAGGGGCAAAACTAATATATATTTTGAATTAGCAATAAATATGAAAAATAATTTTATCAGCAGATAATGTTTAATAAAAACCCCCGACATTTATTGCAGATGTTTTTATAAAGTACAAAAAGAAATTAGAGGTCAACAGAAACGCCAATAGTAACTTGAATCAAACTGAGCGACATTGTTTTTGATACTGGATCAGTATAAGTACTGCATGTTGTTGTTCCTGCATAAGTCTCACTTTGAGACTGGGTAGCACTTGAATAAGTAACATTTGAGCCGGTATATCCTACGCCAAAATGTAATCCAATTATATCTGCAATCATATATTTAAGGCCTACACCAACTCTGTAACCAAAGTCGCTTCCTCCTTTCATAGTAATTGTTTGGGAGTATGAATAACCACCCCCATTTAATGAACCTGTAAGAGTTGGATAGGCTGCATCAACTAATCCCACTAATACTTTTCCTTCTAATTGTAATTTATCACTGCCAAGTGGAAATGAAATATAAGGACCTATCAAATATTGACCGACAAAATAACTTCCTGATGTAAATATTGGAACTTGCACCACCGCCACTTCCATATTGAGACAAAACTATAGTATTGAAGGTTGTAACATCATATGAATTCATTGTTCCGCCCAAGCTTAGCATTGCTCCAATATGTGCCGAGAACATATAGGTTGCTGTAAGACAAAATGGAATCCTGTTTTGGCAAATCCATTAACCTTAGTTGTATCACCTGATTTAGTTCCTTGTGATAGGGGTAATGCGCTAGAATCGGCTTTGCCGAAATTGCCACCTGGTATTCCTACTCCAACATTTAATCCGAAACTAAATTTGTGAGCCAATCCCTGGGCAAAGGCAGAGTTTCCTCCGTTACTCAACATACCAAGGGTAATTAATATTGCAGAAAGAATAGTTGATTTTTTCATATTTAGTGCAATTGGTTAATAATTGGCGACAAATCTAATAGATGTTTTGAATTAGCAAGAAACCGCAAAAGTAATTTTATCAGCAGTTAATGTCTAATAAAAAAGCCCCGACATTTATAGTCGAGGCTTTTTATTTTGTTGTGATAGCTATGATTACATCATATCACCACCCATACCACCCATTGGAGGCATAGAAGGTTTATCCTTTTCTTTTTCTTCAGCTAACACACATTCGGTAGTAAGAATCATGCCTGCAATAGAAGCGGCATTTTCAAGTGCTACACGGGTAACCTTGGTAGGGTCAATTACACCGGCTGCAATTAAATTCTCATACTTTTCGGTGCGGGCATTAAATCCGAAATCGGCTTTACCTTCTTTTACCTTTTGGCAAACCACAGCTCCGTCTAAGGAACCTGAGTTAGATACAATTTGGCGAAGAGGTTCTTCCAATGCACGTCTGATAATGGCAATACCTGTTGTTTCATCATCGTTTTCTCCTTTGAGTTTTTCGATTGATTCAGCAGCGCGAATATATGCTACGCCTCCACCTGCCACAATGCCTTCTTCAACAGCGGCACGGGTTGCATGAAGAGCGTCGTCAACGCGATCTTTCTTTTCTTTCATTTCCACTTCAGTGGCTGCACCAACATATAATACAGCAACTCCGCCTGCTAATTTAGCAAGACGTTCTTGAAGTTTTTCTTTGTCGTAGTCTGATGTGGTATTTTCTATTTGAGCTTTTAATTGATTCACACGAGCTGTGATATCAGCTTTTTTTCCTGCGCCACCTACAATAGTGGTATTATCTTTATCAATGGTAATCTTTTCAGCGCTGCCGAGGTAAGATAAGTCAGCGTTTTCTAATTTGTATCCGCCTTCTTCTGAAATAAATACACCTTTAGTTAAGATAGCAATATCTTCCAACATGGCTTTTCTTCTGTCGCCAAAGCCGTGAGCTTTAACCGCATCTATTTTTAGAGAGCCTCTGATTTTATTCACTACAAGTGTAGAAAGAGCTTCTCCATCAATATCCTCTCCAATAATTAAAAGAGGACGTCCTGTTTG
>Ga0206824_10216_pt1 | contig 18597 bp, 17 predicted proteins | sample Alteio_BWOrgCont_82_FD_152874 | JGI IMG/M metagenome (GOLD analysis project Ga0206824, IMG submission 152874) | Enriched cells from forest soil in Barre Woods Harvard Forest LTER site, Petersham, Massachusetts, United States -... | ecosystem: Environmental > Terrestrial > Soil > Temperate forest >...
GCGTTGCCTAAGGTAAAACCAATGACTGGGGCTAAGTCGTAACAAGGTAACCGTACCGGAAGGTGCGGTTGGAATACCTCCTTTTTAGAGCGAATTGACTTCGTTTGGTCCGCTATCTTACTTCTTTAATTTTTCCCAATGCGAGATAACCCTGTAACCTATTTGGCACAGCGGGTATTGTAGCGGGCATTTAAATAGACTATTATAGTCTATCCTAATACAGTCCCGTAGCTCAGTTGGTTAGAGCACTACACTGATAATGTAGGGGTCGGCAGTTCAACTCTGCCCGGGACTACTAAAGCAGAGTAATAAAGCTCTGCAAGGTAAACGAACTCGTCTTTGGGGAATTAGCTCAGCTGGCTAGAGCACCTGCTTTGCAAGCAGGGGGTCATCGGTTCGACTCCGATATTCTCCACAACACCAAACAATGTTTATTGTTTGGTGAGCGTTCTTTGACATATTGAATTAGAAAATACAACAATGATCTATAAACAGAGGTCAATGTAAGACAAATTTTAGTAAGAAAGTTACTTAAGGGCGTATGGTGGATGCCTTGGATCTTATAGGCGATGAAAGACGTGATAGGCTGCGATAAGCTTCGGGAAGGTGCCGAATAACCGTTATATCCGAAGATTTCTGAATGGGGGAACCCGCTACATTGAAGGTGTAGCACGAAAGAGCCAACCTGGAGAACTGAAACATCTAAGTACCCAGAGGAAGAGAAAATAAATAATGATTCCCCAAGTAGTGGCGAGCGAACGGGGAACAGCCCAAACCTGTGTGGTTAAGGCCACGCAGGGGTTGTAGGACTACAATGTGGAATATAAGTGGAAAGTGGAAGTTTCTGGAAAGGAACGCCATAGGAGGTGATAGCCCCGTACACGAATTTCACTTATTACCTAGTAGTATCCTGAGTACCGCGGGGTCGGAGACGCCCTGCGGGAATTTGCCGGCACCATCCGGTAAGGCTAAATACTCATAAGATACCGATAGCGAACAAGTACTGTGAAGGAAAGGCGAAAAGAACCTCGAACAGAGGAGTGAAATAGAACCTGAAACCATACGCTTACAAGCAGTTGGAGTCCGCCTTGAGCGGATGACAGCGTGCCTTTTGCATAATGAGCCTACGAGTTACACCTCACTAGCAAGGTTAATTGCGTTAACGCAAGCAGCCGAAGCGAAAGCAAGTCTTAACTGGGCGTACAGTTAGTGGGGGTAGACGCGAAACCTTGTGATCTATCCATGGTCAGGATGAAGTTCCGGTAACACGGGATGGAGGTCCGAACTGGTGAGCGTTGAAAAGCTCTCGGATGAACTGTGGATAGGGGTGAAAGGCTAATCAAACTGGGAGATAGCTCGTACTCCCCGAAATGTTTTTAGGAACAGCCTTGATTGAATTGTCGTAGAGGTAGAGCTACTGATTGGGCTAGGGGGCTTCATCGCCTACCGAACCCTGACAAACTCCGAATGCTACGACATATAATCAGGAGTGAGTCTCTGGGCGCCAAGGTCCTGGGACGAGAGGCAAACAAACCAGACCATCAGCTAAGGTCCCAAAATGTATATTAAGTTGCATCTAACGAGGTCGAATTGCACTGACAGCCAGGATGTTTGCTTGGAAGCAGCCATTCATTTAAAGAGTGCGTAACAGCTCACTGGTCGAGCGATTTGGCGTGGAAGATAAACGGGCATAAAATATACTACCGAAGCTATGGACGGCGCAGCAATGCGTTAGTGGTAGGGGAGCATTCCAAACGGCGCAGAAGGTGCCTCGTAAGAGGTATTGGAGCGTTTGGAAAAGAAAATGTAGGCATAAGTAACGATAATGCGGGTGAGAAACCCGCACACCGATAGACTAAGGTTTCCTGAACAACGTTAATCGGTTCAGGGTTAGTCGGGGCCTAAGGCGAATCCGAACGGATAAGTCGATGGATAACTGGTTAATATTCCAGTACTTGCTTTACTGCGATGGGGTGACGGAGTAGTGAAAGGTCTGCCTCCTGACGGAATAGGAGGTTAAAAAGCAAAGGTATACGAGTGGCAGGCAAATCCACCACTTGTGCTGAAGCCGATAGTACTATGAGCCTTCGGGCAAGTAGATAATGACCCTAATCAGACTTCCGAGAAAATCCTCTAAGCTTCAGGTAACAGCAACCCGTACCGCAAACCGACACAGGTAGTCAAGGAGAATATCCTGAGGTGCTCGAGTGAGCCGCGGTTAAGGAACTAGGCAAGATAACCCTGTAACTTCGGGAGAAAGGGTGCCCTCCGCAAGGGGGGCCGCAGATAAATGCATCTAGCGACTGTTTAACAAAAACACAGGGCTTTGCAAAATCGAAAGATGAAGTATAAGGCCTGACACCTGCCCGGTGCTGGAAGGTTAAGAGGAGAGGTTAGCCGTAAGGCAAAGCTTTGAATCGAAGCCCCAGTAAACGGCGGCCGTAACTATAACGGTCCTAAGGTAGCGAAATTCCTTGTCGGGTAAGTTCCGACCTGCACGAATGGTGTAACGACTGGATGGCTGTCTCGACCGCGAGCTCGGTGAAATTGTGATACCGGTGAAGACGCCGGTTTCCTGCAACGGGACGGAAAGACCCCGTGCACCTTTACTATAATTTAACATTGTCTTTGGGTGAATGATATGTAGCATAGGTGGGAGACTTTGAAGCTGCGGCGCTAGCCGTGGTGGAGTCAACAGTGAAATACCACTTTTCGTTTATTTGAAGTCTAATCCCGTAACCACGGGAGACAGTGTTTGATGGATAGTTTGACTGGGGTGGTCGCCTCCAAAAAAGTATCGGAGGCTTTCAAAGGTACCCTCAGTACGCTTGGTAACCGTACGTGGAGCGCAATAGCATAAGGGTGCTTGACTGTGAGGCAGACAAGCCGAACAGAGCCGAAAGGCGGATATAGTGATCCGGTGGTTCCGCATGGAAGGGCCATCGCTCAAAGGATAAAAGGTACGCCGGGGATAACAGGCTGATCCTCCCCAAGAGCTCATATCGACGGGGGGGTTTGGCACCTCGATGTCGGCTCGTCACATCCTGGGGCTGAAGAAGGTCCCAAGGGTTGGGCTGTTCGCCCATTAAAGTGGCACGCGAGCTGGGTTCAGAACGTCGCGAGACAGTTCGGTCCCTATCTGTTGTGGGCGTTAGAAATTTGAGAGGAGCTGACTCTAGTACGAGAGGACCGAGTTGGACAGGTCTCTGGTGTATCTGCTGTGGCGCCAGCTGCATCGCAGAGTAGCTATACCTGGAAGGGATAAGCGCTGAAAGCATCTAAGCGCGAAGCCCACCTCAAGATAAGATTTCTTTTAAGGGTCGTTAAAGATGATGACGTTGATAGGCTACAGGTGTAAAGTCAGTAATGGCACAGCCGAGTAGTACTAATAACCCGTAGACTTTTGAGCAGTATTTGTTTTATATTGTCCTCTGATGATCTTGTTGTATTTTCTTTCAATATGTCGAACTTATTGAGAGCATCTAAAATATCGAATAATGAACAAGGAATTTTGAATGTTGAAGTAAATGAATTTTACTTCGTTATTTATTATTCAATGTTCGATATTCAGTATTCATTGATTCTCATATAGTCTTAGGGTGACTATAGAAGCGGGGTTCACCTCTTCCCATTCCGAACAGAGAAGTTAAGACCGCCTTCGCAGATGGTACTGCCCAAAAAGCGGTAGAGTATGTTGTTGCCCACTTTTAAACCCCAGTATTACTACTGGGGTTTTTTTATTTTATGTAAATCATAAAATTTATTTTTTACATTTGCAAGCGAAATAATAAATAATGATAAAAAAATAAATCAAAAACCATGTATTGTAGAAATTGTGGAAGCGAAGTTTCTGAGAAAGCAGTAATGTGTGTTACTTGTGGTGTACCTCCAATGGCTGGAAACAAATATTGTCCAAACTGTAAAACAGAAACAGCAGCAGACGCAATAATTTGCATGAAATGCGGTGTGAGTTTAAAAGGAGAAAAAGCAATAATTGAAGGAGACGGAAAGGACTGGCTAACAACCCTTCTTTTATGTTTATTTCTTGGTGGCCTTGGCATCCATAGATTTTATACAAAACACACCTGGATCGGCATTGTTCAACTTTTAACTTTAGGTGGTTGCGGTATTTGGGCTCTTATTGATTTTATTATGATTATCACTGGGAGTTTCAAAGATGGGGATGGACACAAATTGGTTAAGAAGTAAAAAACTGCATCGACAAGTAAGGAATATTGGAATTTTAATATTTCCAATTTTTATTTACTTTGTGCCTTTAGACTGGGTCATACATCAACATTCAATTTGTTTATTCAAAAACCTTACTGGGAGAGACTGCTATGGTTGTGGTATGGCAAGGGCAATATTATATGCATTGCATTTTCAGTTTGTCAAAGCTTTTCTTTACAACAAATTATTTGTAATTGTTTTGCCAGTGCTCATTTACATTTGGATAAAGACATTTATAAAATCATGGGTGGAAAACCCCCACTGATTCAGTACTTAAGTACTGACAAAAACCGAGCGATAAAAAGCTTTCTTTTAATGTAAAATCAAAATATCGTAACTTTGTAGTACATAAATAACACTTAGAACTATGACACTTCAATTTATTCACGATAATAAAGGAAATACTACTGGAGTATTCCTCCCAATTGAAGAATGGCAAAATTTGAAAACAAAGTACACCGAACTTCAAAAAGAAGAAGCAGAAAACCTGATAGAGTTAGCGCCTTGGCAAAAGCAGGTTATTGATGAACGGCTGAATGACTATTATAAAAATACGGAAGACGTGGCTGACTTTGATAAAACTATCGATGCCATTGAAAAAAGCTTATGAGTTATTTCTTTGTAAACAGGCCATCCGTAGCGTCTGACATTACGAATGCTGTTAATTATTACAAAAGTATAAACCCTCAACTTGCCAACCAGTTTTTGTTTCGAATCCGGGAAGCTAAGTCTTATATCTCACTTACGCCAATGGGTTTCCAGGTGAAATATAAAGAGGTAAGAACTCTGTTGCTAAAACAATTTCCGTATCATATTCATTACCTGATTGATGATACAAAACAGCAAATAATTATTCTTGCAATAATTCATGCCTATAAAAATCCCCAAGATTATTCGGGCGGAGAGTAAGTTAAAATCCGTGTACCCCCTTCTAATCCGTGTCATCCTTGTTCTATTAAAATATTGTAAGTTTGTGGGAGCTTTACGGATGAATTGAAAAAAAAGCTCCTTTATATACTACTCATAGTTCTCCTGTTACTTGCAGGAACAGCCCATTATCTTCTTCAATGGAATCCTTTTAAGCCCCTGCATTCGGGTACTATTCAGGTAAATAATTTAGACAGGGAGTTTTATTATTATGTTCCTTCGGGAGTTTCGGCCAATCCAAAATTAATTTTTGTTTTGCATGGCTCACACATGACTGCCCCGCAAATGGTAATTGCCACAGGGCATCAGTTTAACTACCTGGCAGATGAAGATAAAAATGTAATTATAGTTTATCCCCAAGGCTATAAAAAGGCCTGGAATACTTGCAGAGTAGAAACTGCTGGCGAAACAAAGCAACTAAAATTGGATGATATTGGCTTTTTCGAGAAGATAATAGACTTCTTTTCTGCCAAATATAACATTGATAAGAGCAATGTTTTTGCTATGGGAGTTTCCAACGGGGCACAAATGTGCTATAAGCTGGCAAAAGAAAAGCCGCAATTATTTAAAGGCTTTGCCGCCGTAAGTGGAAGTCTTCCGGTGGAAACTAATAATGATTGTTTTGAAACTAATCAACCCGTTTCTATTATGGTAATGAATGGTACTGCAGACCCTATAAATCCTTATAATGGCGGAGAAATAAAGTTAGATGGCGTAAGTCATGGGTCAGTTATAAGCACGGAACAAACCATGCATTATTGGATAAATCTTGCAAAATGCGATTCTATACCCAAGGAGTTTGACTTCCCGGATATTGATAAAAGCGATAACTCAACCGCCGTAGAATATACCTACACAAGCAGAGCAGCCAATAAAGAAGTTGTACTCGTGAAAATTATTAATGGGGGACATAATCTTCCTAACCCTACATTCTTCCTTTGGCCTAAGATGGTTGGAAATGTAAATAAGGACATTAATGCCCCAAAAGTGATTTTCGATTATTTCATGAGTTTGAAATAGGGTTGAAGGAATAAGGGTAAATTTCGTAACTTTGTACTGTTAAACAGCTTCCAATGTTGCACCCATTCTTAAATGAAAAACTACCTGAGATAACCAAGATGTTCAAAGAATATCATGTAAAGTCTGCGTATGCTTTTGGTTCGGTGGTTACGGATAAATTCAATGAAAAAAGCGATGTTGACTTTATAATTAATATGGATGAGTCATTAGAACCATTGGTGCGTGGAGAGGCCATATTGGATTTATATGAGAAGCTTGAAGACCTTCTAAAAAGGGATGTTGATATAGTTTCAGAGAAATTTGTGAAAAACCCATATTTTAAGGAGGAGTTAGACGAAAAAAAGCAACTTATATATGGACAGGCAGGTTAACAAACTTCTCAAAGATATTCTAGAAGCTGCTAATTCCATTGACAGTTTTATTGAGGGATTTAAGTTAAGTGATTTCCAAAAAACGAAACTTGTAAGAAGAGCTGTGGAGCGGGAATTGACAATAATCGGAGAAGCGATGAATAATCTTTTGAAATTGGAAAAGAATATTCCAATTACGGCCGGAAGAAAAGTAATTAGTTTCAGAAACCTTGTTATTCATGCCTATGACTCTGTAAATGACGATACTACATGGGTAATTATCACTAAGCATTTGCCTATACTCAAATCTGAAGTAGAAACTTTATTAAAAGAACAGTAATCCCTATGTCAGTCTCAGTACAAAATATTACAAAAATATACGGCACTCAAAAAGCGCTGGACGATGTATCTTTTAATATTCAAAGTGGAGAGGTCGTAGGCTTTCTTGGTCCTAATGGGGCAGGAAAAAGCACGATGATGAAAATTATAACCTGCTTTTTACCACAAACATCGGGCAAGGTTACTGTATGCGGATATAATATAGAGGAACAATCTTTGGAAGTGCGGGAGAATGTCGGATACCTTGCAGAAAATAATCCGCTTTATTTGGATATGTATGTAAAGGAATACCTCGCTTTTATTGCGGGGTTGCATCATTTGCGGAATCCGGAGAAGCGCATACAGGAAATGATTGATATTACCGGCTTACAAGTTGAACAAAAAAAGAAGATTGGGGCTTTATCAAAAGGGTATCGCCAGCGTGTAGGGCTTGCACAAGCATTAATGCATGACCCGAAAGTATTGATACTCGACGAACCTACCAGTGGACTTGACCCAAATCAATTGCAAGAGATACGTAACCTGATTGTAAACATTGGCAAGGAAAAGACTGTTATACTCTCTACCCATATAATGCAGGAAGTAGAAGCCATTTGCGGCCGGGTAATAATTATAAATAAGGGAAAAATTGTTGCAGATAAATCTACCAAAGACTTGAAGTCTTTAGAAGGTAACATCACCATAATTACAGTTGAATTCGATAAAGAACCCAACCAGGAAGATTTAAAGAAACTACCGGGAGTGGATAGTTTGGAAATAATAAATGCAAAAACATTTAAGCTTCATATAACAGCCAATATTGACATACGACAGGATGTATTCCGCTATGCAGTGGAGCATAGCCTTGCTGTTCTCACCATACAAAAAGAAGAAAAGAAACTGGAGGAGGTATTTAAAAACCTGACGCAGGAAACAGCAAAGAATTCGTAGCGTTAAAAATTAACTTCATTTTATTTTAATAAAAGTAAAATTATTTTTATAAAATACAAACGACTTACAAAAGATACTCTTACTATATTTTTCTTTTATAGGGAATAATAGACACTACCTTAATCAAATTTTTCTAATTTCCAAAAGTTTTGGCAACTTTATTTGCCCTATAGATGAGTAAAACCCAATAATAGTTGGCTTTTATCCGGATTTTTAGTATTATCTTTGCATCGGCTTTGAAAAACACCGAAAAGGCAGTTTTTTGCCAAATCAACAAATGGTAGTACTACTTACTCACATTCAGATATTTAACCTCTAAATTTACTAAACCCTCCAAATTCTATGAAAAAAGCTAGAGTGCTGTACGTTTCCCAAGAGATCTATCCTTACATGGATGAAAAGCCAATTTCTACAATAGCCCGGAACCTTCCTCAAGGTATACAAGAAAGAGGCAGAGAAATAAGAACCTTCATGCCCCGTTACGGAAATATTAATGAAATACGCCATGGTTTACATGAAGTTATCAGATTATCAGGCATAAACCAAATTATTGATGATAATGACCACCCTCTTATAATTAAGGTTGCATCTATACAACGTGCGCGTATGCAAGTGTATTTTATTGATAATGAAGACTATTTCCAACGTAAAGCTACTTTTACCGATGAACAAGGCAAGCCTTTTGCCGATAACGATGAAAGATGCATATTCTTTTGCCGTGGGGTTATTGAAACCGTTCGTAAGCTAAGCTGGAGCCCTGATATTATCCATTGCCATGGATGGTTTACTAGTCTGCTTCCTTTATATATTAAGAAAGCATGCCAGGAAGATCCTTTGTTTGAAAACTCCAAAGTGGTATATTCACTCTATAATGATAAGTTTGAAGGGCCTATGGATAAAAACATGGCTCGTAAGGCAGAATGGGAAAATGCGGAAGCAGCTGATTTATCAGTAATTAAAACTCCATCCTATAACAGCCTTAGCAAATTAGCTATTGACTGGGCAGATGCTGTTGTAAAAGCTGAACCAGGCCTTGATTCAGATATAGTAAAACATGCTGTAAAATCCGGCAAGCCTCTTTTAGCGCATTCCGGCGATGATTATGCCGATGCTTACTCAGAATTTTATAACGAAATAATGGAACTGGAAGGAGCATTGGTGGATGAGTAAAGCATCAAAGTATTTTATAATAGGCCTAATCTTCCCTCTGTTTTCTTTGCTAAACTCATGCAAGGAGGATACAGGTACTGTTGGTGCCAATATTTTACCTAAGGGTGATTTAATAGGCGCATACGAGACAGATACATCTACCGTTCTTTCATCTATGTATATAAAAGATTCTGCTGAAACGAATGATGGTAACCCCGCTATGCTCGGCAGTTATTCCGATCCAATATTTGGGCAGTTAACGGCTTCCATATATACTCAGATATTTTCACCTGCAGGAGCTGAAGCCGGAGCAATACCTTGGGCAGATTCAATAGTTGATTCAGCGGTACTAGTTTTAGAATATTCTGGTGTACCTCCTTATGGTAGTTTGGACGCTCAGACCTTTAAGGTTTATAGTATGAAAAGCAGCTTAGACACCGGGACAAGATATTATTCCGGTACGAGCTTTAAATATAATCCGATTCCTATTGGGGTGCAACAGATAACACCTAATTTAGCAAGTGACTCACTTAAAATAAAACTCAGTGGCAGTTGGCTGCAGTCCATATTAGCAGCAATGCAAGAAACTGTGAATGGAAGTGTTGACTATTATTATCTTAATTTTGATAGTCTTGTGAAAGGATTATATATAACAGTTTCTAATCCTGCCCAACTGCCAGGACAGGGTGGAATACTTTATATGAATTTTATTGGAGGTTCAACTACCGCCATGTATATATATTATCATTCTAATACACGGACTACAAAATTCCCGGATCAATACCAGGAATTTGCGGTAGGAGGCGGTATTTGGTATACTCATGTTGACCGGAATTATTCAATAGCGCCTTTTAACAGCGTTCATCCTACCGGGATACATGATTCAATTGCGGCAAATAATTTTATTTATGTGCAAAGTGCCGGTGGAGTGCTCGGTAGGCTAAACTTCCCGAATCTTCGTAAAAACTGGTCAAAAATGGGTCCAATGGTAATTAATCAGGCAGAGGTGGATATTCCCGTTGATGGACAAGATGTGTCCGCTTCCTTGCAACCCCCGCCATATCTTTTTCTTTATGGGACTAATTATTTAGGTCAGGCATACGGGTTGCCCGATCAGGGGCAGTCATATTATGGTGGGACTTATAATGCATTTACCAATGAGTATAATTTTTATATTACACAGTATATTCAAGAAGTGATATTAGGAAAAGATACGGACAGGGGTCTATATATAGAGCCCGGAAGCTATGCTAACGCAGCTAACAGGATGGTTTTATATGGTGCTCAGCATGGTGGTTTGCCAACAACCCCCAGAATAAAACTCAAAATTTATTATACTCCTCTAAAACCCTGATTTTAAAACTACTTAATTGTTAAGTTATGTGCGGAATAGTTGGATATATCGGAGAAAAAGATGCGTATCCTATACTTATAAAAGGCCTACACCGCCTAGAGTATCGTGGTTATGACAGTGCCGGCGTGGCATTGCTTACAGACCATCACCTCAACGTTTATAAATGTAAAGGGAAAGTATCAAAACTTGAGGAACATGTACATAATAAAGATATTTCAGGCACAGTTGGAATAGCGCATACTCGCTGGGCAACCCATGGTGAACCGAACGATATTAATGCTCATCCTCATTTTTCACAATCGGGGAATATTGCTATTATTCACAATGGAATAATAGAAAATTATCTCTCCATTAAAAAAGAGCTTAAGAACAGGAATTATACATTTAAAAGTGATACTGACTCAGAGGTATTGGTTCATCTTATTGAAGATATTAAAAATAATGAAGGCGTGTCTCTTTCTGAAGCCGTGCGTATTGCTTTAAACCAAGTAATAGGAGCATATGGAATTTTAGTTATTTCAAAAGACGATCCGGATGAGATTATTGCCGCGAAAAAGGGAAGCCCACTAGTTATCGGAATAGGCGAGAAGGAACTTTTTGTTGCTTCCGATGCTACGCCTTTTGTTGGATATACCAAAAATGTAGTGTACTTGGCTGATGAGGAGTTTGCGGTTCTTAGAAGAGATGGCACATTCACCATTAAGACAATTAAAGGCAAAGCCACAACACCTTATATAGAAGAACTTGAAATGAACCTTGAAGCCCTTGAAAAAGGGGGATTCCCTCATTTCATGTTAAAAGAAATTTATGAGCAGCCCCGTTCTATCAGAGACAGCATGAGAGGAAGGCTGAACGTAAACAAAGCCTTGGTAAGGCTTGGAGGAATTGCAGAATATGAAAAAGCTTTTGTGAATGCTCAACGCATAATAATTGTTGCCTGTGGTACCTCATGGCATGCCGGGCTGGTGGGTGAATATTTATTTGAAGACTTAGCAAGAATACCGGTGGAAGTGGAATATGCTTCTGAGTTCAGGTACAGAAATCCGGTAATTCATGAAAATGATGTGGTGATAGCTATTTCACAATCGGGTGAAACAGCCGATACACTTGCTGCAATTAGCCTAGCTAAGTCAAAAGGCGCTACTATTATTGGAATTTGTAATGTGGCAGGTTCATCCATAGCAAGAGCCACTGATGCAGGAACATATACTCATGCCGGGCCTGAAATAGGAGTGGCTTCTACCAAAGCTTTTACGGCCCAGATAACCATGCTTACCCTTATGGCATTGGAAATAGCAAAAGCCAAAGGAACAATAACTAAATCGAAGTTTCATCAATTACTTCAGGAATTAGATGCTATTCCAGAAAAGGTGCAACGGGTTCTTGAAAAAAATAAAGAGATAGAAGCTCTTGCAAAAATATTTAAAGATGCCCACAATTTCCTTTATTTAGGACGTGGATATACATTCCCGGTGGCGCTGGAGGGAGCATTGAAACTGAAAGAAATTTCTTACATACATGCTGAAGGTTACCCCGCTGCAGAAATGAAACATGGACCTATTGCCCTTATTGATGAAGATATGCCCGTAGTGGTAATTGCCACTCAAGGCCCATCATACGAAAAAGTAGTTAGTAATATTCAGGAGGTGAGGGCACGTAAAGGAAATATTATTGCCGTAGTAACCGAAGGAGATACCACCGTTAAAGATTTAGCTAATTATGTAATAGAAGTTCCGGAAACTGATGAGCATCTTGCGCCTATTGTTTCTGTAATTCCATTGCAGCTTCTTTCATATCACATAGCTGTTATGCGTGGCTGTAATGTTGACCAGCCAAGAAATTTGGCGAAGTCGGTAACAGTGGAATAACTAGTACCATTTCCTGTATTTTAATATCATTTCATAGGGTTTCTTACCTTTACAGCCACAATTAAATAATATTATGGAGCTATATCTCGATTCTGCTAACATGAAGGAAATTGAAGAAGGATTCAAACTTGGTTTCCTTGACGGATTAACAACCACGCCTACCTTTATGCAAAAAGAAGGCATTACTGATATTGACGGTACAATAGTCAAGTTAAGCAAAATGGTTCCTGTGCTTCAAATAGAGGCACTGGGCTCTAACGCAGATGAAATAAAAAAAGAAGCTTATAGGCAACTAGAGCTAGGATTAGATCCTAAGAAAACAGTATTTAAAATTCCTGTATCGCTGGAAGGCGTGCGTGCGTGCAAAATATTGCGCAACGATGGGCTATTGGTGAATGTTCATTTGGTATATACACTTCAACAGGCATATATGGCCATGCATGCAGGAGCAACTTATGTTTGTCCTTTAGTGGGACGTTTGCAAGACCAGGGGCATGATGCACTTTCTTTAGTGGGACAATGCGTAGATGCTGTTGACTATTATAATTACGACACTAAGATTATGTTTAGTTCGGTTAGGCATAGTGAGCATGTAAGGAATGCTATAAATATTGGTGTACATACGATTACAGTTCCATTAAAAGTAATGAAATCACTTACTGAAAATAATTTTACGCAAATTGGTACCGAGCAGTTTTTCCGTGATACGCGCATGATGATGGTGAAAGTAAAAGAAGCCATCAGGCCTACTAATCCTGTTGTGAGCAGTGAAATAACCATTAAGGATGCCATTATAAAAATGACAGAGTATAGTTTCGGAACTGTTGTTGTAACAAAGAAGGATGGCAGTGTTCAAGGTGTGTTTACCGATGGGGATTTACGGAGATTGCTGCAAAAAGAAGGCGAACATATACTGGATAAAAAACTGAAAGACCTGGAATATAAAACACCTATAAGCATTGATGCTAATGTTATTCTGAATGAGGCAGCAGCTTTATTCAAAAAAACTAATGTGGATAATATTATGGTAACCGATGGTGGTAAACCTGTCGGGATGCTTGATATTCAGGATCTAAAGAATGATTAATAAAGTTAGCAAATAAAAGTTACACGGAGGTTCACGGAGAAGACACAGAGATTCACAGAGAAAAGCAATGGATGTAAATAAAATAACGGAAACTATCATTGGTTGCGCTATTGAGGTACATCGAGCTTTAGGTCCGGGTTTATTGGAATCTGCTTATGAGGAATGTTTATTTTTTGAATTACAAAAATCGGGATTGTTTATTGAGAGACAGCAACCAGTTCTGGTTGTATATAAAGAAATAAAATTGGAATGTGGTTATCGGATAGACTTATTGGTGGAAAAAACGGTTGTTGTTGAATTAAAGACTGTAGATGTTTTTAACCCTATTCATGAGGCTCAAATCCTCACATATATGAAGTTTGCAAATAAACCTATAGGATTATTAATAAATTTTAATGTGGTATTATTAAAAGATGGAATAAAAAGATACAAACGATAAAACTCAGTGTACCTCTGTGTTTTCTCTGTGCAGCTCTGTGTAAGAATTTATAAGATGATATAATGGATGTAAATTTTAAAGAAATAGAAAAATTATTTAAAGGCAGGTTTCTTACTTTGTCTGCAGATATAAGAGCTAAACTTGAAAAGATAAAAGTTTACATCTTCGATTGGGATGGCGTTTTTAATAATGGCCAGAAAGACGAAAACAACACCAGCCTTTTTAATGAAATTGATGCAATGGGCATAAATATGCTACGTTTTAATCATTATAAGCGTAAAGGCGCTATGCCTATTTTCGGAATTGTTACAGGAGAAAGAAACTCTGCATCACATGCCTTTTCGGAAAGGGAGCATATGGATTTTGTGTATTATAAAATAAAGCACAAAAGCATAGCGCTGGAGCATCTTTGCAAAAAGCATAATATTACTCCCGATGAAGTTCTTTTCGTTTTTGATGATGTGCTTGATTTAGATGTTGCAAAAAAAGTGGGGGTAAGAATGATGGTCTCTCGTCCTGCTAATCCATTGCTTATTAAATATGCTGAAGAAGGAAAGCTAATGGATTATCTGACAGCTAACGATAGCAATAATCATGCTTTAAGGGAGGCGATAGAATTGCTTATAGGGCTAACCGGAAAATATGATGAAACATTATCTGACAGGATTGAATACAACGATACTTATCGAAAATTTATCACCCTGCGTAATAGCCTTCTAACAGAATACTATACTGTAGACGGTGATAACATTATTACAAAGAAGCCGTAAATAAAAAAGCCACGTCGTATAACGCAGCTTTTTCTAACCAGATCGTTTAGCTATTTTACAACTGCAAATTTACCAATATCAATTACACTACCCGAAATGTCGGTAATACGGTAAAGATAAACACCTGCAGAATATCCTGAAGTATTAAAAACACTTGACCCATTTTTTATTTCAGTATGTCCTAATTCCCTTCCAGTAATATCATATACAGAAACATTCTGAGCATTGTTTTGGTTGTAATGGAACGTGATTTGATTGGTACAAGGATTAGGATAAACCAATGTATTATTTTCTTGACGTATCTCATTAATACTTGTAACTTGTCCGACGTACCATTGCATAGCAGTTACCTTTGTATTAGTAGAATCCATCGTCATGGTAGCAAGTGTGTATCCTATTTCGTTAGCATACCAATTGTATTGATAAAACTTATATTGATAAGCATATAGAAATTCCCACCCATTTGTAGTAGAATGTACAAAGACGCTGTCTTGGTCCAGTTCATAATGCTTTTGGCATAATACAGAATAAGTTGTCCCGCCAGATAAGGGTGTGGTTAATAAACCATAGGCATTTATGGTATCGTTATAAGTAACAGTTAATATTTCCTTGCCTGAATCAGCACCAGGGATTCCATATAATGGTGTAGAGCCAAGATTGTTAAAAGAAGTTCCTCCGCACACATCGCCATAATGAGCAGGTAAATTTAACTGAAGGAAAGCGGGAGTAAAAGGTGTGGTGACATAATAATTTGTACCATTTGCTTCTGAGAGTGTTGTTTCGCCTACTATTGAGAGTGAACTATTGGTAACATCATAGAAGGTATAACCGGTAGTACCATAAAGGTCATTGGTAACGTATGCCGAAGGGGCCAACCGTATCTTATCTGCAACGGTTGCCGTAGGAAACAGAGAAGCATACGGAGTGAAAGATATATTAACAAGTGCGTCAGTATCCGTGTAGGTAGTTGGTAAAAAATTATAATTCCATACCACATTAGCGCCGCTTGCAGGAGTGCCTAACCTTGAGATGGAGGAAGTGACGGTATCAAATGCGGTGTAAATATTCTTACCCGATGATGGCATATCTGCATCTGTAATTGTAATTTGAGCTTTAAGTTGATTAGAAAAGATAACTAATGAACCCAAAAATAGAATGCTGCTAAATGAATTGATTTTTTTCATAGGTAAATTTTGATGTATTTATATTTATTCCGAACGTAGGACGATGAGGTATAACAAAAAGTTACAGATACTTTTTGATAATCTTTTCTTTGCCAATAATTATTCAAGAATAATTCCGAAAGTATAAGCAGGAAGCGTTGGATAGGGTTGATTGGTAGTGCTATTAGTGTTTTGCAACAAGGCAGATAAACGATAATTACAATAAAGAACCACATCGCCTCCAATTCCCATATGAAAGGATACTCCATAGTCAAAAGGATTTACATAACTAAGGTTTACTGTTTTAGATTCTCCATTATTATCCCAAGTAATGTGTTTTGAATGGAACGCCAAATCACCATAAACTCCACCATCAAGGAATAATTTCTTTGCAAGATAAAAGCGGTCATAAACAAGCCCTCCAAAATTTTGGGTGCTTACTTTTTCTGTTTGGTATAAAGCACTTTCCGGAAAGGTTTTAGGTGAATTTTGCGCCAAATAAAAATCAGTAGATTTATAATAAATATCCCAGCCTATGCCATTCCATTTGCAAAACTTATACGCATGACCAAGACCCACTATAAATTCTCTTGACCTGCCATATCGTATAGTAGCACCATTTGAGCCTCCTGTTACAAAGCCACCTCCAATAAAAGCTTCAGCATGGTTATGCTTGGAATGGTGTTTTCTCCCAAAAATACTATCGAAATAGGGCTTTCCCCATGTCGTATCTGTTTTTCCCCAGGTAATATCTTTAGAAAAGCTTTCATTCCAAGGACTTGTTTCTTCCCCAGAATCATCCGTTGTTATTGAACCTCCATCCGATACAGAAATATTCTTCCGCTTAGGACTGCCTTTTATACTAATCCTGCCTGCATCCGATGCATTTGCATCAATTTGGTTTACTGCCCAAACGCTTACTGTAGCGCCATTAGTAGATAAGACCTTCACTGCACCGGCCTTTAATAAACTTCCATGAATACGAGAAGCATCCGATGCGTTTACATCTATTGAATCAGCAGTACCGCTAACTGTTATATTGCTTCCATCATCGGCTTTTGCTTTAATAGTTTTAGCATGAACCAAAATATCAGTACTGCTTGCATCCGATACTTTTGCATCTATGGAACCAACAGTACCGTCAAGTGTTGCAGAGCCTCCATTAGTAACCCGTACTTTAACATTTTTAGCATGAACCAACATATTGGCATTACCTATATCAGAAACACTTATGGTTAAATTATCTGTTTTTAACGTGTCATTACATGTTACTTTGGCGTCGTCGTTAACTTTAATAGATGTAATATTTTTTATATATACAGTAATCTTTACTCCAAAAGATTGGCTGATTTTGAGAATACCATCTTCCACTTTCATTGCCGGTTCTTCTTCTATAGCACCCTTGTAAGAAAGTAGTATATAGTTACTATCAGATTGAATTAATTTTACTTTGGCTCCCGCATTAACTTCAATTCCGGTGAAAACTCCAAGATTTTTCGTTACCGTATTTTGAGCATTTGCGTTCACGAGGCAGGCTATTGATGCAACAAGACAAATTATTTTTTTCATGATGATTTTTCTATTTGGTTTATTTGAAGTATGACGGACTACCCTTTCAATTTGTTACTAATCCTAATATTTTTTAACAGGGAACTGGATTTTTCTTTTCCCTAGATCAAGTTGGTAGGCAACAACATTAGTGGTATCCGAAGCATACTGTTCTTTCAATTCAATGTGTTGTCCGGTAATTTCATGTAGCCCTTTGCAAGTGAGCTTTGCAAGAAAGATTAAGAATTTTCTTTTCTTGTTTTCTTTAGGCTTTTTAATTGTTGCAACTTCTTGTTGAGCAGGATTGATGAAATTATACTTTATAGGTTTACTATTTATAGTTGTGTCGGGCATATTTTTCTGTGGGGTTACAGCTATGTTTTCAGGCTCATCCGGAATATCTTCCGTGTCGCCGGGTGATACAGTATTTTTCGCTACTATATTCTCCGCTATAATAGAAGAATCCTTGCTTATATTAGTGGGAATAACATTTTTATTTCCATGTTGAATGGAGTGCTGTGTTTTTATTGCAATGGAATTATTTTTTACTGCATTATGTGCAGGTATGATAGGTGTAGTTTGAGGAATAACTGTATTTATAGATTTTGCAATATGATTAGCAATTACGTTACTATCTTTTTTCTGTTCATGGTTTACAATAATATTTTCATTCGGAGTTCCAGCTGTATTGAACATAAAATAGGCTCCAATGATAATAGCCACCGATGCTGCAGCTGACCAGTAGTAATATGCAGCAGGACGTTTGGTCTGTTTTTTAAGAGAATACTTATCATCAAAAACTATGGATGTATCTGGCGTTAATTTCGTTTTTTCATATAACTCTAAATCCTTTTTATAGCTTGGGTTTTTGCTAATAAATGATTTTAATCCTTGTTGAGAAATAGTTGATAAAGTTCCTTCTATATATTCTATTGCAAATTCATCAAAGTTGGAAGAATTAATACCTGTCTGTTGTTTTTTCAATGCTTTTTTGTCTTCATACTTAATACCTTCAATATCTTGTAATGATAGGGGTTCAAAGCTTTCAAGCTCTTCTCTTAATTCGGGATGCTTTGAAATAAAATCCTTCAACTCCTTTACCAAAGTAGGAGAGAGGCTACCTTCATGGTAGTCTAAAAAATAAGCTTCGTAGTTATTTAAATTAATGTTCATGTTTCTTTTATATCACAGCCTCCATAGAGCCTATGTAGTTTTTTAAAAATTTTCTTGCCCTGAATATATAAACCTTCACCCAATCCTGTTATTTCACCTACTTCTTCATAGCTATATCCTTCGTAATCTCTGAGCATTATTACCGCGCGTTGTATTTCCGGCAGTTTATCTACGGCCTCATTTAGAATTTCTTTCAAATCACTGTAGGATTTGTTATGGCTGTGAAGATATAAGTGCGAATCCTCTAACC
>Ga0206824_10217_pt1 | contig 18590 bp, 18 predicted proteins | sample Alteio_BWOrgCont_82_FD_152874 | JGI IMG/M metagenome (GOLD analysis project Ga0206824, IMG submission 152874) | Enriched cells from forest soil in Barre Woods Harvard Forest LTER site, Petersham, Massachusetts, United States -... | ecosystem: Environmental > Terrestrial > Soil > Temperate forest >...
GGGAAGGCTGCGCAGTTCTCAGGCGCGGACGGATTCTGCTCGCGCTACGAAGACGACCGCGGCAATGCCGAACAATAGAACGATTTCTTCGACATACGTGCTGCGGCGGTGCAACTTGTTGAAGTGGATTGTCTGCGGGCTGTTGGTGTCCGAGGTGTCGATTGCGCCGCCGGCGGCGATGCGGTCGCGCTCCATGGAGGGGATGATGCCGAATTGCGAGTATGCTGTGGCGCCGATCATCAGCAAAAGCAGCACCATCGGGATCAGCACTGAGCGTGATTTATAGATTCTCCATGTGGGCGCAATGGCGAGCAAGAGCAGGGCGACGAGGCCGGAAATCAAGCCCATCCAATGCAGTATACGAAGTAGCTGGCCAACGATGGAGCCGGCTGCGTGTGTATTCGGCGCGAGCGTGGTGAAGGTGACCGCGGCAATGACGGGAAAGAAAACCTCCGCGCCCAGCCAGACGATGAGCGCGAGAAAAAGCAGCGTGCGAAGCAAAGTTTTCATCAGGAAAAATATACTTTATCGGGCGTCATCGTACACGCAGAACGATGATTGTTTCGTCGTCGAAACGGTCATGGTTGCCCTGAAAGCGCGTCACATCGGAGAGGATTGCTTCCGCAATTGCGGCCGCGGAGCGCTTACGATTGCCGCATAGCATGTTGGAGAGCCGTTCGTCGCCGTACATTTCGCCTTGTGAGTTTTCAGCGTCTGTAATGCCGTCCGAGGCAAAGAGCAGCGCGTCGCCAGGTTGCGTGGCGAGGGTAAATTCCTCGTAGGTTACGTTGGGGAACATGCCAAGGGGAAAGCCTTCGGCGCGCACGACTGTTGACTTGCCGCCGCGGCAGAAGATGGGCTGCACAGCGCCGGAGTTGGCTACCTGGAGGGTGCGGTTCTCGTCGTTCCAGAGCGCGAAGAGCATCACGACGTATTGCGAATCGAGCTTGCGGACCTGGAGTGCGTCATTGAGGATGCCGAGCATGCGGGCCGGGTCGGGGTGAAGCGTGGCTTCCGAGCGCATGATGCCGCTGACGAGTGCTGAGAACAGGGCCGCGGGCGCGGCTTTGCCGCTGACATCGCCGAGCACGATGGCGCTCTGATTGGGACCGTAATCGAGAAAGTCGTAGAGGTCGCCGCCGATGGTTCTGGCCGGTAAAAAGCGAACCGCAAGCTCAGCATTTGTGTGTACGGGCGGCGCGGATGGCAGCAGACGAAGCTGCACCTCACGGGCCATGGCGATATCGCGTTCGAGTTGCTGCTCCTGCCGACGGACTGCCTGATAGAGCCGTGCGTTCTCAATGGCAATTGTGATTTGTGCTGCCAGCGTGGTCAGCACGCGTTCGTGTTCTTCATTGAAGAAGCCGGTGCGCGTGTGTTCGAGATCGAGAACGCCGATGATACGCCCCTTATGAAAGAGCGGCACTATCATCTCCGAGCGTGTCTCTGGATTCATTTCGACGTAACGCTGATCCTTGCGTACGTCGGGGACGTTGACCACGCGCCACTCACGCACAGATGCGCCGACGAGACCGCTCGTGATGGGGATGCGGCGGCGCGGTGCGTGTGAGTAGCCGAACCGCCATGCGTAGCGCGTGATCAGGACTTCGCCCTGATCGTCGAGCAGCATGATGGTGAACATCTGGTAATCGATGAGGCGCCGAAGTAATTGGCCGATGCGCTCAAAGAGCGGATCGAGATCGAGGATAGAGGTGAACTCTGCCGCAATTTCGTTCAGGACGGAAAGCTGTTGCGCCTGGCGCGAGGCACGTGTGTAGAGACGCGCATTCTCAATAGCCTGAGCGATGCGCGAGGCTGTGAGCGTGAGCAGATGCAGATGCTCGTCGCGGAAGTAATTCGGCTGCTCGCTTTCGATGTCCATGACGCCGATGAGGCGATTCTTGGCAATCAGCGGCACGGCTAGCTCGGAGCGCACCTCGGGATTTGCGCTGATGTAATACGACGCCGTTGTCACGTCGTTGAGCATGACGGGCTGGCGGGTGAGCGCTACCTGGCCGGCTACGCCTTTACCGAGTGGGAACTTCATGCGCTCGACTTCCGGGGTGTGGCCGATCTGGAAGCGCATGCGCAGATCCTGGGTGCGGTCATTGAGTAACAGTATGGCGAATATCTTGTAGGGAATAATGGCGCGCACCATCTCGGCGGTACGGCTCAGAAGCGTCTGCAGATCGAGCGTGGTGTTGAGCGTATCGGCCATATGCACGAGGTACGCAAGATCGGCGGTTTCGACGCGAATATTGGCCGAGTCAATGCGCGTGGACTCGGCGGGGCGGTAATCGCCTTCGAATTCGTGAGTTGGCGTTAATGGCTCGGGAGGTTCGGGCATCAGTGTCGAAGCGAATGATAACCGATCACTGGCCAATAGGCTCGCCCAATTCCCGGAGAATGGCTACGCTGGCGGATGCGCCGATGCGGTTTGCACCGGCTTCAAGCATTACGCGGGCGTCTGCCAGCGTGCGGATGCCTCCGGATGCCTTGACACCGCAGCGGGCACCGGCCACGCCGCGCAGCAGCGCTACGTCAGCGGATGTTGCGCCGCCGGTTGAGAAGCCGGTGGAGGTTTTCAGGAAATCCGTCCCGGCCTGGATAGCGATTTCCGCCGCACGCAGTTTTTCTTCTACCGTGAGCAGGCAGGTTTCGAGAATCACCTTGAGGATTGCGCCGTGATGGTGCGTGGCCGATGCTACCGAACGGATAGTGTGTTCAACGGCCTGATGATTGCCGCTCTTGAGCTGGCCGATGGGGAGAACCATGTCGATCTCTTTTGCGCCGAGCCGGGCCAGCGTTGCGACTTCCTGCCGAAAGGTGGAAACAAGTGATGCGCCGAGTGGGAAGCCAATCACGACGCCTACTGGAATTCCTGTTCCGGCAAGCACAGAGGCCGCGGTGCAAGCCCACACCGGATTTACCATTGCGCAGGCAAATCCATACTCAGCTGCTTCACTGCATAGCTTCTCTACCTGCTCGCGCGTGGCTTCAGGCTTCAGGAGGGTGTGGTCAATGACTGTGGCAAGCGAGCGGGCACTGGCGAGGGTCTGCGCAGCGAAACCAGCGGCGTCAAAATAGCCATTGTCGAACTCAATATCTGTCGTTGAGATGGAGACGCCTGCTGCCATGGGGAATGCTCCTTTCGCTTGCTGGGAGGACCAAGTTGCTTATCCCGGAGTTTGAGTATAGAACCCCGATGACTGGTGCAACAAATACCGAGAAAGTTGCATGACGAATGCACTCTTCATCCGGCTTAGATGATTGTTTTACCCCTCAGGGAAGCACTTCTTCAATGTCCATCCGCTCAATGAATCCATCGCTTAGTTGGTAGATATGCCGCACTCGCTGGTCTGCGAGCAAATTGCCCTGGTGATCATGGACTATTTGATGCACTTCGACCGCAAACCTGCCATCGTCCAGTCTGTGAATTTCTAACGGTTCCACATGCGGATTGATTGCTGCCCACTGACGGGTCCAGTAATCGCGTATGCCCTCATGCCCATGGACGTAGCCTCCTTCCCAGCCGTTCGGCCACTCGACGTTCTCTGTCATGAGGGTCAATACGGCTTCGAGATTGCGCGCGTTGAAATCACAGTAGGCGGCTTGCAGAACTTCGATTTCGTTGTTCATTGTACCTCTGGTTCGCGGGCTACTCCGGATGATCGGCTGTCATCAGGCAGATGTCCGGCAAGTTGCGATAGCGTTCGGCGTAGTCCATGCCGTAGCCGATGACGAAGAGATTTGGAATGGAAAAGCCTATGTAATCGGCTTCGATTTTTTCTATGCGACGGGCGGGTTTATCGAGGAGCGCGGCGATGCGCAGCGACTTTGGATGGTGCTCCTGAAGAATTTTGCGGAGATAGGTGAGCGTAATGCCAGTGTCGAGAATGTCCTCGACGATGAGCACATTCTTGCCTTCGATTGGATGGTCGAGATCCTTGATGAGTTTTACTGCGCCGGAGGAGCGCTGGCCTTTGCCGTAACTGGAGACGGCGATGAAGTCGAAGGTGGTATCGGCTTGCACAGCGCGCGCGAGGTCTGCCAGGAAGACCGCCGCGCCTTTCAGCACGCCGATCATGATGAGCGGCTCACCGTTCAGGTCACGGGTAATCCGGGCACCGAGCTCCGCTACGCGGTCGGCGATCTGCTGTTGTGAGTAGAGGACTTGCAACCCATGTTGCGGGTGTTCAGGTTCGGCCACTGAGGTCATGACCTCAGTATGAAGCGAGAGATGGGGAGAGATGCAAGCGAAGGGTGAAAAATCAAGCAAAATTTGCTTCTTTCGGCACAGAACTCCTACAATGCCAAAGGGTTTACACTAAAAGACGATGTTGCCTGAGATTCCTCTTCCGTTCTGGCCCCACGCCATTCCTACTTTTGGCCTCATGCTCTGGCTGGCTGCTGTGACAGGCGGCTTGGTGCTGGAGCGCAGTTTCCGCCGCGCAAGGATTTCCGCTGACGCTATTGGCATGGTAATGATTACCGTGGTTGCCGGGGTGATCGGAGCCAAGCTTTGGCATGTGCTGGATACGCCTGAAGAGTTCCGCGAACAGGGCTGGCGAGTGCTGTGGGATACGGCGGGTTTCGCCTGGTTTGGCGGGCTCGTTTTTGGCATCACAGCGCTTGTGGGGCAGGGAATTATCGCCAAGATTGGCGCTCTGCGGACGCTTGACCTGGCCTCTCCTGCCGCGGCGATCGGTTATGGCATTGGGCGCATTGGGTGCTTTCTTTCCGGCGATGGCTGCTACGGCAAGCCCACGACGCTGCCCTGGGGCATGAGTTTTCCGCATGGGATTGTGCCGACTTATGAGCGCGTGCATCCGACGCCGCTTTATGAGCTTGGCAGCTCACTGCTGATTGGCGCATGGTTGTGGATGCGCGGCGGAAAGCAGCGGCCCACGGGGGCGATTCTGGGCGAGTACCTGATTCTTTCCGGCGCGGCGCGCTTCCTGGTGGAGTTTCTGCGAAGGAATCCGCATGTGCTGTGGGGTTTGACCAACGCGCAGCTGGCCAGCGCGGGCAGTGTTCTTGCTGGTTTGCTGCTGTTGGCGTTTGTTTCGCGGCGTCGGGCTGCGGAGTTCGTGCCAGCGCAGGAGACTGCGGCTGCTGAGCCGACGGCGTAAAACTTCACTTACGGCTTACTGCTTTGCGGCGGAAGCAGTTCGGCGCATGGTCGTTGACCATGCCGATGGCCTGCATCCAGGCGTAGGTGATGGTGGGGCCTACGAATTTGAAGCCGCGCTTTTTGAGAGCTTTGGAAATCTGCTCTGAGAGTTGCGTTTGGGCTGGTACTGGGCTGGTGTTCTGGATGGGCTTGCCGTCTACAAAGCTCCAGGCAAATTTTGAGAAATCATCTCCTGCTTTCTGCATGTCGAGGTAGATTCGCGCGCCGGCTATGGTGGCTTCTATCTTTGCGCGGGCACGGACGATGCCGGGATCGGCAAGGAGCCGCTGAATATCGTCTTCGTCGAAGCGGGCGACCTTTTTCGGATCGAAGTTTTTGAAGGCTTTACGGAAGGTTTCCCGCTTGCGGAGAATGATGATCCATGCGAGGCCGGCCTGAAAACCTTCCAGCATGAGCATTTCCCAGAGCGCGCGGCTGTCGTGGTTGGGCACGCCCCATTCCTCGTCGTGATATTTGCAATAGAGCGGGTCTGAGCCGGCCCAGGAGCAGCGGATGAGGCTTTTTGCCATGCGAGGGTTCCTTTTCTGCCTGAGAATCTAAAGCCGTTTCAGGAAGGCGAGAGCTTCTTTGAGCTGCGGGAACTGGCGCTCGTCTGCTTTGAAGGCGGCGGAGTGAACGCAGCGGCGCGTTCCGTTCATTTTTACCGGGTGCTTGAGGTGCAGCATCTCGTGGTAGAGCAGGTACTCGATGGCATAGCGCGGGCTTGAGGGGCGGTCAAAGACGCGGCTGACGACGATGGTGTTGTGCGCGGGATCGTAGTGACCCAGCAGGCGCTTGGCGAGGGCTTCGCTCCAGGTAAGCTGCGGCCGGCCCATCAGGCCATTGAAGAAGCGTGTGTTGAGTGCGTCGAAAACTTCTTCCAGATTGTAATAGCGACCGTGCGGGCCGAGATAGCGCTTGCTGCCGCGGCGGCTGCGAGTGAGTTCCGTCTGCTGCATGACGGCGGCGGAGGTGGCGAAACGTTTGTAGCGATGGTTCTGTGCGCGATCGATGGGCTTCTTGTAGAGCTTGGCTAGCAGGATATGCGCGATGGCACGGTGGACGGATTCGGGTGCGCCCTCGAGAAGATCGGAGAGGCTGACGTAAATCTGGTCTTCGCGCAGGCGGATGGTGGTGTTGAGCGAGACGAACTTACGGAAGCGGATGTTAAACGGCGGCATGGGCGCGCGCGGACGCAGCGCACGGTATTCCTCCTGAAAGATTGGAATGAGTTCGGAAGCCACCAAGGTGAGGTTAGCAGAAATGCGGGGAGAACGGAGTGCAAGGGAGCGGGCGATGGAATCCCAGGGCTTCGCTTCACGTTCTTCTTTCAGTTGAGGAAGAGAAATTTTCTATAGGCTGTGACGGCGCTATTTATTCCGATCGCAGGGTCATCATGGGGTCTGCGACGGCGGCGCGCCGGGCTGGGACGTAGGAAGCGAGCAGTGCCACCGCCAGCACTAAAACGGCGACTGATATGAGGATGAGCGGGTCGGCGGGGCTTACGCCATAGAGCAGCGATTGCACGACGCGGCCCAAGGCGAGAGCGAGCACGAGACCGAGGATGGTTCCGGGGACTGCGAGACGCGCAGCCTGTGCGAGCACCATGCGCAGTAGATCGTCACGTTGTGCTCCGAGTGCTACGCGCAGGCCGAACTCGTGCATACGTTGCGAGACGGTGTAAGCGATGACGCCGTAGGCTCCGATGCCGGCGAGCACAATGGCGAGGCCTGCGAAGAGACCGACCATGACGAAGGTAAATCGAGGCGTGGAGATGGAGGCGTCCGCTACCTGATTTATGAGCTTTATGTCGGCAATGGCGAGTTGCGGATCGAGCCGATGTACGGCATCGCGGAGGCCGTCTTCGACCTGGCGGGCATCAGAGCGGGTGCGGATTGCGATTGACATGTCAGACTGCGGGACTTGATTTTGCGGCCACCAGAATGCAGGTTCAGCGCCGGTGCTGTTGGGTTGATCCTTTACATCGCCCACAATGCCGACGATGTACATCCAGTCGGAATCTTTCTTAGGCTGGTCTTCGAAGGTGATGCGCTTTCCGATGACATCTTCATTGGGCCAGTAGCGTGAGGCCATGGCGCGATTGATGATGATGGCATTGCGCGCGTCGTGCTTGTCGGCTTCCGTGAAGAAGCGGCCTTCATGCAGCGGAATACCCATAGCGGTGAAATAGCCGGGCGTTGCCTGGTGATAACGCGCGTGAAATTCCTGATGCGGAGCGGGCTTTTTGCCTTCGATGTTAAAGCCGGCATTTTCATCGTAGCCCGTCCAGGGGACGTCGCTGCCCGCGCCTGCGCTTACTACGCCGGGCAAGGCGTTGAGACTCGCTTCAAGCTTGCTGTAGAACTGCGCGATTTGTTCATCGGTGTTATATCGAGCATGAGGCAGCGAGAGGCTGGCGGTGAGCAGGTTCTCTTGATGAAAGCCGGGATCGAGATGCACAAGGTTGAGAAACGTGCGCAGCATGAGCCCGGCGCCCACGAGGAGAACGCAGGCGAGGCTTACTTCCGAGATGACGAGTGCGCTGCGGAGGCGATTCTGATGGCGGCTTGCGGTGGTTGTTCTGCTGCCTTGCAGGCCCTGTTTCGGATCTGTCCGCGAGGCTTGCACGGCAGGCGCGAGTCCAAAGAGAATACCGGTTAGTATGCTGATGAGCAGCGTGAATCCGAGTACGGGCCAGTTGATGTGAATGTCGTGCGCGCGAGGGAAGTTCGCGGGAAGTAAGGCCACAAGTGCGCGCACTCCGCCGAGGGCAAGCAAGAGGCCGAGTGCTCCACCGATGAGTGAGATCAGCAGGCTCTCTGTGAGCAACTGACGAATGATACGCAGACGGGGGGCGCCCATGGCGAGGCGGACTGCGATTTCACGTTGGCGAGCGGAGGCGCGGGCAAGCAGCAGATTAGCCGTATTTGCGCAGGCGATGAGCAGCACCATGCCGACTGCTCCGAGAAGGACCATCAGCATTCCGCGGCTGGCGCCGACTACCTCTGAATACAACGGGACGACGAGAACCGACCATCCGGTGTCATTGCCGGGATGTTCACGGCCAAGCTGCGCCATGATGGTGTTCATCTCGGCGCGAGCTTGATCTTCACTTACGCCGGGCTTGAGACGGCCGATGCCTTCCATGAAGTGCGAGCCGCGCTGATTGGAGTTGCCGGTGAATGCGAACGGCGACCAGAGATCGACACTTTCTCCGTATGCAACCGAGTGATAGTTGTTGCCGGGGTGTTCGGTTCCGGGAGGCATGACGGCGACGACGGTGAAGGGCTGCGCATTGAGCGTGATCTTGCGTCCGATGATGTTGGGGTCTGCGCTGAATTGCGTTCGCCAGAGGCGATCACTGAGTATGACCTGCAACTCGTTGCCTGGAATTTCGGCTTTGAAATCGAATTCGCGGCCAAGCTGGGGCTGTATGCCGAGTACCCGAAAGTAGCCCGAGGTGGTGGCGAATGCATTGAGATGCATCGGCTCACCCACACCGGAGAGCTGCATGTCATTGCGCACGAAGGCGGCCATCGATTGGAAGGAGTGATTGCGGGCACGATAGTCGAGAAAGTCGAATGGGTTGAGCGGAAATTTAGGAAAGTCGGGGCTGGAAAGGAAGATACGCATGATGCGCTCGGGCTGAGCATATGGCAGGCGCTTGAGCAGCACACCGTTAATGACGCTGAAGATGGCGCTATTGGCCCCGATGCTGAGCGCGAGCGTGAGAATGATGACCAGCGCGAAGGTGGGATTGGCCCAGAGCTGACGCACTGCATATTTTGTATCGTCGAGTGTGAGTTCGACGATGTTGGTGCCGCGGGCTTCACGGCAGTCTTCCTTGGCCTGCTCATGCGCGCCGAAGGCAAGACGGGCGCGACGCGCTGCTTCTTCTTTATTCATGCCGCGATTCATGTTTTTTTCGACCTCACGATCAAAGTGGAAATGAAGCTCGTCTTCGAGTTCCTGCTCAACGGCTTTGTGGCGAAAGAGGGCGCGGAGGCGGTAACGCAGATCATTCAACATGGCGGCTTATGCTCCTTCCAGAATCTGATCGACGGCTACGGAGAGTTTGCGCCATGCTTCTGTTTCAAGCTCAAGCTGGAGCTTGCCTGTGCGGGTAAGCTCGTAGAACTTTGCGCGGCGGTTGTTGTCGGAGACGCCCCACTTGGCGCGAATCCAGCCGCGGCGCTCAAGGCGGTGAAGGGCAGGGTAGAGCGAGCCCTGCTGAATGCTGAGGACTTCACTGGAGACCTGCTGCACGCGCTCTGAGATGGCCCATCCGTGCTGCGGGCCGGGCTGCAGAGTTCGCAGGATGATGAGGTCGAGCGTGCCCTGCGGGAGTTCGATTCTTCCAGTCAAGCGTATCCCCTTTCACTTCGACATGAGTGTATGACAAGTTGTTGTCGAAGTGCAAGGGGAAAATGAGCCAACCTTGGAGTCAGGTGAAACGAAGCGAGAATATGGGGATTCCCGTAGAAGTTCGAGTGGTGTATTATTCTTTCCAATAGAACTTCTAGTGGAGAGGCCCCATGGCGAAAAAGGCGCAACCCAATAGTGAAATGCTCAAGGGCACATTGGACATGATGGTTCTGCGGACGCTGGTGGGCGGCGACGCGCATGGACATACGATTGCGAAGATCATTGAGCGTAATTCTGAGGACGTTCTGGAGGTCGAGCAGGGGTCGCTTTATCCGGCGTTGCACCGGCTGGAAGATCGGGGATGGGTTTCTTCCTACTGGGGCGCGAGCGAGAACAATCGCAAAGCAAAATTTTACAAGCTGACAGCGGCGGGTAGAAAGCAGCTTGTGCGTGAGACGAGCCGGTGGCGGCAGATGAGACGCGCCATAGGGCTGGTGATGGGTGAGGAGCTAGCTGGTAACGGGGGCGGACAATGAACTTGCGCCGATTCTCTTTGTTGCGTCTCTTTCGTCGCCGCCGGGCCGATGCGGAGCTGCTGGAAGAGATGGAAAGCCACATGGCAGAAGAGGTTGCGGAGAATGTGGCGCGCGGCATGACGGACGCCGAAGCGCATCGGCAGGCGCGCATCAAGCTGGGCAATCCGACGACTGTTCGCGAGTCGCTGTGGCAGCAGAATTCGATTGCGTTTGTGGACAAGCTGGCTCGTGATCTGCGTTACGCCTCGCGGACGCTGATGCGTACGCCGGGCTTTTCGCTGATTGCAATTGGGGTGATGGCTTTGTGCATTGGTGCTTCCACGTCCCTGTTCACCATTGTTCGTTCTGTGTTGCTGAAGCCGCTGCCTTTTCGTGATCCGAACAGCCTGGTGATGGTCTATGAGCGCTACCGGCTGAGCGAATTCCCAATTCAATATGCGGTTGCAGCGCCGGGTGATTATCTGGACTGGCGTGCCGAGACGCATGGCTTTGCTGACATGGCGGCGTGGACGCCATCGGACTTCAACCTGAGCGGCGAACACGCTGACCTGCCGGAGAAGATAATTGCAGGCGCGGCCACATGGAACTTTTTTTCGGTGCTGGGTGTGCAGCCTGCATTAGGACGTATGTTCACTCAGGCAGAAGACCGCTGGAACGCGGATACAGTGGTGCTTACCTGGGGTTTGTTTGAGCGGCGTTTCGGAGCTAATCCGTCAATTCTTGGTAAGCAGATTCACCTCGATTCGAAGTCTTACACCATCATCGGAGTTCTGCCGCGCTCGTTCCGCTATCCGAGTGAAAGGATGCAGGTATGGGTGCCGTATCAGTCGGTAACGCCCCCGGAATACATGCATAACCACGCATATCACCAATCACACGTCGTGGCGCGGTTACGGCCGGATGTAAGCGTGGCTAATGCCATTGCACAGGTAAGCGCGGTGCAATCGCGGCTGCATGCGGAGCACCCAAATCAGGCTGTGAGCGAAGCGGCCATCCAGCGCTCACTCAATGATGATTTGGCGCAGGATGTGAAGAAGCCTCTTCTGCTTCTGGTTTGCGCGGTGGCATGCATGCTGTTGATCGGCTGCCTGAATGTGGCGAACCTATTGGTGGCTCGCGGCGCGGCGCGGCGAAAAGAGGTAGCGATTCGTGGAGCGCTGGGAGCGCAGCGATGGACGCTGATTCGCGAGCAGCTTATGGAAAGCATGCTGATCTGCTTTGCGGGAGGCGTGGTTGGCGTGACTTTGTCAGTGGCTGCGACGCAATGGATGATTGCCACGTGGAAGAACCTGCCAAGCGCAAGCGGCATTCACGTTGATGCGGAAGTACTGGCATTTTCCTGCGGACTGATGTTTATCGCGGCGCTGCTGGCCGGGCTTATGCCCGCCATTTCTTCTACGGGAAAGTCTGTGCTTGCAGCCTTGCAGGCCTCGGCGCGAACTGTGGGAGGAAGTCTATCCGGCACGGCGCTTCGCAAATCGCTGTTGACGGTGGAAATTGCTGCGACAGTAATTCTGCTGATAGCTTCTGGGCTGTTGCTCAAGAATTTTCTTCAACTGCGCGCTACAAATCTGCGCTGTGCTACGGACAACGTTCTCACCCTGGCCTATAGTCTGCCTCAGGCGAAATACAACACCCCAAACAAAGTAACTACGTTTCATGAGCAGCTGTTGGATCGTGTTGCGGCAATGCCCGGCGTGCAGGCTACAGGTCTGGGCCAAACCGTGCCAGGAACGGGAGAAGTAGAAGGCGATGCCTTCCTCATTACTGAACATCCACGCGGCGCCGGTGAAGATTTGAGCTTCGCACTGGTGCGAAGAGCCGATCCAGGTTACTTCCGCGCGCTCGAAATTCCTCTGGTGAATGGCCGGTTTTTCACGAGGCTGGACGTCGATGTTGAACATCGTGGACAGAAGGTCATCATTAACCATGCTTTCGCGCAAAGGCACTTTCCGGGCGAGAACCCTATTGGCAAACACCTGAAGGTGCAGCTCTGGAGCGATGCGGAATATGAGATTGTGGGCGTGGTGGCAGACACGCTGCACCAGGTGGACGCTCCGCCTGAGCCCACCATGTATTTTCAGGCGATATCCGGCAGCGATCTGGATGGAACACTGGTGGCGCGCACAACGGGCGATCCACTCTCCTTCGCGATTCCCGTGCAGAAACAGATCGCTGCGCTCGATCCTGAGTTGCCTGTCTCGGATGTTCTGACAATGCGGCAGATTATTGGCGAGTGGCTGGGCGATCTTCAGTTGATGGCTTCGCTTGTGCTGGCGTTTGCGGTGCTCTCGCTGGTGCTCGCTTCGGTTGGTCTGTATGGAGTGCTCTCGTACCTGATGACGCAGCGGACGACTGAGCTGGGGATTCGCATGGCGCTGGGAGCGCAGCGGCAGCAGGTGCTGCGGTTGATGCTGACGGATGGATTGAAGCCGGCGTTGGCAGGGCTAGGGTTGGGGTTGGCGGCAAGTTTAGCGGCAGGGCGCGTGCTGCGGTCTTTGCTTTATGACACGCAGCCATTGGATGCGACGGTGTTTGTGGTTGTGGCGATTACGCTGTTGTCTGTCGCCATGCTTGCCTGCTTGATTCCGGCGTGGTGGGCTTCGCGGCTGGACCCTATGCAGGCGCTTCGAACTGAATAATGTTCAATGCGTGGTTATTGCGGAGAACTTCACTGGTGACGTGCTGTACGCGCTCTGAGATGGCCCAGCCATGCTGCGGACCGGGCTGCAATGCGCTTCAATGTGCAGCGCCGGTTTATGAGAACTCACTACAATATGCGTATGGTTTTTCGGAATGTTTTGCTGCTGCTATGCATGGCCGGACCGGCGCTTGCGCAGGAGCCACAGATTACATCTGAGATGAATGTCGAGGTGGGCACGTTGCATAACTGGCTCCATAGCGGCGATCCGAGGTTGATTGCATGGGCTGGGGATTTTGCGCGGCGGAGGCATAACGCGGAGATTCTTTCGGAGATTCCGGGCATGCTTGAGCACTGGTCGATGCTGCCTAAGGCTGGAGGAAATGTAGAGGAAAGCGCGCAAAGGCGGGCGATTCTCAATCTTCTCGACGGCATTATTCAAGACAATGTAAAGGTTTCTTTACCGGCCATTGAACGAATTGCGGACGTGTTTCCGGCTCAGGCTGTTCTTCTAATTCAGCGCTTGCCGATGGAAGAATCAAGATTGCCTCTGATGATGTGGGCGTTTGACGGGAATGACTCGATCAGCAGTGTCCGGGCGCGGACGGCGGCGATGATGCTGGCGAAGAATCCTGATCCTGATTTTGTATCTCGTGTACTGGGAGGATTTGTTCAGCATGTGACGATACAGATTGTTTCACCGAAGAGTGTCCTTGGCGGCATGGGCTCTGGCGGGCCTTGCGGCGATTCCCTTGGAACTCCTTTGGAGGCCGGTTGGCCGCAGGTTTATGCGTATTCTCTGTTCGAGGATGATACTGGCCGTAAAATAAGTGGAGATGGCATTCAGCCAGTTGTAGAGATAGGCAGGCACAGTATTTCAGCGGTGCGGCGCAAAGAAAGCGCTGGATGGGAGGAGTGTTCGAGCCAGCAGACCGATGCGCAGTTTCGTCATGAGCTGATTGCTTATTGGCTTGGTGTGACGCCGAGCGAGATGCAGTGGAAGCCTTATGAGTCTACGACTGTGAAATGGAGCACAAAGGCGGCCTACGAACGTGAGTTGGGTGCATGGCTTGAAGCAGATCGAGTGAGGATGTCCGGAGTTCTGCAGCAGCTCAGAGAGCGAGGATTGCTTGGCGAAAACATCGCGTATGAGAAGTTTCCTCAGATTTCGGTGCGAATTGAATGCCATCTTTATCCGTGCCCGTTGCGAGATTTGTCCAACTCACCGCATTGAGATGCGGCGGTTGCTGCGTCATTGCTGTGGAGGGTCTTGCTGTTTGGGTTCGGAGCGCTGCTGGTTTTTCTCGTCTTTGTGGGCGAGGAAGTAGGTGGTCTGTTCGCTGAGAAGGCGGGTGGCCTGATCGGAGAGATCATCGGCGCTTTCGATGGCTTCTTTGCGGGCGACGTCAAAGGCCGGCTCACCGGGTAAGGATTTGAGAGTGGTGATCCATTTAGGACAATCCTCATTAAGCTGCTTGAGTGCGGGGCGCAGGTCGGCTTTACGATCGCCGTACTGATCGAGATTAGAGCCTAACTCGTCCATGAGGGCGGTGAAATCCTGCAACTCGTCGTCGATGCGTTTGAGGCGGTCGCGGGATTTTCCACGATTGATGAGACCCTTGATGGTCTCGGCGTGCTCGTTAGCATATTTGGTGTAGAGCGCGACGCGGAGATTGGGGTCTACGCCTGCTTCGCGGATGTCCTCAATCTGGGCTTCCGTGAGGGGTTCGCGCTTTTCTTTTTGCGCGACTGTAAGCGGAGCACAAAGTGCCACGAGGAAGAGAAGGATGCAATAGCGCAGGCGGGTCATCCGATAAGCTCCGCGCTCATTATGTCAGTTATTTCTTAAAGACGGCTAGCATGGTTTCCGTCTGCGCGGCGTTGAGCTGGGTGAGGGTTTCGGCCATGAGGGGCCGATCATCGGAACCGGCGGAATGAATGAGCTCATTGAGGCGAAAGGCGGTGTGGCGGAGCAGAATCTGCGCGTCCTTGAGCTTCTTGTCGTCATTGGTGAGGGCGGTATGGAGCTTATGGGTGATTTCCTGGGCGCGCTTGAGGAAGCTTGTGGACTGCTCGAACTCTCCAATGGAGTATTGGTGAGCGCTGAACTCGATCATTTCATGCACGAGTTGTGCGTAAAGGAAGCACTGCTCACGCGGCGAGGCCTGTGCGGCGCGGGCTTCAAGCGCGGCAATGCTCTGCTGATCGATGGGCTTGTCGTCCGGTGAATTGGCGAGAGCGGGGAGCGAGCAGCATACAAAAGCTACAGAGAGTACAACCGGGAAAGCACGCATAACGACCTCCGGGCTGATGACCGTTGCATGAAGAGATTGCGTCTTCCGAGCGCCCGCGAATGCGCATATTCGGAAAAAGCATCCTTGGGCCGGAACTATAGGCCCTTTTTTAAGTGAACGCAATAGGTTGCGAAAAGAATGACAATTCAGTGATAACTGCCAATGCGTTTAAGCAAAATCCGACCAGATGTGAGCGCCTGTTACTTCCTATTAAGCACAATCAGCCGCTGGCGGGCTTGCCATTCCTGATCCGGGAATTTTCCTTGTGCCGTATCCAGAAAGTGGTGGTAGTTGGCGGCTGCGGAGGCCCGGTTGTGCAATGCATCGTAGGATGTGGCCCAGAGGAAATAGGTTGACGCGGTTTCAGGAAGAAATTGCGCGCGCACCGTGAGCGCGTGGATGGTCTCAGCGGGACGGCTGGTTTTGGAGGCTGCGAAGGCCAGCCCGCTCCAGGCGTCAGGGTTGGCGGGCGCGACGTCTGTGGCCTGTTTGTAGACCTGGTAGGCGTCAGCGAAGCGCATGAGGCGGATGAGGTTCTGGCCATGGCCGAGGAGCAGTTCGGCATCCTGCGGGCTAGCTGCGAGGAGCGCGGTATAAAGCTGGTCAGAGCCTGCGGTGTCACCGGCTTCAGTACGAATCTCGGCGAGCATGCGGGTGATGGCGGTGTCTGCCGGGTGATCGGTGTGAAGCTTTTCAAGAAGCGGGAGAGCTTCGCCTTTATCCTGCGCGGCCAGAACGAGAGCAAGTTGCGCGGTGAGCGCGGGATCGTTGGGGCTAGACTCAAGCGCGGAACGGAGGAGAGTTTCGGCTTCAGGATAGTTCTTCTTCACGATGAGAACGTGCGCGAGACCGGCGGAGGCAGCGGTGGATTTCGGGTCTTTTGTGAGGAGGCTGCGATAGGCTTTCTCGGCTGCGTCCCACTCTTCGGCAGAGCTGGCAAGTTCGGCGGCGAGGAGTGTGTCTTCTGGTGTCTCAGGAGTGAGTTTCAGTGCTTCGATGAGATCGTTAGAGGCTTCGGCTGGGTCAGATTGGCGATCAACCTGCGCGAGAGCGCGCCAGGCGCGGGCGCGAAAGGATGGGCCGTTTGCTCCGGCATTGAGTTGTGTGGCGGCCTGGAGTTCTGTGCGCGCTTCATCGAGCTTGTTCTGGCGTGCGAGCAGAAGGCCTAGCGAGAGATGCGCTTCAAGCAGCGAGTTGTCGGCGGCAATGGCGCGGCGATAGAACACGGCTGCATCTTCTGCATGATTCTGCGCGTCAGCGGCATAGCCGGCATCGAAGAGAGCGCGCGCGTCTGAAGGATTGGCGGAGAGATATGTGTTGAGCTTGTCGCTTGCAGCCTTCCAGTTGGATTGCGCGAGAAGAGCTTCGACTTCCTGAAGCTGCTGCGATGGCGCATCCGGTTGTGTGGGAGCAGGCGCGATCTGTTGCTGAGCCAGGAGAGAGATTGGGAGCGCGGTGAATGCAAAAAGACAAGCGAACAGAGAGACAGAACGAAACACGAAATACCTCAGCTACCAGTTTAAAGGTTTGAAGCTGTACGAAAGTTGGACGAAGCGGAGAGGTGTATGGCAGGCGCTGTCGTGTGACCCACTACAAAAAGATAATCAATAGATGGTTACCGGCATGAAACGGATGAGGCGCAAAACGCACTATCCATAGTAGTTGCGCGAAATGTCGCGGAAGTGTACACGATAAGGCCCCGAAGAATCAAGCAACTAGGGCTATGCGTGGAGCATCCAAATACTTCATAAGTAGCCATCCTGGGGATTACGATTTGCGGCTGCTTTTCATCCTTAACCAAACCAGCCATGCCTTAGGTGAGGAGCCGATGCTTTCACTCATTTTGAATAAAAAACAAGACGAACACGACGCCATTCTCTGTACGGAGCCCGCACATTTCCTTTTGACTTCTGCCTATCTCTGCCCGGACTGCAATAGCGTGGGTAACAGCTCTAAGCAGTGTCCTGCGTGCGCTTCTACAGTGCTGCTGAATTTGTCAACTGTACTTGACCGCAAGGTGGAGAAGGTTGTGGAAGAGATTGAGCGCGAGTACGAATATGAATTTATTCCGGCTTCCACCCGGATGCGCCGGTTTGACGAAGTGGCCGCGTAGAGTCAACATTTTGCGGCTGATAGAGGCGGCATGAGCATGCGTCGAGTCAACGCTCGGCGCATCGCTATTTTCGGCGTTCGTATAATAAGAATGGGCAGCTACACGCTTATGCACGTAAGTGTGACAGTGGAGCTCGCCGACTTTTTGATCTGCCGGTGCTTGTTCGTTGACGAATCCAAATGAAGCAATCGTGATCCGCGGAGCGCGGACGCATAATCTGAAAAATATCTCCTGCGATATTCCGCACGGCAAGCTTACGGTGGTGAGCGGCGTGTCGGGCTCAGGGAAGTCGTCGCTGGCCTTCGACACGATTTACGCAGAGGGACAGCGGCGGTACGTGGAGTCGCTCTCGGCGTATGCGCGGCAGTTTCTGGAGCGCATTGAAAAGCCCGACGTGGATGAGATTGACGGGCTTGCGCCGGCGATTGCGATCAAGCAGAAAAATACGACGCGAAATCCACGATCGACGGTTGCGACAGCGACAGAGATCTACGACTATCTTCGGCTGCTATATGCGCGCTGCGGCACGGTGCATTGCGTGCATTGCGATGGCTTGGTGCGGCGCGACAATGTGGATGAGATTGCCGATGCGGTGATGGCTCTGGGTGAGGGAACTCGGCTTCATGCGCTGTTTCCTGTAAAGACAATTTCGATTGAGAGTGCGGCTGAGAAACCTGCGAAGAAGACGCGTGCAGGCGCTAAGACTTCTGCGAAGACTCCCGATGCTGACGGGCCTTTGACGGAGGCTTTGAAGTCACGGCTGACGGAACTGCGCAGTGGAGGCTTTAACAGGCTCTATCAGCAGGGGCGCATCTTCGAGTTTTCAACGCCGGAGAGTTTGCTGGAGATTGACTTTACGCTGCCGGTGTTTGTGCTGGTGGATCGCATTGTTGTGGACGACGAAAATCGTGCGCGCATTGTGGATGCGGCTGAGACGGCGTTTCGCGAGGCGGAAGAGGTGATCTTCGAGGTGGTTCCGCGCGACGAGAATGCGGAGCGGAAGCATTATCGGTATTCATCGGCGTTTGAGTGCGTGGATTGCCACAGGCCGGGACGTGATCCTGAGCCGAGGCTGTTCAGCTTTAACAATCCGTTTGGCGCGTGCCCGCGATGCCAGGGATTTGGGAATACGGTTGACTTCGATTTGAACCTGATTATTCCAGACAAGACGCTGAGCTTGAATGATGGAGCGATTGATCCGTGGAACAGACCGAAGTACAGACCGTATTTTACAGATTTGAAGAAACAGGCGGCGGGGCTAGGCGTGCCGATGGATTTGCCCTGGCGCGAGATGAGCAACGAGGCGCGCGAGATTATTCTGCATGGCAAGGGCGGCTTTACGGGCGTGTATGGATTCTTTCGCGAGATGGAGAAGAAGAAGTACAAGCTGCATGTTCGGGTGATGCTGTCGAAGTATCGCGGCTACGCGGAGTGCCCGGAGTGTCGAGGACAGAGGCTGCGCGCCGAG